>Ga0070739_10003245_pt1 | contig 20592 bp, 14 predicted proteins | sample Coa_R1_7_FD_66445 | JGI IMG/M metagenome (GOLD analysis project Ga0070739, IMG submission 66445) | Surface soil microbial communities from Centralia Pennsylvania, which are recovering from an underground coalmine fire - Coalmine... | ecosystem: Environmental > Terrestrial > Soil > Unclassified ... | reverse complement strand
AGCAACAGCGGGCGGCTGAACAGCGCGGCCAAGAACAGACCAAGCACCGCTGGCCTCAATATCTCGCCGCGCCGCCAACCACGCCGGCGGACTTGCAGGCTCTCGCAGGCGACCATGGCCAACAGACCAGATAGGCCGGCCAACCAGGTGCTCCGCGAGAAGGTCAGCACGAGTCCTGCAAACACGATCGTGATTCCAGCCCAGACCACCGGGCGAGGTAAAATGCGCCACGATGAGGAGAGCAGCCCCAGCAGTAGCAAGAGTACTACGATCAGGTATCCGCCGTACGCCGTGGGATTGATCAGCAGACCCACCAGACGAACGCCCCCTGCTTCGAGGGTAAACTGGCTAGGGATGTGGAGCAGCCAGAAAGCCGGATAGCTGAGCAGACTGAAGCACTGTATTACGAGGCAGGGCACGATGAGCGCACGCAGCGCCACGTGTAGCTTCTCGCGAGTAGTAACGATCAGGATAAAACAGAGCAGTCCGGCGAGCAGGACTAGCAGCCCCACGTCTTTGGCGAGCAAAGTGCGGTACGGCACGTGGCCCAGATAGCGCCAGGCGGACAGCGTGCCTACTCCGCAGATCGCAGCGGTCAACGCCAGGCATCCGGGGAAGATGGGGGACCTCGGGAGCGGCCGCCCCTGCCGCCACCAGAGGATGAGCGTACCCAGGGCGAGCGGCAGGAGCAGTAAGTCCGCGAGCGCCGGACGCCAACTGGCGACCCACGATTGGCTGAACTGCACGCCGAGTGAGGCGAGCCAGGCCTGCAAGTCACGGAGCGGGTGGACGACGAACAAGAGCACGGCAGTCGCCGCGACCAGCAGAATGGCTAGAACCGCAGTCAGCTCCGACGACAAAGCGTACACCCCAACGGCCGCGCCGATGGTGACGTATGCTGCACCCGCTACCCACTGACTGCGGTTCCGGCCCATCGCAGACTGTACCGGGATCGGCTGCTCGGTCCGCGCCTCAAGCATGGGTACTCCCTGTGGACGACTGGTCGGCTGCCTCCCCCAGCCACGGAGCGTACACGCGGTCTGGGTCTGTAGCGTTGCGCGCGGCCAACGGGCGCGCCCAGGAGCGACGCGGCATGACCGGACCATCGAGGCGAGCGAGGCCCCGCGTCACGGTGTCTCCGCGCGGCTGTGGTCGGGCGCCCGCACGAGTGCCCAGGGCCTGATAAGCCTGCTCCACGCGCGCGAAGACAAGCCGCTCGTCAAACTCGGCGAGAGCTCGGGCACGGGCTGCCGCGCCCATGCTATGCCGCAAAGCGGGATTCGCTAGCAGGCGGCCGATGGCGGCGGCGAGCGCGGGGGGATCGCGCAGTGGCACGAGCAGGCCGGTCTCCTCCGGCACTACGACTTCCCGGCAGCCCCGGATGTCGGTCGCCACCGTTGGCACCCCCATCGCGGCGGCTTCCATCGGCGAGCGCGGGAATCCCTCACGGTGCGAAGGCAGCACCAAGAGATCCATTTGGCTATACAAGGCAGCCATGTCCCGCCGCATCCCGAGGAAACGAACTATGTCGCCCACACCGTACCTTCGCGCTGTGGCGGGGCCGATCGCGTCTCGCTTCTCCGTCTCTTGCGGGCCCACGGCCAGGAAACACGCCTCGGGAAAGCGATCGCGAAGCAGGCGTACAGCTTCGAAGAACTCGAGATAGCCCTTCTCTTCAACTAGGCGGCCGACCATCCCTACCACCGGCTGCCCGGGCCGGCGGCCCAGCTCGGCTCGCACCCGCTCGCGCTCGGTGGCCGGTATCGCAGCGGGATCAAAGACGGAGAGGTCGATGCCATTCCCGATGTAGCGAATCCGACTCGGGTTGCAGATCCGCTCACGCACGGCCGTGCCAACATCCTCGCGGTTCTGTGACAATACAGCGTGAGCGAACTGCATGGTGAGCCGCTCAAGTAGCACAAAGAGCGGCCGCTGCCAGCTCTTCATGTGCCCTGGAAAATATAATCCGTGGATGGTATGTACCAGGTGTGGCACGCCGGCGAGCTTGCCCGCATATTGTCCGAGCAGGCCGGCCTTGGGCGTATGCGTATGAACGATGTCTGGACGCTCCCGCCGAAACAGGGCGACCAGGGAGACCAGAGCGCGCAGGTCGTTGAGCGGCGTGGGGCGCCGGGTCAAGGGGGCGGTGAACACCTTTACGCCCTGCGATTCGACTTCGCCGATCCAGGGCCCGGGCCCGCACACCGCCGCTGTCTCGTACCCGTGCGCCTCCAGATAGCGCATCTGGTTCAGCAACAGGAAGCGCACGGATAGATCGACACTCGCGACGTGCATCACCCGTGGCCGCGACCCGCCGACACTGGTTGGGGAGGACTCGACGGTCCCTAGCCGGGAGCCCGGCATCGACTTGCCCCTCCGTCCGGAAAATGCATGCCGGGGCGTCGTGGCTACGCGGCCGGGCGCTTATAGCCCGAAGACATAACGACCGCCGCCCGTACGGTGCGGAGTCACTATAGCCAGCCGGAGGCGACCTGTCCAGGACGTGTCCTCGCCCGCTACCTCCCTGAGCGCCCCTTATCGCAGTCGTTCGGCCTTGCCGGACGGCGGCGCGGACGGTGAGGGTCGCGGTGGCCGCGCTGACCAACCGGCCGACACGGTGACGGCTGATCCCGTCGGTAACGCAGCGCTGAAGTCGCTCACTGTCTTCGCCACGCGCCGTGGTCGCCCTGCACTGCCCCGCCGGGCGGATCCGCCCGGCGTACGGCTGCGCGACCCCGACCAGATCCCACGGATTCCGCTCCGGTAGTGGCCGACGCCGCCGCGAGTGGCGCTCCGCACCCGGATCCCGCTAAGATGTTCGCCTGGACAGGTCGAGCCCTACCCGCTCGCCGCTAGCACCAGTCACGCCGCCTGAAGGGGCCGACGAACCAAGCATGGATGCCCTGCTCTCCCCCACGCTCTCGCTGCCCAGTCAGGCTCTCCTCCGCACCGCGTACGGGGCGCTGCTCCTGGCAACGCTCATCATGCTCCTCCCGCATGCTCGCCGGGTCTTTCTCACCGAGCGCTACGGCGGGTATGCCCAGGCCAGCCGCCTGACTGATCCCATCGGGAACCCCATCGTCCTCCCGCTTGTCCTCGCCCTCTGGTTTGCCGCGGCGGTACTGCTTATCATCGGTCGGCATACCGTACTCGCGGCCTTCATCAACCTCGTGTTCTGCTGGTACTTCTTCATCTTCACACGTTGGCGCGGTCTCCTCCGCGGAATGGGGGCACCCGGCTTCCTGGCCTACTGGCTCGGCGCCTGCGTCTTTTTCCTCGAGTACGGTCTCTACCTCGAGCCCACCGGGACGCTCCGGTCCCTGGCACTCCTTCTCTTCCAATTTGAGCTAGCCATTATCCTGCTCTCTGCTGGTTTCTATAAGCTTCTTTCCGGGTATTCGGCCAACATCGGGATGCAGCTTGGAATGGTGAACCCCATGTGGGGCCATTGGTGGACCATCTATAAAGACATGCCTCCCAGCCACTGGATCTTTCGACTCCTCAACCACCTCGCCTATGTCTCCGAGCTCCTGTTCCCCACCCTAGTGATTCTTCCCGCCACTCGTTGGGTGGGTGGTCTGATCCTACTAGTCACCTTCTTCTTCATCACGACCCAAATTCGACTTTGGCTGCTCGCCGAGATGGTAATGGTCAGCAGTATTATCTATTATCCACCGGGTTCGCCTCCCGATGCCTTGATCACTTCCGCCTTTCCCTATACATCCACCTTCACGACGAATCTGACCGCCCCGCTCTCGCTGAATCTAGGCCTCGCCTTCGGCCTCATCCTCTATCTTGCCTTGCTCCCCGCGGCATTCTGCGGCCTCTGGTTCAATGCTCTCCTAAAGCGCTCCTTACCGCCACCATTTCAGGCTCTTCTTGATTCATTTAGCCACGTCTTTGGCCTCAGCCTGTGGCGCGTCTTTACGGCTGATTTAACGAGCTTCTTCGTCAATATCTGGATACGGCAACCCGGCACCACGCACGAGATGCTCTGGGCTCGGTGGGGTGCGTGGCAATGGTCGCAATGGTTACGTTATCAGCTCGTATCCGAGGCCATCTGCGTGACTAGTCTGTTCACTACGCTCAAGTATTATCCCAGTAACAAGAACATCTTCCGCGACCGTCTATTGCGTTATGCCCGTACTATCCCGCTGCCCAGCCACAGTCACCTACGTTTCGAGTACGTAAGCGTGCGCCCGCTCGCGAGTCGATTCGAGTTCATACCCGCAGCCGAGTATATTGTCGATGCGACGCTGGGCACAGTGGAGGAAAGGATTCTCGATCCAACGGCGCCGGTCTACCAGCCCCATGCCGCCTCACGGGTCTTCGAAGCCGATCGTCCGGGGAGCTACGCTCCCCGCAGAGAACCGACAGGTAGCGCCCGTGTAGGCTAGCCCGCAATCGAGGCCCAGACCTGTGCTATCGTGTACCTGGCCCTATAGGCCCGGCCAGCAGCAAGAAAACCCGGCTACGATAGCGGTTTTCTCCGCGGTACCACTGGCGGACACAGAGAGAGGGATATTTCTCGATGGAACCGAACGAGAAACACCAGTACGGGCTACGGCGCGGTGCTGAGGAGTTTCCGCTACAAATCGTCATCTCGATCATCTATCCGTGCAATTTCGGCTGCCCAAACTGTCCTTACACGGACGGCAACTCCGAAATTCGACGGTTCTATCACGATCACGCGGGCGACCTATTTCCTGTGGACCTGTGGCAGAAGATCGCTGATGAGGCCGGGCCCTACGGAGCCTGGCTGCGTTGTACGGGCGGTGGTGAGCCAGTGTTGCATCCCCACCTGATTGATATGGTTGAATATGCCAAGGCCCGGGGGGCACGCATCTGGCTGAACACGAATGGTAGCGTCCTCGGGCCAGCGCCCAAGCAGCGGGACAAGCTGAGGCGTCTCATTCGGGCAGGCACCGACCTGATCGAGTTTTCGATGGATGCTGGGGATCCGGAGACGTATGCATATGTCCGCCCCCCTCGGATCGGCCCGCCCCGCGACTCGGGGCGATGGTGGCACGATCACGTCAGTAACGTGCGTGCCGCGCTTGAGCTACGCCGAGAGTTCCATTCTGGTAGCCGTATCGTAGTCTCGATCATTCGTCAGGAGGTTATGGAGGGGAAACTCGAAGCTGCTACCGAGTTTTGGCTGAATGAGGTAGGAGTTGACGAGGTGATTACACGCAAGTTCCTCACCTGGGACGACAATACCACCATCTCCCAGGAAAAGGCCTTGGATCGCCATTTGTACGCGAGCCGCCCTGGGGCCCGACTGGCGCCTTGCGTCTGGCCATTCGAGCGCCTGAATGTGGACACTCTCGGGCGGGTTGCCCTCTGTGGTCAGGATGTGTCCTTCCGCACCGCTGATCTCTTTCCCAACGTGCGCGATCATTCAATCAAGGCGATCTGGCAGGGCGAGATGTTCAACTGGTATCGGCAGATGCACCTCGAGGGCCGTGGAGCAGAGGCCTGGCCCTGCCGCGGCTGTTCGGCATGGCTCGCGGGTATTCGGGATTGGGACTATGGCTGGCTGCGCGTGCTTAGGACGTCCGGCGATCGAGTAAAAGCCATGATGCGCCGGGATCTTGGAGTCGATGTCGAGATCTACGAGCCCCTGGGTATGACCCTGGCTCGTGAGCACACGGACGAGCGCAATGTGCGGAATCTGTGGCTTCACCGGGACCGGTGACCGGTCGGTCCTGGAACGCATGGCAGAGGCCCTGGTGCATCGGGGGCCCGACGATCTGGGGCTCTGGAACGGCCCCGGCATCGGGCTTGGTATGCGGCGCCTGGCTATCGTTGATCCGGCCAGCGGCCAGCAGCCCGTTCCGAATGAGGACGAGTCAATCTGGGTGGTCTTCAATGGCGAGATCTATAACCATCCGGAGCTGCGCGCGGAGCTTGAGCGGCGCGGACATCACTTCCGCACCGATCACTCCGACACAGAGGTGCTGGTCCACCTCTATGAGGAACATGGGCCGGACTACCTCCATCATTTGAACGGGATGTTCGCTATTGCCCTGTGGGACGGCAATCGCCGGGAGCTCCACCTAGCCCGCGATCGGGCCGGGATCAAGCCGCTGTACTTCACGCGGCACGGCGATAGCTGGATATTCGGCTCCGAAGTGAAGTCGCTACTCGCCCATCCCGCCGTTCACCGCGTACCGAACTTCACCGCTCTGCATCACTACTTCAGCTTCAAGAATATCCCGGCGCCGCTCAGCGCATTTGCCGGCATCGAACAGCTTCGGCCGGGCGAGCGCAGCGTGGTGCGGGACGGGCGGCTGGAGCGTGTGCGCTGGTGGCGCCTGGCTTTCGCTGAGCACGCGGCCCTCGATGAGGAGACCGCTGCCGAACGGATTCGGACCCTGCTCACCGACAGCGTGCGGCTACGGATGCGTGCGGACGTGCCGTTCGGTGCCTTTCTCTCGGGCGGCGTCGACAGCTCGAGCATCGTGGCGTTGATGAGCCGGCTCGGGGCGCGGCGGATCAAGACGTTCGCGCTGGTGTGTGAGGACGACTTTCCCAACAAAGCCGCTGACCGCGCGTTCGCCTCGCGGCTCGCGGCGATGTACGGCACGGAGCATCACGAGTACGTCGTGTCTCAACGTGAAGTCGCCGGGAGCATTGAGCGCGTGCTCACTGCCTTCGACGAGCCCTTTGCGGGCGTCACCTCGACCTACTACCTCACCCAGTTGATTGCCCAGCATGTCAACGTAGCGCTCTCCGGCGACGGTGCGGACGAACTCTTTGGCAGCTACCTGCCGCACCGCCTGGCGCAGCCGCTAGCCAAGTATCCTGCGTTGCGGCCGCGGCTAGGTTGTTTGACGCCGAGTGAGCGGGGCATGCTCGCCCCGTACACAGATACGCCTGCTGTCCTGGAGCGGCTCCTCATGCGGGGCGACGAAGCAGCTCGTCGCATGGCGCAATATCTCTGGGACGACGCGGGAAAACACGAGATGTACTCCGATGCGATGCGGGAGGCGGTAGGAGAGACTTCCACGGAAGCGCTCGTCCGCTCCCTATATGCCCAAGCAGGCACATCCGATCCGCTCAATCGTGCGTTGTATGTTGACTTCGAAACCTTGCTGCCAGACCAAGTCCTGGCATTCGTGGATCGGCTGTCCATGGCTCACTCCGTTGAGGTGCGTCCGCCGTTTCTGGATTATCGGCTGATGGAATTCGCCGGCGTCCTTCCAGGCAGCTTGAAGATCAAGAGCGGACGCGTAAAGCACATTCTGAAGGAGGCAGTGCGCGGGCTGCTCCCCGACGAAATCATCAATCGACCGAAGGAGGGATTCATCCTACCGGTGAATGAGTGGCTGCTGGAGGGCTTGCGCGGCCATGTACTAGACACGCTTTCTCCGGGGCGTCTAGCCCGACACGGGCTGCTCCGCGCCGAGCCCGTGTGGCGGATGCTCAACGAGTACTTTGCCGGGCGCGGCCAGCATGGGCCGCGCATCTGGGCTCTCCTCATGTTCCAGCTCTGGTGGGAGCGCTACATTGGCTGAGCCGGTCGCCGCGAGATTGGTGAGGATGGATGCATCGCATCTCTCAGCAACGCTCCGCTGGCTCCAGGACCCAGAGCTGCGCCGTCAGGTGGATAGCCTGAGCGCTCCGACCGAGGAGACCAATGCCGCCTACTGGCGAGTGCGTTGGCGCGATCCGGAACGCGAGGATTACGCGATACTAGCCCTGGACGACCGACACGTGGGCAACTGCGGCTTGTGCCATATTGACCGCCACCGCCGGAAGGCCGAGTTGTGGATCTATCTTGGGGAAGCGACGGCGCGTGGCCGCGGCATCGGTCGCGCCGCGGTGGAAGCGCTGCTCCGTCGGGCGTTCGATGAGCTAGGACTCTACCGGGTCTACCTCCGGGTGGCAGCCGACAACCCCGCGGCCGCTCGCTTCTACGAGCGGCTAGGCTTCCTAGCGGAGGGACGCTGGCGCGCGGATACCTGGCACGACGGGCGGCCGGTTGACTCACTCTGGTACAGTCTGCTCGCAGGAGAGCCCTTCGGGCGCTTTCAACCATGTACAGACTCTTAGAGGTCCACGGAGTTCGGGATTTGCGCACGTGCTGCTATCGCACCGCCCCGCCCGCCGCTGCGCGGTCAGGGCCGCGATCCTCCAGCAGGCCGCCCGCCTTCGGCCGACCACGGCCCGCGGGACTGCGGGGCCGCGCTCGCGATCTTCCCCGCCGCATACTCGCTATGGCTCCGCGCTCCCCATGCCAAGCTCCGCGGCTACCTCACCTCCCCGACTTCCCGCTCGCACCGGTCCGAACGGCCGTGCGCTCTCCACGCCAGGCTCCGCAGCTACCCCGTCCGGGGCCTCCCCGGCGGCATCGCGCGGCTCGTGCTGCCGCTGTGTCGGCAGGATCTCCGATGCTGCGTCCGAGCGCCTGACGGCGGGCAGGAAGCAACACCATGGGTACGACGGTGGTCGTCGGCGGCGGCATCTCGGGCCTCGTCGCGGCAGAACTCCTCCGGCGCCGATCCCCGAGCGGTGACGTGGTGATTCTCGAGCAGAGTCCATCCTTCGGTGGCCTCCTCGGCAAAGTGGAGGCCGGCCCTTACGGCGTCTTCGACCTCGGCATGCATACGATGACCGAGACCGGGATCCCTGACCTGGACGCGTTGCTCCGGGGACTCCTCCCACCCGATGAATGGATCCATCTGGCCGGCGCCGCCCGCGACCTCTCCGGCCTCTACTTCGCTCAGACCCTCCAGCACAACGCCCATCACCCGGATCTTCGCGCCTTCCCGCCCGCACAGTACGAGCGCTGTCTCACCGACTTCTTTCTGACCCTCCAGCGCTCCCACCCCATTCCGCCGCTCCACATGCAAGCCTATGGCGAATCCCGATTTGGTCCCGTGATCACCGACCTCGTCCTCGCACCCGCGATCCGCAAGACATATGGCCGTGACCCCCGCGAGGTGCATCCATTGGCGGCCAGAATCCTACCGCTTGATCGCGTCATCCTCTTCGACGAAGAGCTATTCCAGCAGTTGATGGCCGCCGAGCCCTTGCGTCAACGCCTGGCCTATCCAGAACAGCGAAACTTGCCCTTGCAGTACGCCTCGGGCCGCGCCAGCTATTACCCCAAATACTACGGAATTCATCGCGTGATCGATGCCCTGATCGATCGGTTGCAGAGGAAGGGCGTGGTGCTGCTTTCCAACACTCGCGTCTCCTCACTAGAAAGGAGGGGCACGGCTATAGTATCTGTACAAGCACTGCAAAATGATGTCCTCGTCGAGATCCAAGATGTCCACCAAGTGCTTTGGACGACGGGCCCTATCAGCCTAGCAAAATGCCTAGCTCTCGCCGATGACTATGGCCCATTAGACCCACCTTTCCAAACCGTTGTTGTGAATTTTCTCTTTGCAGAGGCGCCGCAAATGGGTGATCTTTACTATTTCTACTGCTTAGACGAATCCCATCCCACGTATCGCGTCACCAATTATACGAATATCTGCCCCCTGGCGCCTCGGGCTGGCGGATATCCGATATGTGTGGAGTTGCTACTAGCCCCTGGAACGACCGCTAGTCAGGATGACTATCTGCGGCTGGCTCGGGACGAGCTCCGTAGCTTCGGCGTGATCGACCCTTCGTCTACTGAGATCTATGCGACCGCCATCGGTTTGTCGTCGGGATTCCCTATGCTCACTTGTCGCAACATTACCATTATAGATCGCCTCCGCGAAGCTATTTACCACGAGGGCCTTGACAATCTCTTGACGGCTGGCGTTCTCTCGGAACCCGACCTCTTCTATCAGACCGATGTGCTGGCAGATCTATATAAAAAGATCGGGTGAGCAGCTAAGATGGAACAGCAGATGGATGTCGGATCGCTCTCATTCTATTGGCGGATGGTGAACCCGACAGCAGCTCCCGAGGCCTCGGATCTGCCGGAATTCTTACCGTTCGGTTTCGCGTACGATCGTGAATTGCGGCTGGTACGACAGATTCGCAATGACCAGGTTGAGGCGGCCCTACGGCAGACTTACCTGATGAACCACAATATCGGGTACATGCAGCTCGGTCACGCCCTAGCCGAGCGGTACGGACAGGACTTCCTGCGGTTCTTTGATCAAGTGAACACCAGGGCGCCGGCCCCGATTCGATCCATTCTAGATATTGGCTGCGGTGGCTGCTATTTATTGCATGAGTTTCAGAAGCGAGGCCTTGAGGTCTATGGCGTCGATCCAAGCCCTACAGCAGCTCGCCAAGGCGCGGCGCTAGGTATCCCGATCACGGTCGGGTTTTATCCAGTCGAACACCCATATGGACAAATGGACGCAGTGGTCTCATCCGGTGTGCTTGAGCATGTGCCCAACCCGGTCGAGTTTTTGTGGGCACAGCACCGTGAGCTCCAGGATGATGGGCTCTTGCTCCTGGCCACCCCTGACTCTGAGCCGAGTATCGCTCTCGGTGATCTCTCTATGGTGCTACACCAGCATCTCAGCTACTTCGACGAGGAATCACTACGCTGCGTGCTGGCCGCAGCGGGTTTCGAGATAGTCCTTTTGAGTCGAGCACACTATGGAGCATCATTGTACTGTGCGGCGCGGAAGGCGAAGCGCCCGCCTGATGGCACGGTTGTGCCGACAGTTTACCACGGACCAGATACGAAGTTCGCGCGCTTCAAGGCGCGCTGCAAAGCCGGCCTCGCGCGCATGGAAGCATACCTACGCCCACTCCTTGCTAATTCCTCGGCGGAGGTAGGCTTTTACGTCCCGTTACGAGCGCTTCCGTATCTGTCACGCCTGGGTATCTTTACCGGCTTCCGCTTCTTCGATGACGATCCAGGAGTGCACGGCCAATACTTCGACGGCTTCCGAACGGTGCCAGTAGAGAACTACGACGACCTGCAACGCCGCCCAGTGACCCATATGATCATCATGTCCCTGCCGCACGCACCGGTCATCGGACGGAAGCTGCGCCAGCGTTTCGGCGCTGCGATGGCCGTGACTACCCTGGAGACGATCCTGACGTCAGAGTCGACGGCTGCGCTGCCGACTTGAGTTGGTACCGGCATCGGGCTACAACCCGAGCGGAAGCTAGGCCCCGGGCGCTGGGCCAGAGGCGCGAGGGTACAGGATGACCTTCCCTGATCACACGCTCATGGACCCTCTTGAAGCAGCGCGGGCGGAGGTCGAGCGGGCCGCCCTGCACTACTACCACACGCCGCAGCAGCTTGGAATCGACAACCGCATGAAGTCGTTCGTCGTCGAGCGCTGCCTGCCATATGTTCGCGGGCCGGCGGTACTCGAGCTAGGCTACGTCGACGGCCTGTGGACGGATCGGATTCTCCAGCAGGGCCATCGGGTGGACATCGTCGAGGGCGCATCGCGGCACGTGGCTTATGCGCGCGAGCGCTACGCTGGCCGGGAGACCGTGCGCGTCTTTCACGTGCTGTTCCAGGAGTTCAAGCCGCAGGTGCGCTACGATAGCGTGGTGGCCGGCGACATGATCCGTTACCTTCCCGACCCGCTCGGCTTCCTGCAGAGTGTGCGGGACTGGCTCCGTCCGGACGGGCGCGTCATCCTGACCGTGCCCAACGGCCGCTCACTGCATCGTCGGATCGGGGCCCTCATGAATCTGGAACGGGCCCCGATGCAGGCCAACCAGCGCGACCGGGAAGTTGGCAACCTGCGCTCCTATGATCGCTACGAAGTCCGCGATCTGCTCTTGAGCGCTGGATTCAAGATCCAGGCGCTACATGGCTGCTTCTTGAAACCGCTCTCCAGTGCCCAGATGGCGGACTGGAGTGACGATCTGTTGCGGGCCTTCCTCGACATTGGCCAGGAGCTCGAAGACTACTGCTGGTTCATCTACGCCGTGTGCGAGCGGCCATAGTTACGCGTGGTGCGCCGCCGCGTGCGGCGACGCGAAAAGGTAGGGAGCGTGAACACTAAAGTGCCACTGGCGACAGAGGAGCGCGTCCAGCGGTACATCGCCGAGCGTTTGCCCGCGTGGATCGACCTCCTCCAGCGCTTGATTCGGGTCCGTAGCGTGTTCGAAGCCGAAGAGCCGATAGTGCAGCTCGTGGCCGACCATGTGGCCGCGCTCGGAGCAACGCCGCATCGCATCGCCCACGATCCTGCTCGATTGGGACGTCTTTCCGGGGCTCAGCGGCCGGTCAGTCTAGTCCAGGGCCGGTCGAGCCTCGCCGTGCGGATCGCCGGGGCAGGCAGCGGCCGGTCACTCATCTTAAACGCTCATCTGGATGTCGTCCCTGAAGGTGACCAGGCCGCCTGGCGCTACCCGCCGTTCGCGGCCTACATCGACCGGGTCGAGAGCGCGATCTACGGCCGCGGCGCGATGGACGACAAAGCCGGTGTCGCACTGGCTCTGGCGTTGATGGAGTGTCTGTTGAAGCTGCCGATGGTGCTCGAAGGAGACGTAGTCTTTCATTTCGTACTGGAGGACGAGACTACCGGCAACGGCACGCTCCTTTGCTTGGACGCCGGCTACGTCGGGGACGGCGCGCTCATCCTGGACGGGACGCGGTCCGACAGAGCAATCGCAGAGCACGCTGGCAATCTACAGTTCGAGGTCCACTTGAAGGGCACGCCGGCCTCGGTGAGCGTCTCCCACCTCGGCGTGAACGCCGCTGAGGAATTAGCGCGATTCCTGCTGCAGCTACGGGAGCGGATCTTTGCGCTCAACGAAGGGCGGCGCCCACCGTGGACCCGGTTCCCGAGTCCTTATCAGCTTACGGTGCAGAGGCTGCACAGTGATGGAGCCCAGCTCACGGTGCCAGAGTCGGCCTGGGCCCAGTGTTACATGACTTTTCCGCCCCCGGACAGCCTGGCCGCGATGCGCCAGCGAGTGGAGGAAATCGCCGAGCGCTTCGCCGAGAACCGAGGGCTGCCGCAAGCCCCGGTGCTCGTCTGGACTGGCTTCGCCACCGAGCCCGTGCGCTCTATGGACTCTCCACTCCCGACGGTGCTGCGGGATTGTGCTGCAGCGCTCGGCATGCCCCCGGTCGACGTCGGGCCCTCGACGGGTACCTCAGACATGCGGCATTTCGTCGCCTGGGGAATCCCGTGCCTGCTGTATGGTCCTGGCGCAGGATTCAACCCCCACCGGCCGGACGAGCACTATCGGCTGGCTGACTTTCCACGGATGCTCGCCTGCTGTCTAGAGGTGGCCGCCCGCTGGTGCGGACTCGCGGATTGCTGATCACGGCCGCGGTTCTCCATCGCGCTGCTGCCGCAGTCCAGTCGCCCAATTCCGCCGGAGCTCGACTGCGGCGACTATCCGATTTCACCCGCCGGTGGGCAGCCAGCGGCGAAACCGGCTATACTGCCTGGACCATGGGTCATCCTGATCCCTCACGCCGCGACGGAGGACGCCGGTGCCCGGCCGCCCGACGCCTGCCAGCACGACGGCACGTTCGAGAGCTTGCAACGATCCTAGCACCAGGTTTCAACCACTGCATGCTTGAGCCATTATCCGACCTACGCCAGCAACCCTCGACGCGCCGGGCGCTACGCTTCGCACGGCCACGAGGCCGCCAACTCCGACCTCCGGGAGCATCCGACACCTCCTTCCTCTTCGCACAGGCGGACGCGAGCGGATCTCTGGGTCCCCAGGGAACTCCGCAGCCTCCGCCCCACCAACACGGGTGGCCACTTTACCACAGCGCGTAGGCAGTCCGCTCCCGACGGAGGGCGAGAGGAGATACCCGACATGGCGGCCACTCCTACCTCCGCGGCACACCACGAGATCAACCGGCGCTATGCTCAGGGTGTCCGCCACTGGACGCGGTTCGGGCATTTCGAGCGTCCGCGCCTCCGAAGGGCACGGTATGCCATCTTGCACGTGGCCCGGCTCATCCTCGCCCCTTTCCTGCTTCCCGTCGCCGGGGCAGTCCTGCTGCGCCTCCGGATCAGCGACCATCGTGAGCTGCCGGGGCTGCATCGCCATGCCCTCCGATTCGTCGATTCGCTGAGCCAACAGTACCCTATGCATCTCTATCCACTCGTCCTCAAGGCTATCCAACTGGCCTGGTTGAACGAGCATCTCCCTTCCCTGCTCGCCGAGCATCCTCGAGTCGTCGAGGTCGCCATCGGAGAAGGCTCGTTATCCTCACGCATCCTCGGACGCTCAGGTGCCATCACCGCTCTCGACTTGAATCCCTATAGCCTCGCCAAAGTCGTGTCCCAGCCCCATATCCGTCATGCGGTCGTCTGCGATGGAATGCGGCCACCACTGCGATCCGGCTCCTACGAAATCCTCCTCTCGATGAACTTTCTTCATCACGTCACAGATAAAAACGGCACGCTGGAGCGCTGGGCCCGCGCAGCACGGTTTCTCGTCTTCAACGAAGACACACCCTTCTGGGCTAGCGGTTGGACGAGGCCGTATATTCTGCGAAAGCTCGGTTTCCGAGCTAGCGCGAACCGGGCCGCCGCTCGGATCGCAGAGGTGCTCGTCCAGCATCTCGACGAACAGCCGGCGCTGGTACAACATATTCACTCGCATGGGAAGATCCTGGTCCAGACCTCGTTCCTGAGCGAACGCACCTTTTTCTACTGCAGCCTGTTCTCCTTGGTCATGATGGCGCCCGGCCCTCCCACGCCCCGCTACCTCAAGGCGGCGTTTCTCGGTCCACTGCGCTTTACCATGATCCCACTCACCCGTAAGCTTGCGGAGCGCTTGATCCGTTTCGATGCCACCCAGGGCAGAGCACGAGATGTGTGCGTGATGTTTCTCGTGGAGAGCCACGAATGGTCCCCTAAAGCGGACGCCTCGCCCTTCTGTTGTCCGCGCTGCGCTGGGGACCTCACCGACGACTATCGGTGTGTGGCGTGCCAGATAGCATATCCCGTGAAGGACGGGATGTTATTCCTGCTACCAGCAGAGTTCCAGTTCATCGCAGACGAGTACAATAGTGATGTAGCTACCACCACGCCGGATGAACACTTGTAGGGTGGCGACAGCAGGATTCTGCCAGCAGGTATGGCGTGCCGTCCTGTGGCCACGAAGTGCCCGTGAACCTGCTCACCTGCTCGGCCTGCAGAGAGGCTGCCAGTGTCGGAAAATGAGCGGCGCACGCTCGTAGTGCTTCAGCCCGGTTATCTACCGTGGCTAGGATTCTTCGACCAAATGTACTGCAGTGACCTGTTCGTGTACTACGATGACGTGCAATTCGATAAGCACGGCTGGCGGAACCGGAACCGCATCAAAACTGCAGCCGGGGCGCGGTGGCTCAGCGTGCCAGTACGCCACCATGGGCTGGCTAAGCCGCGTATTATGGACATCGAGATCGACAACCGCATGCCCTGGGCTCGCAAGCACCTCGGCAGCATTCGACAGAATTACACTCGTGCGCCACATCTCGAAACGTACTGGCGGGAGCTCGCTGAACTCTTACAGCGGCCCTGGGTACGACTCGTCGACCTCAACCTGGCAGTAACCGAGCGCATGTGTGCATGGCTAAACATTCGGCGCAAGGTCCTCCGTTCCTCGGAACTGGGAATCCGTGGCGAACGCAGCGAACGCCTGTTGCACCTGTGTCTGGAGCTAGGGGCCACTCGCTATCTGAGTGGCAGCGCAGCCCGTGCATACTTGGATGTGGCTCTGTTCGATCGGTACCATATCGAGGTCCAATGGCACGATTATGTGCATCCAGTCTATCCTCAGCAGCATGGTGCCTTCATACCATACCTGTCGGCGCTAGATCTGCTCTTGAACTGCGGCCCAGCAGCCAGCAGTATACTGACCGCTCGGCGTGGCCAGGGGGAGTCATGAAGACGATTCTCGTGACCGGAGGGGCCGGCTTCATCGGTAGCAATTTCGTCCGCTATCTATACCACAAGTATCCTGCTTATCGGATCATCGTGCTCGACGCATTGACGTACGCAGGCAGCACTAATAACCTTCCAGCCGGTGAGCTAGGGGCGGAGTGTTGCGAGTTCGTTTACGGTAACGTCCGCAACGGTCAACTTGTGGACATGCTGGTGAGTCAATGCGACGCCGTCGTGCACCTGGCAGCCGAGTCACATGTCACACGGTCCATGTACGACAATAGCCTCTTCTTCGAGACGGACGTGTTAGGTACGCAGACCGTAGCGAACGCGGTAGTGCGTTACCGGGACCGTCTGGAACGTTTCATTCATGTCTCCACCTCTGAGGTTTATGGGTCGGCGGTGACGGACCGTATGGACGAGAGTCACCCGCTCAATCCGATGAGCCCTTACGCCTCCGCCAAGTGCGGCGCGGACCGTCTGGTCTACTCCTATTGGGCGACGTACAAGGTGCCAGCCGTGATCGTGCGCCCGTTCAATAACTTTGGTCCCTACCAGCATCTCGAGAAGGTCGTACCCCGCTTCGTCACCAGTTGCTTGCTCGGTGAGCCTCTGACCGTGCATGGTGACGGTAGTGCGGCCCGGGATTTCCTTTATGTGGAGGATCACTGCGAAGCACTGGACCGCATCTTGCACGCGCCCGCTGATCTGGTAGTGGGCGAGGTAATCAATCTGGGTACGGGCCAACACCGGACCATCTTAGAAATCGCCGAGGCGGTGCGCGCCGCGATGCAGCCTTGTGGCTCCCAGATCGAGTTCATTGGTGATCGCCCGGGCCAGGTGTTCCGACACACTTGCGACGCCTCCCGGGCGCGCGCGCTACTCGACTGGGTGCCGCGCACGTCCTTCGAGGACGGGCTCGAGCGTACGATCCGATGGTACCGCGAGCACGAGGCCTGGTGGCGGCCTCAATTGTGGATGCGTCACATCCCAATTGTGACTGCGACAGGCAAGAGGGAGCTGCACTGACCGATTCAGCCGCCGTGCTCGACGATCGATTGCGTCCGTTGCGCGCCGCCGGAGAACCCGATGGCTGACGAAGTGATCTACGCCCTGGTGCGGAGCGACCTGGCCACGCTTAAGGGCAAGCAGGTGGCCAGCGGCGGTGAAGTAGCGGCGGCCAAGGGACTGACGTCCTTCGAGGCGAGACGCGCACGAGTACGGTCGACTCTGGGCTCGCTGGGCGTGGATCCCTGGCGGCAGAGCCGCCTGATCGCGGTCGAGCTCGGCGCAGTCCTGGCATCATTCGTGGCCGAGGAAGCCCGTGAGCTAGCGCAGCCGCCTCCGGCGTGGCAGCGTACGATGCGGACCTTCATCAAGCAGTACGTGAACCCGCACGAGCCGTTTTCGCTCAACCTGATGAACCTGGGGCTGAATGCCTGTCAGTTCCAGTTCTTCCGCACGCGGGCCTACTCGGGCCCGGTTCTCGACCTGGGCAGTGGCAACGGCTATGTCAGCGCCTTGCTGCTACGACACGCGCGGCATCACGCCGTAGTCTCGGATCTCCTGCCGTCCTGCGTGCTCGCGGCCACCCGGCAAGGCTTCGCGGCGACGGTCGGGCTGGACATGCATCGCCTACCCTATCCAGACGGAAGCTTCCCGACGATCGTGAGTATCCACTCCGTAGACAATGCAGGGGAACGCGAGCGCACCCTGCGCGAGGTGTACCGCGTGCTCGAGCCAGGTGGGGTGTTTTGCTTCACGGACTTCCTGCCGAGCCTCTTCGAGCAGCGACCTCTGCCTCGGCTGTTGTCTGCCATGGGCTGCACCCGTTTCGCTGACCACTATCAGGACTACGTCAAGCGATACTCCATTGATAATGCGAATACGGAGGCATTGGCGCAAGACGAGTATCGAGCACTCTTAGAGCGCATCGGATTCCAGATCGACGAGATGTGGACGTTCTTCGGTAGTACCCTGTTCGCATACTGCTATCTCGTCTTCGACCTCGAGTTGGCGCTGCGTGGACCGGTCTTTCCAGCGTATCAAGTGTTGAGACGACGACAAATCGCTGGAATGCTTCACGCCGTCGGCGAGAGGATACTCCTGCCGTTGATCTACCACGACCTATGCAACCAGACTCCCGATCAGACGCAAGTGTTCTTCAGGGTGAGGCGACCCGGTACCAGCCCCCACCGGCGGGAGCAGTACTGGCCGTGCCTGGTCTGCCCGCAGTGTCACGGTCCGCTTCGACCCGAGCGACAGAAGCTCGTCTGCGCCGGCTGCCGTCAGCCATATCCGCTGATTTCCGACATCCCGCTGCTTTTTCCTGAAGCCAATCAGGCTTTTGACGAGGTAGAGCAAGCGGCCCGGAGTGGCCGCAGTTTGCTGCGACGATGGGCGCGGCGAGGGAAGGCGCTGCTGGCGCGGCAGCAGCAGTGACGGCGGCGCCAGATCGAAGCGCTCGTGAGAGGCGGACTGTCCGTCGCCCCAGGGCCGCCGCGACGGCCCTGGGGAGCGCAGGCGAGATCACACCTGGCCGCGGGGCAAACCACGAAGGGTGACCAGGGCCTGTAGTATACTCCAGTGCTGTCCCGGGCGGCGCAATAGGCGCCACCGTTTCACCCGTATGCGCCGCGCGGTGGTCGACAGGAGAGAATTGCCAGGATGCAGATCGAGTTTTTCCGCCACGACCTCGGTGAGCCCGAGCTGGACGCGGTAGCCCAGGTGCTGGCTAGCCCTATCCTCACCACCGGGAATACCGTGGCGACCTTCGAGACGCGCTTCAGTGCTTACCTCGGCCGACGCCACGCCCTCGGCGTCACGAGTTGCACCGGCGCTCTGCATCTGTCCCTGCTTGCCCTTGGAGTCGGGCCCGGCGACGAGGTCATCACCACGCCGCTAACCTTCATCGCCAGTTCCACGGCCATCCTGGAAGCGGGCGCGCGGCCGGTGTTCGTGGACGTGGAGCCGATGACTGGTAACCTGGATGCCGCGCAGGTGGAAGCGGCGATCACCCCGCGCACCCGCGCGATTCTGCCCGTCCACCTGTACGGTCAGATGTGCGACATGCGGGCGCTGCGGGCCATCGCCGATCGCCACAACCTTCGGATCGTCGAGGACGCGGCGCACTGCGTCGAAGGGGAACGCGACGGCGTGCGGCCGGGCGAGCTCGGCGATACGGCCTGCTTCTCGTTCTACGCGACCAAGAGCCTGACCTGCGGCGAAGGGGGAGGCATCGTCACGGACGACTCGAAGCTCGCCGAGCGTCTTCGCCTGCTCCGACTGCACGGCATGACCAAGACGGCCGTCGATCGCCACGAGGAGGGTTACCAGCACTGGGACATGACGGTGTTTGGCTGGAAGTACAATATGGATAATATCCAGGCCGCCTTGCTCCTCCCACAGCTCGACCGCCTCGACGTTCATTGGCGAGCCCGCCGTGCGCTCGTGGCGCGTTACGAGGAGCAACTGGCCGGTGTACCGGGCGTACGGTGGCCGGCGACGCTGCCGGGCGTTCGCCATGCTCACCACTTGTTCACGATCTGGATAGGCGGCGGGCGGCGCGACCACGTGGTGACCCGGCTACAGGCGCGAGGAATTCCCGTGGTGGTCAACTATCGAGCCATTCACCTCTTGACGTACTTCCAGGAGCACCTGAAATACCCGCGGGGCGCCTTTCCCGTGGCCGAGCGCATCGGCGACGAGACGATCTCACTCCCGTTGTATCCCACGATGCCTCCCGAGCATCTGGACCTGGTGGTAGCCGCAGTGCGCGAGGCGGTCGCGGGGGCATGACAGCTTCGCGACTCGGTCTGCCGCGCGCGCAGCCATTCCGATCCGCGAGGGCGATGGGTAGCGCGCGGTGGACACGGTATCCGAGCGGTGTCGTGGGGGCTAAGGTCCCGCGATGACTAGCCTCTCGCTCTGGCTGGTTGGGGTCGGGTCACGACTAGCAACCACCGTTCTGAGTACCGCGAACGTGATCGTCCTGGCTCGCGTGCTAGGACCAGAGAGCATGGGGCAGTATTTCGTCTTCGTCACGCTCGTGACGGTACTCTCTTTGGCCGCGGATTTCGGTATGTCGCCTACTGCCGCGGTGTTCGCTGGGCGTCAGGTCCACCAGGCCTGGTCCGTGCACAGGGTACTCCTCCAGATCGTGCCCGTCCTGTCGCTCGTCATAGCCGTGCCTGCCGCCGTCTTGTTCTGGATCGCGGGGGACCGGCTGCTGCCGGCCTTCGCTCAGGTGTGGATGGTCCTCGCGCTCGTCATACTGCCCCTGGCGCTCTACGCCAACTTCTGGAACGGCATGATGATCGGCATGCGCCGAGTCGTGCGGCTGCATCTTACTCAACTGTTGGTACGGGGACTCGCGCTAGCGCTGAACCTGGCCTTCGTAGTCCTGACACCGGGCGGGATCGGTGCAGCGCTCGTCGTCTATAGTGTCGTGATGCTAGCACAGGCACTGCTGATGCTCGCGATGGCCTGCCGCATCCTCGAGCGCACCGCTGGCCTTGCCGCCCCGCCCAGCCTACGCCACGAAATGTTTCGTTTCGGCCTGCGGAGCTACCCGGGTCTGCTGTCGGACCTCCTCTGGGCGCGCTCAACGGTGCTCCTGCTCAACGGGTTTCACGGGCCTGCTGCGGTCGGCGTATTCTCGGTCGGACAGCAGTTCGCCGAGCGCATGCTGCTCCCGACGGAGGTGATGCAGAACGTGATCTACCGGCGGGTCTGTAGCCTGCCGCGCGCCGAGGCTGCGAGCGCGATGAACCAGTACTTGCGCGTGACGATCTGGGCGATGCTGCCAATTCTCCTGCTC
>Ga0070739_10003244_pt1 | contig 20598 bp, 17 predicted proteins | sample Coa_R1_7_FD_66445 | JGI IMG/M metagenome (GOLD analysis project Ga0070739, IMG submission 66445) | Surface soil microbial communities from Centralia Pennsylvania, which are recovering from an underground coalmine fire - Coalmine... | ecosystem: Environmental > Terrestrial > Soil > Unclassified ... | reverse complement strand
CCGATGGAATCGGCGCACACCTGGCCGGTCAGGTCCACCTGCAGGGCGGAGTTGATGGCCACCATACGGTCGTTCGCGGCGATGATGAACGGGTCGTTGGTGTAGAAGGTGGGGTGCATCTCGAACATGGGGTTTTCGTGGATGAAGTCGAAGAGGCGCTTCGTGCCGAGGACGAAACCGATCACGATCTTGCCGCGATGGATGTTTTTCAGCTCGCCCGTGAGCACTCCCGCTTCGATCAGGTCGATAACGCCGTCGGAGCACATCTCGCTGTGCACGCCGAGGGCGCGCCGGTCTTTCAGACTGCTCAGCACCGCGTCGGCGACGGCGCCGATGCCGGTCTGCAGCACCGCGCCGTCCGGGATGAGCGAGGCAACGTTCCGGGCGATGGCGTGCTGCACGGAGGTGGGCGCTTCTACAGGCAGCTGGAGCAGCGGCCGATTGGTCTCGACAAAGGCGGAAATGCGATCCACCGGGAGGAACGTGTCTCCGTGGGTACGCGGCATCTGGCGATTGACTTCGGCGATGACGTACTTCGCGCAGCGAGCGGCGGTGAGGGTGCAATCGACGCTGGTGCCGAGGCTCACGAACCCGTACTGATCGGGGGGGCCGGTCTGGATCAGGGCGACATCTATGGAAAGCTGCCCGCTCTGGAACAGGGCTTCGATCTCGCTCAGGAAAATGGGAGTGTAGTCGGCCCGGCCTTCGGCGACGGCATCCCGCGTATTGCCACCGAGGAACAGGCCGTTATGACGGAAGTTCATCTCGAACTCCGGCCACGTGTAAGGCGCCTGACCGAAGGTCAGCATGTGGCAGAGTTCGACGTTACGGAGTTCGAGGGCGCGGCCCATGAGCGCATCGACCAGAACCTGAGGAGTTCCGCACCCTTCGTGAATCCAGACGCGGTTGCCGGAGCGGACGACCTGCACCGCCTCGTCGGCGGTCATTCGTTTTGCGCGATACGATTCGATCCAGCGCATAATGGCCTCCTTTACGACCCAGGCAGCGCACACAACCACGTGCAAGTGGGGCACCAAGACAAACCATTCGTTCGCAGGGATTTGCGCCGCTTCGCGAGGGTCTCGCTGAGTATGGTTGCGCAGTACGGTGGGGGACGTCGCGCGGTTCGTCCCTTCCGGCATCCTGACGTTGCTCGCGCCGCCTGGCCCCGCGCGGACGCGGAATTCCGAAAACGGACACCCGGGCGCTCGCTCAGCGAAGCTAACTACCTTTGATTTGTGAGGAATTGCACGGGTGACAGACTTGCCGAAGAAGCCTGCCGTAGAGCTTACGGCGTGAGGTGGCGGATGATGGATGGTTTGTCGTCGTTCCTGAACGATTTAAAGGTCAGCGCGCGCTCGCTGCGACGGGCCAAAGGACTGACCATAGCCGTGGTTGCGACTCTGGCCCTCGGCATTGGCGCGAATGCAGCGATGTTCAGCCTCGTGCGCGGCATCCTCCTGCGCCCGCTGGTGAATCGGGACGAGAGCCGGCTCATCTACATCCGCCAGACCGCCGGCGGCGACAACGCTACCTTCTCAATCCCGGACATCGACGACCTGCGCACTCGCATGAAGAGCTTCAGCTCGTTCGGCGACTTCTCCGTCATTGGCTTCACGATGATGGGCCTCGGCGAGCCGCGCACGGTTCGAGCCGGAGTGGTTGGCGGCTCTTACTTCCAGGTCATGGGGCTGCACCCGGTCCTCGGCCGCCTGCTCGATGCGCACGATGACGGCCCCAGGGCCCCGGGCGTGGCTGTTCTGACGTATCGATTTTGGTCCACGGCCCTGAATCGCGACCGATCTGTGATCGGCAAAACGGTGCGCCTCAGTTCGTTCATCGACACGCGTCCCGCCACGATCGTGGGAGTGCTGGAGCCGTGCGTTCCTTATCCGCAGGACACGGAGATCATCGCGAACGTCGTAACCAGCGCACACCATCTTTCGGCGACCATGATTACCGGCCGCGAGCACCGCATGACCGAATTGTTTGCGCGGCTGGCACCTGGAACCGATCTGGAAACGGCGCGCGCGGAGCTTCAGGCGGTCTACGGCGCAATGAAAAAGGAGCACCCGGAATCGTATCCGGAGAAAGCCGACTATCGGATCAGCGCCACGCGTCTGCGCGACGAGCTCACGTCGAAAGCGCGAACCATTCTGCTGGTCCTGATGGCCGCCTCGGTGCTGGTATTCGTGATCGCCTGCTCCAACGTGGCCAACCTGATTCTGGCCCGCACCATGCGGCGCGAGGGAGAACTTGGCATCCGCGCCGCTTTGGGCGCCAGCCGCTCTGCCCTTCGCCGCATTCTGTTGGCCGAGAGTCTGATGCTCTGCGTTGCCGGCGCGGGGCTCGGGGTGGCCATCGCGACGCCGATGGTCAAGGTGCTGGCGCGTTATGCCTCGCGCTATTCGGTACGTGCTCTTGACCTCACCGTCGATTCGAGCATGCTCTGGGTCGGCGCCGGACTCGCCGTCATCGCCGCCGCTCTGCTGGCGTATGTTCCGCGCCTCCCCTCATCCGGAAGCGCGCAGGCTTTCGGGCTGGCCATCGGGAGCCCTCGCATCGCCGGCGGTGGCAACCGGAAGCTCAAGGTCTTCGCACTGATCCAGATCGCCGCCTCGTTCGTGCTTGTAGCGGGATCGGCGGCTACGGTGCGGACCCTGCTTTCGCTCGAGCTGGTGCAGACGGGCCTCGATACGTCGCATCTGCTGGCGGTCAACGTTCCTGTCGTGCGCGACGGTAAGACACCGGGCCAGATCGTGAATTACTACCGCGAAGCCGCGCGCCGGATCAGTTCCCTGCCGAGCGTGGTGAACGTGACCGTAAGCTCATCCGTTCCGTGGCGCGACCAGAACTTTTTTACACCCGAGTTCGGCATCGACGGCCGAGTTCCCGGGCCGGGCGAGGAACATCCGCGGGCGTCATTCGAGGTCGTCACGCCGGGCTATTTCGCCACTCTCGGCCGGCCGATCCTTGAAGGCCGCGATTTCACCGACGCCGATCGACACGGCGGCGAGCTTGTCGCCATCGTCAGCGAGAGCCTCGCGCGGCGCATGTTCCCCAAAGGCGACGCCCTGAATCACACCATCACATGGACCGATCCATTGCTGCGGTTCGCTCCTGCCCCGGGTATTGCCGAACCGCGCCGCATTGTCGGCATCGTGCCGGACATCGATACCGCGGATCTCGTGCCGAAGCCCACCATGATCGTCTACCATCCCTTCGATCAGGAGCAGTTTCTGGGAGGCGGCCGACTGCTGGTGCACGCGAGCGCAAACCCGTATTCGCTGGTTAAACCCATCACACGGATCATGCACGAGCTGTCCGCAAACCAGCCGGTGGAACGGGCCGCGACGCTGGACGACGTTCGCGCCGAGGTGCTCTCCACGGAACGGTTGAACGCGACCGTGTTCAGCGTGTTCGCCGGCGTGGCGCTGCTGATCGCCGTGGTGGGGGTCGCGGGCGTGCTGGCATTTTCCGTCAGCGGCCGCACGCGCGAGTTTGGCATACGCCTCGCTGTCGGATCGCAGCCGCGCCATTTACTGCTGCGCGTCATCGCCGAGGGCGTCGCCATGGCGCTCGGCGGACTTGCCCTGGGCTTCGGCGCGGGCGTGTGGCTGGCGTATTTCGCGGGCGCTTTGCTGGCGGATCTGAAGACGCCAGGGGTGCTGCCGCTTACCGGCGCAGCTCTGATACTGCTGATCGCCGCGGTCACCGCATCCGCGATTCCCGCAGCGCGCGCGGCTCGAGTCGACGTAGTTCAGGCGTTGAGGACGGAGTAATACCTCACCACCTGCGCGAGGCAACACGACGGCGCCACTCGATCAAGCGGCGTTGCGGCGGCCAAAGGCGGCGATGGCGAGCAGTGCTCCGCCGTAGCTTCCGGCCAGGGAGATGGCCGTCGTCACGGCGGCGAGGAGCAGCAGCCCGGCGGCGGCCGCCGGTTTGCCGAAGAATACCTGCGCGAGCGGTATGCACGGCCCGGTCAGGACGGCCCAAAGCCAGGCGTGCCGTGGATGGAGGAACCCGAGCAGGCCCGTTATCAGAAGCAGGAACGCCACTTCGACACCGGCATCGTCGGTGTGCAGTTCATAGCGCATCAGGAGCGGAACGGCAACTGCCCAGCAGACCCATGCGGCAACGGTTCTGGCCATGAGCCGAGTATAGCCCGCGTACTTTCTAATGTAAAGTACTTTTACTCGGTCGTTTGATACGGCTTCAACTGATCACCGATCTTCGCGGTATCGCCGACCACTACGATGGTCATCTTCGATGGCACCAGCTCCGTCTCGGCGAGGCGCTGGATATCCTCCGGCTTGACCTCGTTCACCTTCTGTACGTAGGTGCTGAGCCACGAGCGGTCCAGCTTCTGGGAATCGACAAAGTGCAGCTGGTTGATGACCGCGTTCGGCGAAACGGTGTTGCTGAGCACGAAGATTCCGGACATATACGTCTGGATGCCGGACAGCTCCGGTTTGGTCGGGGCTTCCTTCCGCAGGCGGTCGATCTCGCCGAAAATCTCCTTCAGCGACGGGCCGGTGACGGCGGTCGTTACGTCGGCCTGCTCCACCCAGTAAGCTGTTCTTCCGCGCGTCCCGATCACGCTTCGCGGTGAATAGGTGTAGCCTTTCTGCTCACGAATATTCGTGGTGATGCGTGAGGCAAAGGAGCCGCCAAGAAGCTGGTTCATGACATCTTCGGGAATATAGTCGGCGCTTGCCGGGGCGGCTACGGGCAGTCCCATATACAGGGTCGATTGCGCTGCTCCCGGCCGGTCAATCACCTGCAGCGAGCGGGCCTTCACGCCGGCGGGCGATTTTTCGTCCGGCGCGGCGCCTTTTTTCCAATCTGCAAAGCTGGCGCGGATGGCGTCGCGCAGACCCGGGTCAAGCCTGCCGGCAACATACAAATGGGTTCGCGCAGCCGCGTAGTTGGCGCTGTAGAACGCTTTCACCTGATCGATGGTGTAGCCGGCCAGCGCAGCGTCGGATGGGAAAACGCGGCCATAGGGGTGGTCGGGAAAGACCGTTTCGAGGAAGCGCTCCCGAGCCAGGCTCTGGGGCGAGGATTTTGCGACCGCGAGATCGCGCGCCAGGTCGGCCTTCAGCCGCTTCAGCTCGGATTCGGGCAGGGTGGGGTTCTTCAGCACATCGGCGAGGAGCGCGATGAAACGAGGGCCGGCGTCGGAGAGCACATCCCCGCCGGCGACTGCGTAATCGGCATCGGCGCCGGTATCCAGTTGGCCGCCCATATCGGCCACATCGCTGGCCAGAGCCTCCGCGCTGCGCTTTCCCGCACCCTCCTTGAGCAGCTTTGCGGTCAGCTTCGACATCCAGACCTGGCCGGACGGCTCGTACAGAGCTCCAGCGTCGATGAATGCCAGGATGGTGACTTTGGGGACGATTCCATAAGGCACGATGGTGACCTGCATGCCATTGGGCAATACGAAATCGTCGGTCTTCGGCAGGTGGAACGGTCGCGGCGCGGTCCCCTGCGGGGGCGCCTCTTTGGCCGCCACCATGAACGATGCAATCGTCAGCGCAAAAGTGAGGCGTTTCATTGCACCCCTCCTGATTTGGTGTCTTCAGTTTTCGCCGCTCCGGCTTTCCAGATCAGGACGGTGCGGTTGCCGGTGCGCAGATACTCGCGCGCCGTTTTCTGAACCAGCTCCGGCGTGACGCTCCGCAACTGGGTTTCGAGCGCGTTGATCCGCGCCGGATCGTCATCGAACAAGGCGAACGAGGCCAGCAGGTCGGCGCGGCCGAAGCCGGCAAAGCGGGTCAGATCGTCATAGAGATGGGAGCGGAGCTTGGTCAGACTGCGGTCCACGAGCTTGCGATCCACGGGTTGCGATTGCAGCCGTTCGATTACCCCGTCGGCGGCGTTCAGAATATCCTGCGGATTCACGCCGGGGTCGTGGATCAGGGACACGGTCCACAGCATGGGGCCATCGTAATTGAACATATTGCCGAGCTCGTTGATCCCTGCGCTGACGCCGCCGGTATAACCCCGTTTCTTGACCAGCTCCTGGTACAGGAGGCTGTCGTCGCCCTGGGCCAGCATCTGATCGATCAACCCCATGGCCCAGTATGCCGGCGTGTTGCGCGGCGGCATGTGATAACTGAAGGCCAGCGCCGGGCGGGTGGCCAGCGGGTCGGTGTGCGTCACCGTTTTCTCTTTCTCCTGCCGCGGTTCGGTCAGGTCGGGCAGGGGCGGTACTTCAGCTTTCGGAATTGAGCTGAAGTATTTCGCTACCAGAGCCCTGGCGTCTTTCGGATCGAAGTCGCCCACGATGGCCAGGGCGGCGTTATTGGGAGCGTAGTAGGTTTTGAAGAAGGCCTGCACTTCGTCCAGCTTCGCTGCTTCGATGTCCTTCAGGTCGCCATAGAAGTTGTGTGAGTTGTACCAGTTCTGGTTGGCGTACTGTGGCATCCACAGCCACGGAAACCCGCCGTAAGGCTGATTCAGCACGTTTACTTTCACCTCGTTGCCCACGACGCCCTGCTGATTCGTCAGATTCTCGCTGGTGATCGCGAGGCCCTTCATGCGGTCCGCTTCGGCCCAAAGGGCCGTTTCCAGCTTGTTGGAGGGCAGGACCTCGAAGTAGTTGGTGAAATCGAAACGGGTGGAGCCGTTCAGGATGCCGCCATTCTGCTGCACGAGGCGGACGAACTCCATTTTGCCCAGGTTTTGCGAGCCCTGGAACATCATGTGTTCGAACAGGTGTGCGAACCCGGTGCGGTCCTTCGGCTCCACGCGGAAGCCGATGTGGTAGTAGACCGCCGTTACTACGGTGGGAGCCGTGGAGTCGGGCGACAGGATCACCCGGAGCCCATTGGGCAGCTTGTAGTATTCGACCGGAACGGTGAAGCGGTCGGCGGCGGCCGCGGGCATGATGATGGGCAGCGCCATGACGGCGGCAGTCAGAGTTCTAAGCAATATGGAGCCTCCCCCCGAAACTGAGTAGGACGTGCGAGATGCCGATTCGTTCGCTTTGCATTAAAAAGTACTTTCTTTATGGTCGCAACTGGCGTATGATTACAGTATGCCGGTGCAGATAGGTCAGACTGCCGCCACGTTCGCCGATCCGATCGGACTCCTGAAGGATTGCCATCGCCGAATCGAGCGATTCCTGGAGACCCTTTTCAGGATGAGCGATGCGAAACAGGGCGCACCGCTTGGCGCCGATGAGCGGACCGCTCTTGAAGGAGCGCTGAATTATTTCCGCGACGCCGCGCCGCGGCACACCGAGGACGAAGAGGATTCCCTGTTCCCGCGCCTGATGGAGCACGCGGCGGTAGGTGACCCCGTGGCTCTGGCCATGATCGCGGAACTCGAGGATGGCCATGAGCAGGCAAACGCCGCGCACGAGGAAATCGAGCGCCTCGGCCGCAGGTGGCTTGCGCAAGGCAGTTTGACCCCGGTGGATGCGGCGCGGATGACGGAGTTGCTGTGCGATCTGCGGACCTTCTATCAACGTCATATCGCAACCGAGGACAACGAGCTGTTTCCTCTGGCCGGCCGGATGCTGGACGCGCAGGAACTGGCCGCTGTCGGCAGCGAGATGCGTGCGCGGCGCCGGCTGCAGGAAGAAATTCAACCCCGCTCAGCCGCTTGAGTTCTGCAGGCCACGTTTCCAGCCTGTGGCAGCGGCACTCAAGGCGCGGAACTCCGCACCGATAAGAAAGCATGGCTTTCTTCCTTTGGAGCGACAAATACGACCTGGCGTGTCCGCCGATCGATCAGGAGCACAAGCGGCTGTTCGCGATGGCTGAAAAGCTGCACATCGCCATGGCCGCCGGGCAGGGTGGCGCCGTCCTGAAATCTCTTTTTGGCGAGCTGGCCGAATACACCGTCACGCATTTTCGGCATGAGGAAACGCTGATGCGCGGCTCGGCATACCCGACTTTCAGGGAGCACAAAGCGGAGCATGATGCTCTCACGGCCAAAGTGGTCGAGCTGCAGAAAGCGATGGGCAGCAAAGGCGAGCTGGCGCTGACGCTCGAGACCATGCGCTTTCTGCGCGAGTGGCTGGACCAGCACATTTGCAAATCGGATCGGCTCGTCGCCGACTGGGCGCGCAGCCGGCTGAAGGGCGCGGGCACGGACAAGCGGCCGCTCACGCCGGCGCGGGTGGGCTGATCGCGTTCGCCTGGCCAGTGGACTGCGGCTAATGTACTCTCATCGCCCCTGCGGCGATGCCCGCACGGCGCGTTCGAAGGCCCAGCCGCGGATGTGATTGATCTGCTCCTTCATGGTGCGCGACAGCGGCACCGTCTTCACCGCCACGCCGATCAGGTCCTCATCCGCCAGCTCGCGGTCCTCCAGCTTTGCCCGCGTGATCGCCGACACCACGCACTGCTCGATCTCCGCTCCGGCCCATCCAACGGTGAACTCCACCAGCTGTTGGAGGTTGAACCGCGAAGCGTCGACGCCGCGCCGCTCGAGATGAATGCGGAAGATCTCCACCCTTTCGTCATCCAGTGGCAGATCGACGAAAAACACCTCGTCGAAGCGCCCCTTGCGGATCATCTCCGCCGGCAGCAGATCGATGCGGTTCGCCGTCGCCGCCACGAACAGCCCACGCGCCTTCTCCTGCATCCAGGTCAGGAAGAACGCGAACATGCGTCCCTGCTCGCCTCCGGACTCGGCGGAATTGATGCCCATCTCAATCTCGTCGAACCAAAGCACCGCCGGCGCCATATCCTCCAACATGCGGCAGGCCGCGACGAATGCGCCTTCCGGTTTCCCGTGCCGGCCGGAGAAGATCTCGGTCATGTCAATGCGATACAGGGGAAGCTGAAAACAGGAGGCGATCGCCTTCACCGAAAGGCTTTTGCCGCAGCCGGGGATACCCATCATGAGAAGCCCACGGGGTACGATTTCGGCGCTGAGCGTATCACGCATCTCGAAAAGCCTGCGCCGCTCCAGCAGCCATTTCTTCAGACCATCGAGGCCGCCGACATCGGAAAGCGCTGCGCCCTCGGAAATGAACTCGAGGTAGCCGGTGCGATTGACCAGCAGGCGCTTCTCCTCGAGCAGCGCGGGCACGGCTTCCGCACGCGGCCGCTGGGCGCCGCGCCGCAGCGCGTAGCGGGCTTCATCCAGGGTCAGGCCCTGCAGCGCGCGCGCATACTGATGCAGCACAGCCTCGTCCGGCGACGTGCCTTCGCGCTTCAGGAAATCCACCAACTCGACGATATCGGGCGGGCGTAGTTCGAGGAAGACGATGTCGCGCTCGATCTCTTCCGGGATGTAACGCACCGCTGAGGTAATGACCACGAACTTCCGTTTATCGAGCGCGAGCTCGCCTACGTCGCGCAGCCGTCGCCGGATCTCGGCCGATTCGCGCAGCGGATCGTGAAAATCGCGCAGATGGAAAATGGCGGGCGCATCGTGCGCCACGATGAAGTCCAGCGCCGCGCGCGGCGCCTGCGTGCCGGCCTCGGGCGGTTTGCCCTCGCGCCGCAGGCCTTCGGTGAGCGTCCACTCCCACACCGGCAGGGCCTCGTCGATGGTCCGCAGCAGCGCCGCCACGCGCTGCTCCTCCGCCGAGCGGATATAGGTGATCGGCCGGCCGGAGGCGAAAATCTCGCGGATGGTCTTCGCCGCGCGGCTTTCGGCCGCGGGCATGACAACGCTGGTCATTATTGTAAAGACGCGGGAAACCCGGGAAAAGCCGGAATCACACAGCCATTATCGGGGACGCACACGGAGGCGGTTATCCTGTGAAACGAATGAGATCCGCCGCCCTGCTCGCCTGCATTTTTCTCGCCTCCGCCGCGCCCGCCGGACATCGGCGTTTCGAGCTCACGGTGGACAACATCATGCGCGGGCCGAACCTCTACGGCTATCACTTCGCTGAGATGCGCTGGTCCGGTGACGATCAGCGCGTCTATTTTCGCTGGAAGAAATATGACGAGCCGGTGGACAAGGAGCCCGCGGTCTGGGTGGTGAATCGCGATGGCAGCGGCCTGCGGCGGCTCAGCGACGAGGAAGCGAAAAACGCGCCGCCGGCCGACGGCGATTTCAGCCCGGATCATAAGCGCATGGCGTACGCGCAGGACGGCGACATCTTCGTGTACGACTTCACCAACGACAAGCCGCTCCGCCTCACACACACCACCGAGGCTGAGTCCGACCCGCACTTCCTGCATGACGGCGCGCGCGTCGCCTACACGCGCAACCAGAACCTGTTCGTCGTCTCGCCGGCTACGGGCGCGACCGTGCAGATGACCGACATCCGCACCGGAACCGATCCCGAGAAGGCCAAAGAGGAGAAGGAGACGCCGGAGCAGAAGTACCTGAAAGCGGAGGAGAAGGCGCTGCTCGCGGTGGTGCGCGCGCGCGAAGCGGAAGAGGAAGCGAAAAAGGCGCGCGAGCAGAAAGAGAACCCGCGCAAGCCGTTTTACCTCGGCGCCGAGGACAAGGTCGCCAGCCTGCGCCTGACCCCGGACGAGAAGTTCGTTTTCGCGCTCATCGAACAGGGCAGCAAGAACATCCGAAAAACGGAGGTGCCCAATTATGTCACCACGTCGGGCTACACCGAAGAGATTCCCGGCAGGACGGACGTCGGCGAGCCGGAGCCCCACCAGCGCCTCGCCGTGATTGATGTGAGCACTGGCCAGGTGAAATGGGTCAGCTTCCGCCCGGATCCGAACAAGCCCGACCTCACGAACTCCGTCGATCTCGATCAGCCGGCGTGGTCCCAGGACGGCTCGAGGGCGGTGCTGTTCGCCGACGCCCGCGATCATAAGGACCGCTGGCTGGTGGCGCTCGACCCGGCGCAGGCGTCCCTGCGGGTGCTCGCCCATCTGCATGATGACGCCTGGATCGGCGGGCCCGAACAGGGCGATGTCCGCCCCGCGTTCGTGAATGGCGGAGGCAATGTGGTCTATCTCTCCGAGCAGACCGGCTGGGCGCACGTCTACTCGGTTCCATTCGCGGGCGGCGAGCCGAAGGCGCTCACTTCAGGCGCCTGGGAAGTGAAAAACGTGCACGCCTCGCACGATGGCAGCCGACTGTTCCTGGTGACCAGCGAAGCCGGTCTCGGCGAGCAGCAGTGCTATGTGATGCCTGCGGCCGGCGGACTGGTAACGCGCCTCACCTTCGCTTCGGGTCTGCACGACTGCGTGCTTTCGCCGGACGAGAAGTGGATCGTGGATGAGTATTCGTATGTGAACAAGCCGCCGGACCTGTACGCGCAGACTGTCAGCCTGCAACCGCCGAATACGCGGCTGACTTACTCGCCTGCGCCGGACTTTGGCGACTACCCGTGGTCCGACCTGCCTCTGTTCTATATCAGCGCGCGCGATGGCGCGAAGCTTCCGGCGAAGCTGTGGCGTCCGCCGCAACAGCAGCCGGGCGGGCCGGGCGTAATCTTCGTCCACGGCGCCGGTTACCTCCAGGATGTGCATCGCGGCTGGACTTATTACGCGCGCGAGTACATGTTCAACCACTTACTCGCGGCCCGCGGGTACACGGTGGTCGAAGTAGATTACCGCGCCTCGGCAGGCTACGGGCGCAACTGGCGCACGGCCATTTACCGGCACATGGGCGGGATCGACCTTACCGATCAGGTGGACGCGGCGAAGTGGCTGGTGGAAACGCAGCATGTCGATCCGAAGCGCATAGGCATCTACGGCGGCAGTTATGGAGGGTTTCTCACGCTGATGGCCATGTTCAAAGAACCGGACGTGTTCGCCGCCGGCTCGGCGCAGCGACCCGTCACCGACTGGGCGCACTACAACGACGGCTACACCTCCCAGATTCTCAACCTGCCCCAGAACGATCCGGAGGCTTACCGGCAATCCTCCCCGATCTACTTCGCCGATGGGCTACGCGGACATCTGCTGATCTGCCACGGGGTCGTGGATACGAACGTGCACTTCCAGGACACTGTGCGCCTGGCGCAGAAGCTGATCGAGCTGCGCAAGGAAAACTGGTCGGTGGCGTTTTACCCGGTGGAGAACCATGATTTCCAGCAGCCCACCAGCTGGGCCGACGAGTACAAGCGCATTCTGAAACTCTTTGAGGAGACCATCGGACGCAGGTGAAGGTGGGGCAGGCGGTTTCGCCTGCCACTGAAGTTTGGACATTTCTCCTGAAATGCCGATTGTGGTGCGGGCCTTTAGCTTGCACTCAGCGCGCCTAATCGCCACTCGCTCCATGGGGGGCAGGGCCTCGCCCTGCGGCGGGCTCTCAGCCCGCCTTGGGCAGGCGGTTTCGCCTGCCAGCATGGTGAAGCACGAACGAATGGGCGTGCTCGTCACTGATCGTTCGGATCATACGTGAGCAAAAAATAGATCAACGCCTCCTGCTCGTCATAGGTAAACCCCGCGTCCTTATCCGCCCAGAACTCATGCCCCGATCCCCGCACGTGCACGGCGGCAAGCTCGGTCGATGCGCTGTTAGCGTCGACGACCCGCCCGCGCACGCCGCGATCGACGAGCGCCCGCAGGCTCTCGCGCGGATCCGGCGCGATCCCGCTCTGCACCGTGGCCTCGACCCCCATCTCGCCCCGGGGGCCGACCGCAACGCCGCCGTCGTGCAGATACGGCGCGCTGTAGTACAGGCCGACCAGCGCCGGAACTTTATAGCCCCCCGGATTCCCGTGAGCCCAGGCGAGCGCGACCTGCGCCGCGTCGGGAACCGGGACATGCAGCACCGAGGCGTCTGCCGGCACAGGCACGGGAGTGTCGAACGAATACAGCACGGGATCGGTGAACGTACCCGCGGTCTTCGCCAGAGCAGCGGCGCGCGCTGGCTCCGTGCCGACTCGATCGACCGGCAGCACGGCGTTGTTCGTGAGGAAGCGGCCGGAATGGCACTGCACGCAGCCGGCGCGCTGCAACACCGATCGGCCGCGCGCGGCCATGGCGGGATTCGGGGGCAGTGGCGGACGCGGTGGCACGATCGTATTCTCGAACGCGGCCATGGCGTTGCACTGCTGCCAGACCGGCCGTCCGGAAGTGCTGGCGAGGACGCTGTCGGGGCTGATCGGGGTCGCTTTCGGGTACGTCGGCAGGGTCACCACCTCGTTTATGCCAGGCGCGCCGGGCGTGGGGTCCGCGGAGCGGAAGAAATCGGAAGCGCTGCGCCCGGAGCGCGGATCATAGCGGAGCGCCTTGTCTGCTGCGTTCTGCAGAACGATGCCCAGGTAAGTATCGCGGTCGATGCCAAACAGCGCCGGGCTCGAGTCCGCCAGCAGCGTCGCGTCGGAATTCAGGCCGTGGACGTTGCTGGTCTGCGCGCTCAAGCCGTGGAACGGTCCTGTGCCGAACAGCCCGCTCCAGCTGTAGGGGTGGTTGCCGAAGCTGAACGAGGTCGGAATCTGCGAGGGATCAGCCACCAGGTCGATCATCGAATCGAAGTTCCCGCGCGGCCACTTCATGAGCTCGGCATCGACGGCATCCTCGAAGGCTTTCACGTCGGGCAGCTTCGCTCCGGCTTTCGTGTACTGCTCCGGGCGCACATCGGTGTGCGTGAAGAACGAGGCCGAGTTGGTTGCCAGCGCCAGCAGAAGTCCGGCATTAAGGTCATTGTTCGGGGCGCCTTCGATGACCTGGTGCGTTTTCGGGTCCACGGTCGCATGGCAGGCGGCGCAGGTGATCCCAACGCGCGGGCCACGGCGCGAAAGCTGGACCGCCATACCGAGCGGAAGCCAGGCGCCGCGCGGGACATCCAGACCGGTATCGAGTTTCGCACCCTTTTGGAAGGTCCTGCCGCCTACGGTCACCGTCTGCTCTACGGTGACCTGAAGGTTCGTCGTTCCCTCGCCATGCAGCGCCACGATTGCACTGGTGATGTTGCGCAGGTTCAGCGGCCCGGCGATGATGCCGGCCACATCGGTCAGAAAGACCTCGTTACCGAACGTTTCCTTGTAAAACGCCTCGCGGCCGAGGCGCAGCATGGCGTCGTTCACGGCCACCACGCCGGGGCCCGCTCCGGAAATCGGCTGTCCCCAAAGATCGTATGACTCGGGGGACTTGCGATACCGGTTCAGAACCTTGTCCACCGCTGGCATGTATGCATAGCGGGGCTGCCAGACGAATACCGCTGTGGCTACGAGAAGCCCGAACACGATCGCCGCGAGGACCGCAGCGCGGAACAATCGGCGCATGCGCCGCGATCAGTGCGTGCCGGTTAGCGCGTTGAAGGACTGGAGAGCGCTTTGCCGCAGCAGACCCCAGGCCTTCTCGTGGTCTCCCTTCTCTTCGCTCTGCAGTTGGCGGGCGAGGCGCTCCGTCTCGGTATCGCCCACCGTGCTGGCCGCCGCCGCCATGGCTTCGTACATGGCCATCTCGGCCGCGGCCGCGGCGTACGTGATCATCAAATGCTGCGTGTCCTTTTCGCCCGGCGAGTGGCCGGCCTGCGCCGACGTGGGGGTGAACGCCAGCATGTGCGCCAGGGCGCTCTTGGCCTTCGAGGGACTGCCGCCGAGGGCGCGCAAACGGCTCTCCAGCCGCTCATGCTGAGTCCTTGCTTTCTCTGACATCCACTGCATCGTGGACTTCACCTGCTGCTGTTCACCCTGCTTGCTGAATGTGGCCAGCGCGTCTTCGAAGTTGCGCTCGGCCGCCTCGGCATCTTCGAGGTAATTGATTATCGCGTCGCGACTCTGCATGTGCACCTCACGCTCCGTAAGACGCGCCGGGCCCCCTCCTAACCTGTACCTCACCGTAAGAAGTCCGGATTCTGCAGCCGCGAGCGTCCCAGTCAAGAGGTCCGGACATGCCTGAACAACCAACAGAAGTTATACAACGGTATCTTGAGGATGCCATTGCCGCGGAAAAAAGCTTCGAGACGCAGCTGCGAGCGTTTGCCAAAGAGGGTCGGAATTCGGAGGTCCAGTACGCCTTCGAGCAGCATGCCGACGAGACCAGATCGCAGTATGAACAACTCACTGCACGGCTCGAGCAGCTCGGCGGGAGCCCCTCGGTAACCAAGAGCTTCCTTGCTCATTTCTTCAACATGGCGCCGTCCGTCGCCAAGCTGGGATACGAAGCCGACGAGCGCACCACCCAGAACCTGATGATGGCCTTCGCCGTGGAGAACAGCGAAGTAGCCATGTATGAGTCGCTGATCACCGTCGCCGAGGCCGCGAACGACCATCAGACCGCCGAGCTGGCGCGGCGCATCCAGCAGGAGGAGCGCAACACCGCGGAGAAGGTATGGCGGTTTATCGCCCCGTGCGCGCGTCAGGCGATTCAGAACGTAGCTGAGGAGAGCGTCTCCAGCCGCTGATTCGATTGCAACTCCGCCCTGCGGCGTGTCATCATTGCCGCATCCCTTATGGATGCAACACGCCGCAGTGTTCTGCTGGGCTCGCTCGGGCTTTCCGCATGGGTCCACGCGCAGGAGATGGCGCGTGCGGCCGAGCCGCGTTTCGACACGCTCGATCCGGCCATGGCCGCCGACATCGACGCTCTGGTCTCCCACATCATTCCTTCCGCTGACGGACCCGGCGCGCGGGAAGCTGGCGTCATCTTCTTCATCGACCGCGCGCTCGGGACCTTCGATTCCGACAAGGTCGCCGTCTACCGGACGGGAATGGCCCAGCTCCAGCAGGTGCGCGGACGCATGTTTCCCACCTCGGTCAGCGTTGCCGCCCTCACGCCCGAGCAGCAGATCGAACTCCTGCGGGCGATAGAAACGACGGAGTTCTTCGAGCTGCTGCGCACACACACGGTGCTGGGATTTCTGGGACCGCCGTCATATGGAGGCAATCGCGGTCAGGTCGGCTGGAAGCACATCGGGTTTGAGCATCGAATGGCGTGGCAACCGCCCTTCGGCTGGTACGACGGGGAGGGCGCTTGACCCGGTTCAAACCATCCGACGCCGTTGACTTCCTCGTCATCGGCGCGGGCGCATCGGGTGGGGTCGTTGCGAAGGAGCTCTCTACGGCCGGATTCGGTGTGGTCGTGCTGGAGCAGGGGCCGTACCTCCGCGAGAACGACTACCGCCACGACGAGATCAAGTACACCTTTCAGCCCGGACTGACCAACGATCCAAAGACGCAGCCCATCCTGTACCGCACGAAAGAGGGAGAGCCGTTCAAAGCGCTCAAGGCCATCGAGTACGGCCGGCAGGTCGGCGGCGGAAGCGTGCACTTTACCCCTAATTACTGGCGTTTCCACGAAAGCGATTTTCAGGAGCGCAGCCTTTACGGCGATGTCCCCGGCGCTGCGCTCGAGGACTGGCCTGTTCGCTACGCCGACCTGGAGCCGTATTACACCAAAGCCGAGTCCGATCTGGGCGTTTCTGGCCTGGCCGGCGCGAACCCCTTCGAAGCTCCGCGGTCAAAGCCGTATCCCCTGCCGCCGATGCCCGTCAAATCGTCGGGCGTGCTGTTCGAGCGCGCTACCCGAAAACTGGGCTTACACCCGTTTCCCGGGCCAATGGCCATCCTGTCGCAGCCGTACAAAGGCCGGCCCGCGTGCTCGCACTGTGGGTTCTGCGAGTCGTTCGGATGCGAGATGCGGGCGAAATCGAGCACGCTCGTCACTGTCATCCCGACTGCGGAGGCCACGGGACGCTGCGAGATTCGGCCGAATTCGTACGTCCGCAGAATCGAAACCGATGCGCGCGGTCGCGTTAGCGGCGCTGTGTACTTCGACTCCGCGCGGCGCGAGGTCTTCCAGCGGGCGAAGACCGTCGTGCTGTGCGCCAATGGCGTGGAGACCCCGAAGCTGCTGCTGATGTCGAAATCGAAGCAGTTCCCGGATGGGCTGGCGAACTCCAGCGGCCTGGTCGGCAAGTACCTCATGTGGGACAACGGCACGGAGGCCATGGGCCTGTTCGAGCATCCGCTGAATGAGTACAAAAGCATCCAGGTAACGCGCGTGATTCACGACTATTACGCCGCCGACCCGAAGCGCGGGTTCTACGGAGGCGCGGGAATCGATGCGCGCTTCGATTACTATCCCGCTGGGTTCGCCCTGAACGGCATGCCGCCTGATGCACCCAAATGGGGCGCCGAGTACAAGAAGATGCTCGGCCGCTACTTCAGCCACACCATGTGCCTGCTTTCGCACGCTACGTCTCTCGCGCAGGAGCGGAACACGGTCACGCTCGACCCGGAGATCAAGGACGCCTGGGGTCTGCCGGCGGTGCGCGTTACCTTCGACCAGCACGCCGATGATCTCGCAAACCTGAAATGGGTGCTGGAGCGGCAGCTGGAGATTCTGGAGGCGGCGGGGGCGCAGAAGACATGGTCGACGCCGTACGATGCGTTCAGCACGTCGCGGCACCTGATGGGCACGTGCCGCATGGGCGCCGATCCGAAGCGGTCGGTGGTGAACAGCCACTCCCGCGCGCACGACGTGCCGAACCTGTTCATCGTCGACGGAAGCAACTTCGTCACCGCCGCCCGTCAGCAGCCCACCGCGACGATCCAGGCGCTCGCGTATCGCGCGTCGGACTTCATGGTTCAGGCGGCGAAGCGGGGGGAACTGGGGTGAAACGCGGCAGGGGCCATGAGCGCTGCCAGGCGTCGTCATACACGGCTCCTGGCCAGAGTGCCTACCGTTGTTCCTGTTACTTAGTCATAATAAGTACGACCTAAGAAGCGTGCGGTTATGAGAACCACCGACACAATGACGATTTCCCTCCCGTCAGGCATGGCCAGGCAAATGGAGATGGTGCAGAAGCTAGAGAATCGTACCCGCTCCGAGCTCCTGCGCGAGGCGTGGCGCCAGTACTTTGAGCGGCGATATGCCGTCTATGAGCCGACCAAAGCGGAAGCCGCCGCGATCAGAAAGGGCCGCACGGCCATAAAGCGCGGCCAAACCGTCTCCTTAGGGCAACTCCACCATGAATTGGACGGTGCTCGTCAGCCGGCCCGCACAAAAGGCGCTCGCAAAACTTCCCGATAAAGACCAGCGCCGGATTGAGCGTGCACTGGACGAACTCCAGGCGGACCCCTTCCGGGGCGATATCAAACGCCTGGAACCGGAAGGCTGGCGCAGACGCGTTGGAAACTACCGCGTCTTCTATGACCTCGATATCGATCAGCGGGTCGTGTTCGTTACGGCGATCACTCGCCGCACCAGTACGACGTATTGATTGCTCTGCCTGGAACCAGCCCGCGAGAACCTGAGAACGTTCCCATAGTTGGCCGCCTTCGCTCGGCTAAACTGGGACGGGAGTAGGCATGGAGCTGAACGAGGTACAGGCGGCCATTGCCGCCGGCGAGACGCTCGGTCCCGGCCGTGAGGAGCTCATTCGGGCGTATCGCCTGATGTACATGTCGCGGCGCATCGACGACCGCGAAATCCTGCTCAAGCGCCAGAACCGAATCTTCTTCCAGATCAGCGGCGCCGGACATGAAGCCATCCAGATTGCCGCGGCGATGCATCTCCGCCCGGGATATGATTGGTTCTATCCCTACTACCGCGATCGCGCTCTGGCCCTCACGCTTGGCGTAACGGCGGAAGAAATGCTGCTCGGGGCTGTCGGCGCCGCGGCCGACCCGGCTTCCGGCGGACGCCAGATGCCCTCGCACTGGAGCGACCCGAAACGGCACATCGTAACCGGCTCGTCGCCGACCGGTACGCAGTTCGTGCAGTCGCTGGGCTGCGCGCACGCCGCCCGCTTCCTCGATCCCGCATCCGACGAGATCACTCTGGTGTGCACCGGCGATGGCGCCACCAGCGAAGGGGAGTTCTGGGAAACCCTGAACTGCGCCTGTATCGACCACCTGCCGCTGCTTATCCTGGTGGAGGACAACGGCTACGCGATATCCGTGCCCATCGAGCGTCAGACCGCGGGCGGGGCCATCACCGAAGCCTTCGCCGGGATGCCTGGCCTCGGCCGCTTCGACGTGGACGGTACGGACTTCCTGGCGTCATGGAACACCATGCGCGACGCCGTCGCATGGGTTCGTGAAGGGCGCGGCCCTGCCATGGTGCACGCCCGCGTGACCCGTCCCTACTCGCACTCCCTGTCCGACGACGAACGGCTGTACAAAACGCCCGCTGAGCGCGCCGCCGAAGAGGCGCGAGACCCGGTGCTGCGCTTCCCGGAATGGCTGGTCAGCCAGGGGATCCTTGATCGGCAGGCGCTCCAGGTCCTGGTTTATGAAGTCGACAGGGAGATCCAGGAGGCAACCGACAGGGCTCTGGCCGCTCTGCCGGCGCCGCGAGGATCGGCTCTGCGCTTCCTCTACTCCGACAAGGTGGACCCCACGTCCGATCGCTTCGCCGTCCAGCCTCGGTTTCAGGGCGATCCGCGCACCATGGTCGATGAGATCAACCTGACCCTGCATGAGGAGATGCGGCGGGATCCACGGATGCTCGTCTTCGGCGAGGACGTGGCCGATTGCAGCCGCGAAGAGAATCTGACGCAGGTCAAAGGCAAAGGCGGCGTGTTCAAGGCCACCGCCGGGCTGCAAATGCAGTTCGGGTCGGCGCGCTGCTTCAACACCCCGCTTGCGGAAGCCGCAATCGTTGGCCGCGCCATGGGCCTGGCGCACCGCGGCCTGAAGGCCGTCCCGGAGATTCAGTTCTTCGATTACATCTGGCCGGCGTACATGCAGATTCGCGACGAGCTGGCCACCATGCGCTGGCGTTCGAATAATGGATTCTCCGCGCCGATCGTTATTCGCGTCGCCATTGGTGGATATCTGAACGGCGGAGCGATTTACCACAGCCAGTGCGGCGAAGTGCTGATGACCCACAACCCGGGGCTGCGGGTGGTCATGCCATCGAACGCGCTGGACGCCTGCGGCCTGCTGCGCACCGCCATCCGGTGTGACGACCCGGTGCTGTTCCTGGAGCACAAGCGGCTGTATCGCGAGCCGTACAACCGCTCGCCGCATCCCGGACCGGATTACACCATTCCCTTCGGGCAGGCGAAGGTGGTGAAAGCGGGACACCGGCTCACCATCATCACCTACGGAGCGCTGGTGCAGAAGTCCCTCCAGGCCGCGCTCCAGGTCGAGCACAGGAATCCCGATGCGACGGTGGAAGTCATCGACCTGCGCACGCTCGCCCCCTACGACTGGCATTGCATTCGCACTTCCGTCGAGAAGACCAGCCGCGTCCTGATCGCGCACGAGGACACGCTGTCCTGGGGTTACGGGGCAGAGATCGCGGCCCGCATCGCGGGCGAACTCTTCTCGTCCCTCGATGCCCCGGTCGGCCGGGTGGCGGCGATGGACACCTGGGTGGCCTACCATCCGCAGCTCGAGTATGAGATTCTTCCGCAGGTGGAGGATCTGGTGCGCGAGGCCGAGCGGCTGATTCAGTACTGAAAGAAAGCCGAATTGCGGCCAACCGGCAACTGAGAATTTCGGGTCATCCGCCGCACTGTATCGGCGCGAGCCGATATGACTGCGTGGGTGTGGAAGGTTCCCGGAGCCGATCGTCCCGCCACTATCGTGGCCTGCGCGGATGACGTCGAGCTGGCTCGGGCCCGGCTGAACGGCGCCCTGGACGACCTCCCGGAATGCCTGAACGCAGCCGCGATCGCCGCCTGGGTGAACGTTCAGCCTCCGGCACGACAGAGCCGTTCCGACGACCTCGATCTCGCTATTTCGGCTGATCTGTACGTGTGAGTTCAGCGTTCTATACTCGATGAGTGGCTGATCTCGCCAGC
>Ga0070739_10003242_pt1 | contig 20621 bp, 19 predicted proteins | sample Coa_R1_7_FD_66445 | JGI IMG/M metagenome (GOLD analysis project Ga0070739, IMG submission 66445) | Surface soil microbial communities from Centralia Pennsylvania, which are recovering from an underground coalmine fire - Coalmine... | ecosystem: Environmental > Terrestrial > Soil > Unclassified ... | reverse complement strand
CAGTTCTGCAATACCTCCGCGCCGGCACGGCGCGCCGCGACGGCGAGCGCCGCGGCCACCTTGCGGTTGTCGACCTGGTGGTCGCGCGGACTCCAGACGGCGGCGGCGATGCCCGGCTTCAGGTGCGGCTCGCGCCGCCGCGCCTCGGCCGCGTTGAGCCAGGCGAGGTCGAGGCCGAGGCCCTTCTGATAGTCGTACGAGTGGCGCAGCTGCTCGGCGTCGTCGCGGGTCAGCGCGACGACGATCGTGCCCTCATCGCGGTAATCGACCGTGATCCCCGATGCGGCTTCGAGTTCTCGGGCGAAATCCGGCCACATCCGCTGGCTTTCCAGCGCCAGCGGCAGCAGCGCTTCCTCGCCCGGTTCGGCCTCGGCGGCGGCGGCAAGCATTCCGGCCGCCGCCCAGCTGGCGCCGCTGCCGGCCTCGCCGCGGTCGTAGACGGCGACGCGGCACCCGCCCTGAGCCAGCCGCCAGGCGACGCCGAGCCCGATGACGCCCGCGCCAATGACGACGGTCTTGGGACGCGGCGGTACAGCTTTTGTTGCGGTAATGACGGACTCCCTCCACCGGGCTCGCACCCGGCCAGGTTCATTGGGTCTGATCTCAGCCGACCTCGGTCAGCACCCCAGCCTGCGCTGAATTTCGGACGGCTCCCCGAGCGATGCAAGATTTTTCTCCGATTTCCGCCGGCAGTCTGCGCCGTTAACCTTTTGTTGACATCTTCGCGGGATCATGCGGCATGCGCGCCCTTGGCGCGCTGCCCGCAAGGGCATCCTCCCCTCGAACTTCGAGGCCGCTTCGCGGCCTCTTTTTTTGCCCGCTTCCCGGCAGACCCGATGCTGGCGATCGGGCGCGCGGCCATTGCCGCGCCCGGACGTGGAACGGACGCGACGCCGTAAGGGTTCGTAAGCCGACGGCGCCTCGGCCTTCAACAGCCGTAGCGGCCGAAGTGAACCAGCTCCTCTCCTGCGTACGAGCCTGGTGGCCATGAAGCGATCCGACGAATTCCAGAAAGGGCAGGCGGGGGTCAGCCGCCGCTCGCTCCTCACCTCCGGCGCGGCGCTGATGGCGGCCGTGCCGGCTGGCGCGGCGGCGCAAACCGGCGGGCCGGCGATGGCTCCGCCCGACCCTCGCGCCGTGCTGACGCTGGACCTGAAGGTCAACGAGCAGCGCCGCCGCGTCGCGGTGGACCCGCGAACGACCCTGCTCGACGCGTTGCGCGACCGCCTCGGCCTCACCGGCACGAAGAAGGGCTGCGACCACGGCCAGTGCGGCGCCTGCACGGTGCTCGTCAACGGCACGCGGGTGCTGTCGTGCCTCACCCTCGCGGCGGCGGTGCGCGGGCCGGTCACGACGATCGAGGGGTTGGCGCGGCCCGATGGCGATCTGCACCCGATGCAGCAGGCCTTCGTCGAGCACGACGGGTTCCAGTGCGGCTATTGCACGCCCGGCCAGATCATGTCGGCGATCGGCTGCATCAACGAGGGGCATGCCGGCAGCGATGCCGAAATCCGCGAATACATGAGCGGCAACCTCTGCCGCTGCGCCGCCTACCCGCGCATCGTCGCCGCGATCAAGCAGGCGAAGGGCGTCTTGAGGAGCTGACAGATGCGGCCCTTCACGTATCGCCGCGCCGGCAGCCTCGCCGGCGCCATGCAGGAAATCGGGGCGCCGCCGATGGCGGCGCCGCCGACCGCCGCGCCGGTGCAATATCTGGCCGGCGGCACGACGCTGCTCGACTTGATGAAGCTCGACGTGATGCGGCCGCAGGTGCTGGTCGACATCAACGACCTCGACCCGGGGTACCGGCGCATCGAGGCCGCCGGCGACCGGCTGCAGCTCGGCGCCCTGGCGACGATGGCGCAGACCGCCGACCACCCGCTGATCCGGCGCGACTATCCCGTCATTGCGCAGTCGCTGGAGCTCGCCGCCAGCCCGCAATTGCGCAACATGGCGACGCTCGGCGGCAACGTCTTGCAGCGCACCCGCTGCAACTATTTCCGAGATACGTCCTGGACCGCCTGCAACAAGCGCAACCCAGGCAGCGGCTGCGCCGCGCTCGACGGGGTCAACCGCAAGCACGCCGTGCTGGGGGTCAGCGAGCGCTGCATCGCGGCCTATCCCGGCGACTTTGCGCAGGCGCTGGTCGCGCTTGATGCGCTCGTCGAGATTGTCGGCCCGGCCGGGCCGCGGGTGCTCCGCTTCGAGGAGCTGCACCGTCCGCCGGGCGAGACGCCGCATGTCGAGACGGTACTGGCGCCAGGCGACCTGATCGTCCGCTTCGCGGTGCCGCGCGCGCCGTGGATCCGGCGCTCGTCCTATCTCAAGATCCGCGACCGCGAATCGTACGAGTTCGCGCTCGCCTCCGCCGCGGTCGTGCTCGACATGGCCGACGGCATCGTGCGCGACGCGCGCATCGCGCTCGGCGGGGTGGCAACGAAGCCGTGGCGGGCGCGCGAGGCCGAGGCGGCGCTGCGCGGCCAGCCGCTGAACGAGAACACCGCCCGCGCCGCCGCCGACGCCGCCTTCGCCGTGGCGCAGACGCGCGGCGAAAATTCGTACAAGCCGGAACTCGGGCGCCGGACGCTGGTTCGCGCCCTCCTGCAAACCGCCGCTTTGAGCATCTGAGCATGTCCGACCCGCACCGCATCGACGCGACGATCGGCACGCGCACCGAGCGCGTGGACGGCCGCCTCAAGGTTACCGGCGGCGCCCGCTACGGCGCCGACATGATCGTCGCCGAACCGGCCTACGCCGCCCTCAAGACGAGCGTGATCGCGCGCGGCGAGATCACCGCCATCGACGAAGGCGCGGCCCGCGCCGTGCCCGGCGTGCTCGACGTGCTGACCTACCAGAACGTCGGCGGCGCCATCGAACCCGGCAAGATCTTCAGCTCCGGCGGCTACATGGGCACCTCGATCGCGCCGCTCGCGTCGGCCCGCGTCTGGCACGACGGGCAGATCGTCGCCGTCGTACTCGCCGAAACCTATGAGGCGGCGCGTGAGGGCGTGGAGCGGCTGACGGTTGCGTACCGCGAAGACCCGCCCGCCGCCGGCTTCGACAGCCCCGGCGCGACCGTCCAGGCGGCCAAGGAAGCCTCGGAAAAGCATGAGGACCCGGCGGTCGGCGACGCCGCCGGCGCCTTCGCCGCGGCGCCGGTGCAGATCGATGCCTGGTACGCGACGCCGACGCAGCACCACAACCCGATCGAGCTGTTCGCGACGACCTGCGCCTGGACTGGAGACGAGCTGACGGTGTGGGAATCGAGCCAGAACGTCTACGGCGCGAAGAACGGCCTGGCGCAGCAGCTGCGCATGGACCCGGACAAGATCCGGGTCATTTCGCCGTTCATCGGCGGCGCGTTCGGGTCGCGCGGCTCGCTGACCCAGCGCACCGCGCTGATCGCGCTCGCGGCGCGCCGGCTCAACCGGCCCGTGAAGCTGGTGGCGACGCGCCAGCAGGGTTTCACGATCGCGACCTACCGCGCCGAGACCCGGCATCACATCAAGCTCGGCGCCGACCGCGACGGCAAGCTCGTATCGCTGACCCACGACGGCTGGGAGGTGACGAGCCGGCCCGACAACTACATGGTCTCCGGCACCGACGCCTCGACCCGCCTCTACGCCTGCCCCAACGTGGCGTCGAACGTGTCGATCGTGCACGCCGACCGCAACACGCCCGGCTTCATGCGCTCGCCGCCGGAGGTGCCGTATCTGTTCGCGCTCGAATCGGCAATGGACGAGCTGGCCATCGCCTTGCAGATGGACCCGATCGAATTGCGCCGCCGCAACGACACGATGCGCGAGCCGATCAAGGGGCTGCCGTACACGAGCCGGTCGTTGATGGCCTGCTTCGACCAGGCCGCCGATGCGTTCGGCTGGAGCCGCCGCGACCCGAGGCCGGGCGCGATGCGCGACGGCGACTGGCTCGTCGGCTGGGGCTGCGCCGCGACGATGTACCCGACCCAGGTGGCGCCGGCGGCGGCGCGCGTGTGGGTCAACCCGCGCGGCCAGGTCAAGGTGCAGAGCGCCGCCCACGACATCGGCACCGGCGCCTACACCGTCGTCGCGCTGACTGCCGCGACCGAACTCGGGCTCGGCCTCGACAAGATCGCGGTCGAACTCGGCGACACCGACTTGCCGCCGGCGCCGGTCGCCGGCGGCTCCAACACGACCGCCAGCGTCTGCACCGTCGTCGCCAAGGCCTGCCGCGATATCCGCGACCGCATCGCCCGCGCGGCGGTGGCGGCGCCGCAGGGGCCGTTCGCCGGCGCCGATCCTTCCGCCCTCGCCTTGCGCGACGGCAAGCTGGTCGGCCCGAACGGCGCCAGCGAGCCGATCGAGGCGGCGATCGCCCGCGTGTCGAACGGCGCGATCGAGGCCTATGCGGAAAACATCCCGCACGGGGCGCCGCCCGACGGCATCCAGAGGCTCTATCGCGGCACCTCGTCGCTTGCCGGCGGCGCCAAGCTCAAGGACCGCATCCAGTTCGCCTTCGGCGCCGAGTTCGTCGAGGTACGGGTGCACGCCTTGACCCGCGAGATTCGCTGCCCGCGGATCGTCGGCGCGTTCGCCGCCGGCCGCATCGTCAACCCGCTGACCGCCGAGAGCCAGTTGATGGGCGGGCTGATCTGGGGCGTCTCGTCGGCCTTGCATGAGGCGACGGAAATCGACCGCCGCGCCGCCCGCTATTACAACACCGACCTCGCCGAATACCTGATCCCGGTCAACGCCGACATCGCGGAAGCGCGCGTCATCCTGGTGCCGGAGGAAGACCACGAGGTGAACCCGCTCGGCATCAAGGGCCTCGGCGAACTCGGCAACGTCGGCACCAACGCCGCCGTCGCCAACGCCGTCTACCACGCGACCGGCATCCGCATCCGCGACCTCCCGATCCGCCTCGAAAAGCTGCTCGACGCGACGCCGATCTAAGCGTCAGCGCGGCTCTTTTCGGCTTATCGCCTCGGCCAGCGCCAGAGTGCGCCGGGCCTGGGCGACGTGAAGGTTCTCGACCAGCCGGCCGTCCACGACGACGATGCCCTTGCCGGCGGCTTCCGCCTCGGCATGGGCGGCGACGATGCGCCTCGACCGTTCGACCTCCGCCTCGCTCGGCCCGAAGGCGGCATTGGCGGCGGCGATCTGGCTCGGATGGATCAGCGTCTTGCCGTCGAAACCGAGATCGCGGCCCTGGGCGCAGGCGGCGGCGAACCCCGCCGCATCGGCGAGGTCGAGATGCACACCGTCGAGAATGTCGCGCCCGTGCGCCCGCGCCGCCAGCAGCGCCAGCCCCAGCGCCGGCAACAGCGGCAGCCGGTCACCACGGTCGCGGCCGCGCAATTCCTTGCCGAGGTCGGACGTCCCCATGACGAGCACCGCCACGCGTGGATGGGCGGCCGCGATCTCCGCCGCCGCAAGCACGCCGCGCGGCGTTTCCACCATGCACCAGACGGCCAGCTCAGCCGGCACGCCGGCGGCCTCCAGCGCCGCCACCGCGCGCCCCACCTCCTCGCCGGCCTCGACCTTGGGCAGCAGCACTGCGTCGAGCGGCAGGCGGGCGGCGAAGGCCAGGTCCGCCTTGCCCCATTGGGTATCGAGGCCGTTCAGCCGCAGCACCCGCTCGCGGTCGCCGTAGCCGGCGGCGGCCAGCGCCGCCGCGACCGTCGCCCGCGCGCCTTCCTTCGCTGCCGGCGCGACCGCGTCTTCGAGATCGAAGATCAGCCCGTCCGCCGGCAATTCCCGCGCCTTCTCCAGCGCGCGGGCATTTGCCCCGGGCATATAGAGCACGCTGCGGCGCGGCCGGATCCCATCTTTCATCGGCAGCTGTCCGGCATTGCGTGATCCTCTGCCGCCGTGGTTCCCACTGTCATCCGCAACAAACCCACATCGACCCGAAGTCGATGCACGCAAAAACCGCGAATATGGCGGACCTCAGCAGATGAAATACTGAGCGGGTGTGGCCGGTGAAGGCTCGTGCGACGATCGACCAGCCGTTGTCGCACAAACGGGCTTCCCAGGCGCGCAACGGGAAATCGCGATATCCGACTTCCCATTGATGGCCGCCGGCGGGCTGCGCGACGAAACGGCGCCGCCCCGACAGTTTTTTCAGTGAAAAGTAGTGCTCAAACTTTCGCGCGTTCAGATACAGGTCGAGAGTAAGCTGGAAAGCCGCGTAGGGCACCGACACGATCAGGTGCCGCGCACCGCTTGCCCGAAAGGCTTGCAGCGCCGCAGGCACCTTGTCCCAAGCGAGGTGCTCCAGCGTCTCGCAGCATAGGATTGCGTCGTATCCTGCGATCGCTTCGCCGGAGAGCTCTGCGAGGTCTTGCACGATATGGGGCACCCGCGGATGGGCGAAGCGCGGCGGCACGTGGTCCAGCGTTTCGACCTCGTACCCCGCGTTGGCCAGCATCGCGGTTGCGAGGCCCAGACCCGGGCCGACCTCGAGCACGCGACGGCATTCGACGCGCGACAGCAGCGCCAGCTGAGTCCATTGGTGAATGATCCGCTTGCGCGAATAGACGCCCAGCCATTCAGTGGGCGACAGGGTTGGCATCACGGGCTCCGCAAATGCGCCAAGGTCTCGCGGCGGAAGGCGGCGTAGTCGGCGCGCAGATCGACGAAGGCTTCCTCGAAGGTGAAGCCGCCCTGCCAGAACAGCCCGAGGCCGCTTTCGGCTTCGCTCAGGGGACGGCCGACATCGCCTCGGGTCAGGTAATGCCGCCGGTCTTCCAATAGGGCGGTCGTCTTGGCGGTGAATTTGAGGTGGCTGCCCTCCGCCTCGACAAACCAGCGGTGATGATAGAAGCCGACCTCGGGGACATTGCCGCGGAGCGCCCGTAGCGGGAACAGCCGCCGCTTCGAATAGATTTCGCGCAAGCGCGACGGCGTCTCGATATAGCCGGCGCGGCCGACCCGGTTCAGCTCGCGGCACACCGCGAGCGGGTCGCGCACGTCCTCCAGCAGGTTGGAACACACGACGAAGTCGAAATGCTTATCGGGATAGGGCCAAGGGGGCGCGCAGACATCGGCGACGTGCCAGGTATCGGCATTGAAGCGCTCCTGGTCCTCGGGGTCGAGCGCCTCGACGCGCCGCCGCGTCGTATAGGGGCAGAGGTCGAGAACATGGGTCGCAAGGTTGAACGGCTGATACCAGCCGCCGATGTCGAGCACGCGGTCGGCGGCAAGGGCGCACTGGCGCAGGCGCGGCAAGTTCGAGCGCAGGATCAAATCGGCTCTACCCTCGAAGGCGGCGGCGACCTTGCCACGCGCCGCCGCTCCGGACAACAGTGGCGCCTCGGCTTGGATTGGCGGCGAGGCGACACGAATGGCGATCCTGTTCTATTCGAACGTCGATTCCGGGCCGCGCTGGCGCACCCAGCTACTGCGCCAGATGCCGGAGCGCGAGTGCCGCGTCTGGCCCGACATCGGCGACCCGGCCGATATCGACTACGCGATCGTGTGGCGCGCGCCGCCGGGGCTGCTGGTGTCGCTGCCGCGCCTGCGGATGATCCTGTCGCTGGGGGCCGGCATCGACCATGTCTTGCGCGACTCGACGCGGCCGCCTGGCGTCCCGATCGTGCGGCTGGTCGATCCCTATCTGACCGGCGCGATGAGCGAATACGTCGCATTGCAGGTGTTCCGGTTGCACCGCCAGGACGTCGACTACCAGGAACAGCAGCGGCGCGAGCAGTGGATCGAGCACCCGCAGAAGAATGCCGGCGAGCGCACCGTCGGCATTCTCGGTTGCGGCGTGATCGGCCGCGAGGCCGGGCGCCGGCTCAAGACGTTCGGCTTCGACGTGGCGGGCTGGACGCGGACGGCGCGGCAGCTGCCCGAATTTCCGACGCATGCCGGCGCGGCGGGCCTCGACGAGCTGCTCGGGCGCAGCGAAATCCTCGTCTGCCTGCTGCCGCTGACCCCCGAGACGGAGGGCATTCTCAACGCCGGCACGTTTGCGCGGCTGCCGCGCGGCGCCGGCATCGTCAATGCCGGCCGCGGCCAGCATCTGGTCGAGGATGACCTGATCCCGGCGCTCGATTCGGGTCAGCTTTCGGCGGCGGCGCTCGACGTGTTCCGCGAGGAGCCGCTGCCGCCGGGCCATCCGTTCTGGCATCACCCGCGCATCGTCGTGACGCCGCACATCGCGGGGATCACCAACCCGGCAACGGCCGCGATCGTCCTGTGCGACGCCATCCGCCGCTTCGAGGCGGGCGAACCGGTGCCGAACCTCGTCGACCCGTCGCGGGGCTATTGAGCCGCTGCTATCGCGCGCTGCCCCGGTTCCACCCCCACCAGGCGCACACCCCCTCGCCCATGACGAGGTCGAGGTCGCGGCCCTTGAGCCAGGGCAGCTCCTCGGTGAACATCGTTACGCACTGACGCCACGAGCACGGCATCTTGGTGATGTCGGTGCCCCAGAACATGCGGTGCGGCCCGAACGCGTCGTAGATCTGGCGCAGATAGGTTTGCATCGTCGGGTAGGGGTACGCTTCGGCCGAATAGCCGGGCGCGCCGGTCGCCTTGACCGCGACGTTGGGCAGTTTCGCGAGCGCCAGAAGCTGCGGCATGTGGGTCATCGCGGCGTGGTCCTTCAACGTCGTCAACCCGCCGCGGCCGCCGAGATGGTCGATCGTCAGCCGCAGCCCGGGGTGACGCTCCGCGATCCGCCCGAGTTCGGCGAGCGAGTCCGTCGCCAGCGCCGCGACCGGAACCCCGGCCCGCTCGGCCGCGGTCCACAGCCACTCCAGCTCGCCGTCTTGCAGCCAGCGCCGCGCCGGGTCGGCGAGGAACGTGTAGCGCAGGCCCAGCATGCCCGGCTGCTTCCTCCAGTCGGCGATGCGGTCGCGCGAGTCCGGCCGGTCGAGCGGCAGCGACCCCATGACCGCGAAGCGGCGGGGATAATCGCCCACCGCCTTCAGCGCCATCTCGGTCGAGTTCGGGTCCCACCCCGGCGGATGGATCACGGCGGCATCGACGCCGCCCTCGTCCATCAGGCCGATGGCCTCCGCCGGCGTGAACGAGGTGACCTGGCGGTGCGACAGGTTGCTCGGCAGGCCGCTGCCCCAGAGGTGGATCTGCGCGTCGACGATCTGCATGCCGGTCGCCCCCTATCCGCGGTGCCGTGCGCCTTCCTCGATCTCGGCCGCGGCAATCGCGCGGACCAGCGCGGCGCTCAGCTCCTTCGCCGCGTCCAAGGTCAATTCGACCGCGACCCGGGCCTCGGGGCCCATGTCGCGGTTGACGAAGTCGATCGTGATCGCCTCCTCCAGGAGGGCGTGGTGCGGGTGGTCGTACGACACAACCGAGTGGGTCAGGTCGATCCACCCCGCACCCGTCTTGCCCGCGCCCGCGGCGGGGACGATTTCGACGATCGACGTGCACATGCCTGTCGCCCGCAGGGGTCAGGACAGGTGCTTTTCGAGGAAGGCGAACACCTTTTTCCAGCCGTCGAGCGCCTGCTCGATGCGGTAGGCCGGGCGGTCGTAATAGAAGAAGCCGTGGCCGGCGCCGTCATAGCGGTGGAACTCGTAGTTCTTGCCGTGTTTCTTGAGTTCGGCCTCGTGCTGGTCCACCTGCTCCGGCGTCGGCGCCCGGTCCTCGTTGCCGAACAGGCCGAGCAGCGGACAGGACAGGTCGCGGGTGAACTCGATCGGCGCGACCGGCTGCTTCGGGTTCAGCTCCTCCTTGCTCATCACGACGCGGCCGCCCCACAGGTCGCAAGCCGCGTTGATGCTCTTCGTCTTGCACGCGAACAGGAACGTCTGGCGGCCGCCCGAGCAGGTGCCGAAGACGCCGACCTTGCCGTTAAGCCAGGGTTGCGATTTCAGCCACTGCACCGCCCCCTCCGTGTCGCCGATCACCTGCGCGTCCGGCACTCCGCCTTCGGCGCGCACCTTGGCCGCCACGTCGTCGGCCTTGCCCGGTCCGGCGCGGTGATAGAGGTTGTGGCTGATCGTGGCGTAGCCGTGATGGGCGAAGCGGCGCGTCGCCTCGCGGTACCACTCGTCCCAGCCCGGCGCGTGATGCAGCAATACCATGCCCGGGAACGGCCCCGGCCCGAGCGGCCGCGCGACATAGGCCGAGATCGGCTCGTTCTTGTCGCCGCTGATCGAGATCGTTTCCGCAATCATGCCTTCGTAGGCCATCGTTCCCACCCCTTTCTCGGTCGGTGCGTTGAGGATCGGGCGTCATCCTGCCCTCCCGCAATCGGCGCGACAAGCGCCCGATTGCCAGCCCGGCGGCGCCGGCCCATCATGATCCGCGACCGGCTCCCCAGAGGACCCCGCCGATGAACCTTTCGCCCGACGCGCTGCGCGAGATGCTGCGCCGGATGCTGACGATCCGCCGTTTCGAGGAGCGCGCCTCCGCCGACTACCTCGCCGGCAAGGTCTATGGCGTCGTGCACAGCTACATTGGGGAGGAGGCGGTCGCGGTCGGGGTCTGCACCGCCCTGCGGCGCGACGACCGCATCATCTCAACCCATCGCGGCCACGGCCACTGCGTCGCCAAGGGCGCCGACCTCAACCGCATGATGGCCGAGCTCTACGGGCGTCAGACCGGCTATTGCAAGGGCAAGGGCGGCTCGATGCACATCGCGGACTTCGGCATCGGCATGCTCGGAGCGAACGGCATCGTCGCCGGCGGCATCGCCATAGTCACCGGCGCCGGCCTCGCGGCGCAGATGGAAAAGAAGGGCGGCGTCGCCGTCTCGTTCTTCGGCGACGGCGCGTCGAACGCCGGCCCCTTCCACGAATGCCTCAACATCGCCGCGACGTGGAAATTGCCGATGCTCTACGTCTGCGAGAACAACCGCTATGCGGCGCAGACCGCGGCGGCGGCGACGCACGCGCTGCCCGACGTGGCCTCGCGCGCCGCCGCCTACGGCATCCCCGGCGTCGTCGTCGACGGCAACGACGTCGTCGCCGTGTATCAGGCCGCGGACGCCGCCGTGGATCACGCCCGCGCCGGCGCCGGCCCGACGCTGATCGAGTGCAAGACCTATCGCTGGCGCGCCCATACCGAGCGCCCCGGCCAGCCTGACGCGCGCGACCCGGCCGAGATCGAGATGTGGAAGGGCCGAGACCCGATCGCGCGCCTCGCGAGGCTGCTGCGCGAGCAGGGCGAACTCGGCGATGCGGCGCTCGCCGGGATGGAGCGCGAGATCACGGACGCCATTGAGGCCGCCGTCGCCTTCGCCGATGCGAGCCCGTTCCCGCTTCCCGACCACGCGACCGAAGATGCGTTCGCGGCCTGAGGGGAAGGATCGGACATTGCGCGAGCTGACATACGCCGAGGCCGCGATCGAGGCGGTCGCCGAGGAGATGCGGCGTGACCCCAGGATCTTCTACATGTCCACCGATCCTATCGGGCCGCTGCGCAAGGAGTTCGGGCCGGAGCGCATCCGTGCGACTCCGATTGCCGAGGCGGCCCTGACCGGGATGGCGATCGGCGCGGCCGGCTGCGGCTTTCGGCCGATCGTCGATTGGCGGCAGGTGACCTTTGCCTTCGTCGCGATGGACCAGATCGTCAACCAGGCCTCGAAAATCCACTACATGTTCGGCGGCCAGGTCACCTTTCCGATCCTCTACCGCGCCGCCGTCGGCGGCGGCACCCAGCTCGCCGCGCAACATTCGCAGTCGCCCTATTCGATGTTCATGAATGTCGCCGGGCTGAAGATGTTTCTGCCGTCCACGCCCTACGACATGAAGGGGCTGCTGAAGGCCGCGATCCGCGACAACAACCCGGTCATTTCGTTCGAGTCGAACCGGCTGATGGCACGCAAGGGGGCGGTGCCGGCGGACGACTATGTCGTCCCGCTCGGCCGGGCCGAGGTGAAGCGCGAGGGCCGCGACGTGACCGTCGTGGCACTGGCCTGGCTCGTCCACGAAGCGCTCGCCGCGGCCGAGGAACTGGCGGGGGAAGGAATCTCTGTCGAAGTCGTCGATCCGCGGACCTTGGTGCCGCTCGACGCCGACACGATCCGCGCGTCGGTGCAAAAGACCGGCCGGCTCGTCATCGCCGACGAGGCCGGCCCGACCGCCGGCTTCGCGGCCGAGGTCGCGGCGCTCGCGACCGAGGAGGCCGCGACGTTCGCGCGCCTCAAGGCGCCGGTGAAACGGGTGTGCGCGCTGCAGGTGCCGGTGCCGTACAGCCCGGTACTCGAAGACCGGGTATTTCCGGATCGCGCGCGCCTCGTCGCCGCCATCCGCGAGGTGCTGAAAGGGCGCCCCGCCGCCGCGTAAGGAGAGAGCATGACGTATCTGCCGCCGCCGCATCCGGCAGCATGGGAGCACCGCGAGCCGGCCCAGGCCGGACTCGACCCCACCGGCATCGCCGCCGCCATCCGCCACGCCGCCGAGCACGAGATGCCGTGGCCGCGCGACCTCGCGCAGGTCGTGGGCAGCCATTTCGGCGACCCGCCGCCGTGGAACGAGACGCTCGGCCCGGTGCGGCCGCGCGGCGGACCCTGCGGGCTGATCCTGCGCGGCGGCCGCATCGTCGCCGAGTGGGGGGACATCGCCCGCGCCGACCTGACCTTTAGCGTCGCCAAGAGCTATCTGTCGCTGCTCGCCGGCCTCGCCCTCGACCGCGGCCTGATCCGCGACTTCGATGAGCCGGTGCGGCGCACCGTCGACGATGGCGGCTTCGACCCGCCGCACAACGACGCGATCACCTGGCACCACCTGCTGCAGCAGACCTCCGAGTGGGAAGGGACGCTGTGGGACAAGCCCGACCTCGTCGATCGCAACCGCGTCGCCGGCGGGCGCGGCGGCCCCGGTAAGAAGGGCACGCACCGCGACCTGCGCCGGCCGGGCGAGTTCTGGGAATACAACGACGTGCGGATCAACCGCCTGAGCCTCGCGCTGCTGCGGTTGTGGCGCCGGCCGCTCCCGGATGTGTTCCGGGAATTGGTCATGGCGCCGATCGGCGCCTCGCCCGACTGGGAATGGACCGGCTACCGCAATTCCTATGTCGAGATCGACGGCGTCCGCATGCAGTCGGTGGCCGGCGGCTCCCACTGGGGCGGCGGCATTTTCATCAGCGCCCGCGACCAGGCGCGGGTGGGGCTGCTGCTGTCGCGCCGCGGGCTATGGGGGCCGCACCGCGTCTTTTCGGAGACTTGGCTCGACCAGGCGCTTCGGCCCTGTCCGCTCAACCCGAACTACGGCTACCTGTTCTGGCTCAACACCGGCCGCACGATGTACCCGGCCGCTTCTGCCGCCACCTATTGCGCCGTCGGCGCCGGCGGCAACCTGACCTGGGTGGACCCGGAGAACGACCTCGTCGCGGTGCTGCGCTGGACCGACGCCGCCGCCGTCAGCCGCTTCATGGAGCTGGTGACGGAGTCGCGGACGGGGTGAGCGACCACGCTTCAGGCGACGTGGCGGCCGCGGTGGTGGGCGGTATGGCGCGGGCGGGGGTTGGCCGCCGCCGGGGCCGAGGCCGGCGCGACCGAGACGCCGCCACCCGCCTCCTTCTTCAGCGTGAGTTCGCTGCCGCCCAGGGTCTTCATCGCCGTCGCGGCGATGACGTTGTACATCGCGACGAGGGTCGGGCTCATCCGCAGCGGCATCGGGCCGCGCGACCGCGTGAGCGGCATCGCCGCCGCGGTTGCGGACGCGGCGCTGGCGCCTTCCATCGCGACGGCAAAGTCGTTCGAATGCTTTTCGATCTTGCTGGCGAAGATGCGGTAGATGTCGGCGACGGAGCGAGCGGTCCCGGTTCTGCGGTTGTAGAACACCGAGCGGTTGGCCGCCGCCGCTTCGGGAAACAGGTTGGCGGCCGGGGCCGCGGCATTGCGCTGAAGGTTCTTCAGAAAGGAGGCCGCCCCGCCGGAGCCGAGGAAATGGGCGATGTAAAGGTCGGTGTTGTTGATCGGCCGCCGCAGCGCCTGCTCGAGATCCTCCTTGTTGCTTCGGGCGTACTCGGCCGCGAGCGCCGCCGACAGCGACGGATCGTCGCGCAAACCGAGTATCTGCCGGCGCATATGGGGGTTTGCGACGGTCGGGCGGCCGTTGTCGTCGAGGGTGATCTGGGCGGCGTAGGCGCCGGCGCCGTAGCGCCCGCCGTAGCGCCGCATCATTTCGAGCCAGGTCGTGTCGATGAATTGGTAAAGCCCCCGCGCCGACGACGATTTGGCGGCGGCATGGGGCTGAAAGCCGCTTTCCTGCTGCGCTTGCGCGACAAGATAGCCAAAATCGATGTTGGTCGCTTGGCTTGCCTGGCGAATGCCGCGCAGAATGCCGGGATCGGGGACTGGAGCGGCGATGGGGGCGGGGTGCGGGTGGGCTCGTAAAGCCAAAAACGCGCCTCCAGGCAGGGCGGGACCGGCGGAGGGTAGAGGATCAAGAGTTAAGCGAAGATGGATTTTTTCTGCCGGGGCGCGCGGTGCGCCGACTTTCTACCGCCGCGAGATCTGCCGCGGCCGCATTGTCGGAAAAGCCGTGTTCGAAGCGGAAGCGCGCTGGCTGCGCCGCGCGCTTGAGGCGTTCCCCGACGAGCGGCTGTCGCCGCTCCTCAACCTCGGTAGCAGCGACCGGGCGTTCCGTGAGGTCGCGCAGCCCTGGATCGAGCGCGAGTTGCTGCGGCCGCTGCGGGCGCGGGGCATCGGGATTTGCCACGTTGACCGCCGCACTGCGCCGGGCGTCGACATCCAGGCAGACTTGACCGATCCGGCCGACGCGGCGCGTCTGCGCCGGCTCGGCGCACGGGCGCTGCTCTGCTGCAACCTGCTCGAACACGTGACCGCTCCGGACCGGCTCGCGGCGCATGCGCTCGACCTGCTCGACCCGGGCGGCCTCGTCTTCGTGACGGTACCCTACAGCTACCCGCATCACCGCGACCCGATCGACACGATGTATCGGCCGACGCCGGACGAGCTGGCGGCGCTCTTTCCCGGTGCGCGGCTGCGGCAGGCGGAAATCCTCGGCGCCGGCCTCTCCTACCGCGACGAGATCCTGCGGCGGCCGTGGCTGCTGCTGCGCCACCTGGCGCGCTTGCCGGTACCGTTCCTGTCATTGGACCAGTGGCGGCGATCCATGGCCAAGCTCTACTGGCTCGCCGCCGAGTACCGGATCACCTGCGCCGTCTTCGAGAAAGAATAGGGAGCGCGAAGAACCGTGTTCAGCCCACGGCGCGGCCGTTAGAATTAACGTCATGAGGGTCCTGTACCACCTGATGCTGTCGCCGTTCGCGCGCAAGGTGCGGCTCGTGCTGGCGGAAAAGAACCTGGAGTTCACGACCAAGACCGAGAAGGTGTGGGAGCGCCGCCCCGAATTTCTCGCGCTGAACCCGGCTGGCGACGTGCCGGTGCTGATCGAGCCGGACGGGACCGTGCTCGCCGACACCGATGCGATCGTCGAATACCTCGACGAGGTCTACCGCGAGAAAATCCTGATCGGCATCAACCCGATCGACCGCGCCGAGGTGCGCCGCCTGTGCGCATGGTTCGACGTCAAGATGAACAGCGAGGTGACCGAGAACCTGCTCGGCGAGAAGATGGTGAAGCGCTGGTACGGACACGGCCAGCCGAACTCGCACGCCATCCGCGCCGGGCACGCCAACCTGCCGTACCACCTCGAATATGTCGGCTATCTCGTGGAGCGGCGACGCTGGCTCGCCGGCGACCATTTTTCCGTCGCCGACATCACCGCCGCCGCGCATCTCTCGAGCCTCGACTACCTCGGCGACGTCCCGTGGGACGACCACGAGCCCGCCAAGGATTGGTACGCGCGGATCAAGTCGCGCCCGAGCTTCCGTCCGATCCTCGCCGACCACCTGCCCGGCGTGCCCCCGCCCAAGCACTACGCCGACCTCGATTTCTAGCGCGGGTGCCCCATCGGGTCCGCCCGCACGCGGCACAAATCGTCATGGCCGCGCTTGACCCGGCCAGCTGTGGGCAGAGAGCCCGGGGTCAGCCCCCGGCGATGACGACGAACAACGTTCGGATATGAGCGAACTGCGCCCTTGTGTCCGGATGTGACGAGGAACCGCTCTAACGCCCTCCGCGGCGCAAGGGAAAGCGGCGGGCGAGGCGGAAGGGGGCGCCGTTCTCCTGCACGAACAGCGCGATGTCGTCGAGCCGCAGCGGCGCGGCGATCACGGGGGCGACCAGCGGGGTGAGCGCGCGGTGCAGCGCGTCCCGCTCCACCGCCTCGAGCGAACCCGTCAGCGTGATGTGGAACCGGAACGTGTCGAACACGTATGGGTAGCCCCAGCGCGACAGATGTTCCCGTTCGCGGGCGCTGAGCCGTTCGGAACGGCGCCGCGCCAGCTCGGCCGCGTCGGGCGGCGCGCGGAACGGGTCGAGACGCTCGACGCAGGCATCGGCCAGCGCGTGCAGCGCCGGCGCCGGGCCGTCCGGTACCAGCGCCAGAAAGCCGCCGATGGCGGTCAGGCGCAGCCGGGTCGGCGACGGCGGCGGCAGCGATGCCGCAACCGCTTCGGCCGCCGCCAAAAGCTTTCCTTCGTCCGCCCCCGCCGCCAGGCGAAACGGCGGCTTCAGCGTCGCATGCAGCCCGTAATGGCGCGGTGCTGCCGTGACGCGAGCGAGATCGGCCTCGCTCCAGCCCGGGACAGGCGGGGGCGCCGGCACCGCGCCGCTCTCGGCGTCGCGGCCGAGCCACGCCGCACCCCAACGCGCCAGCGGGGCGCCGGTGGGCGGCGCGGCATAGATCGCATAGCGGCGGTCCATCGGCGGTCCCTCCTCGAACTTCGCGACCAATTTTCGCAGACGGAAGGGCTGCCGCGCACTACCGTCAGGCGGGCAACCGGTCTACTTATCACCGGCCCCGCCGGGGCTTCCATTGGGTGTCGGAGCTGGCCGTGCAGCGTCGCGATTTCATGTTGGCCGCCGCCGGTGCGGCGGCGGCTATCGGTTTGCCCCGGGCTGCCCGCGCCAACGTGCCGGTGCCGTACAGCTACGACCTTTCGCCGCCGCTGAAGCCGGAAGAGGCGTTCGTCGACTGGATGGAGAAGAACCGCGGCGAGAACCCGCACTTCCTCTCCTTGCGCTGGCAGCGTTTCTCGGCCCTCGTCGCCAACAAGGATTTGTGGGACGAGCGCAACATGCGCGCCTTCCTGATGACCCCGCGCGAGAACTTCGTGCTGAAGCGCAACCTCTCGCGCGCCTACGACAACGCGTTCCTCGACATCGGCTTCGGCGTCACGATTTCGGGCCCGCATCTGGTCGGGCGGATGACCAGTTCGCTCGACATAAAGCTCGGCGACAAGGTCCTCGAAGTCGGCACCGGCTCCGGCTACCAGTCGGCCTACCTTTCGAACCTGACCGACAAGGTGTGGTCGATCGAGATCGTCAAGCCGCTGGCGGAGCGGACCCGCTCGATCTACGACGACCTGATCGCCTTCGGCTACACCGAATACAAGGCGATCACGACGAAGAACGCCGACGGCTATTACGGCTGGGAGGATGCCGCGCCGTTCGACAAGATCATCGTCACCTGCGGCATCGACCACGTCCCGCCGCCGCTGCTGCAGCAGCTCAAGCCGAACGGCGTCATGGTCATCCCGGTCGGCCCGCCGGGGGCGCAGCACGTCCTGAAGGTCACGAAAGGGCAGACCGAGGACGGCGAGATCCGGGTCGCGCGATCGGACATCTTCAACGGCCGGATCGTCCCGTTCGTGCCGTTCACCAAGCTCGAAGGCGACAAGATCGTCGGCACCCACAACAAGTAACCCCGCTTCGGGAAGCGCCTGTTGCGCTATAGAATGACTCGGCGTTCTCGCTTGGCGGGGTCTTCCTGATCCGGTTCGGCCACCTCAGCCGCGTTCCCGCGCTGGCGCTGTATTTGCCCGTCGGACTGATCGCGGGGGCCGTCATCGCGCTGCAGATCTGCATCATGCGGGTCTTCGCGGTCGGCAACTGGGCGCATTTCGGTTCCCTCGTCGTCAGTCTCGCGATGATGGGGTTCGGCCTCGCGAGCGCCGTCATGTGCGTCGCGATCGCCTGGTTCGAGCGCCATGCCGAACGGGTCGCCGGCATATTGTTGCTGCTGTTCGGGCCGCTCATCGCCGCCTCGAACCTCGTCGCGCAGCAGGTTCCGTTCAACGCCGTTTTTCTCGTCTCAGACCCGATGCAGAAATGGCGGCTGGCGGCGAATTTCCTGCTCTACCTGCTGCCGTTCGTCGCCGGCGCCGGGTTTATCGGCTGCGTCTTCCTGAAGGCGCAGCTGGCGTTCAGCCGGGTCTATTTCGCCGACCTGACCGGGGCGGGACTGTGCGGCCTCGTATTGCTGCTGGCGATGTACTTCGTCGCGCCGGCCAACCTGATGGTCGTGCCGCTGCTGCTGTGGCTGGTCGGCGGGTTGCTGTGGCTCGGGCTGCGGGCGCCGGCTCGCGGGATCGCCGCGCTCGCGCTCGCGGCGCTGCTGGCCGCAGTGTTCCAGTTCGGGTTGCCGCGGCTGGGCTACACGACCCTGGCGGTCTCCGACTACAAGGGCATCGCCTACGTCCGCAAATTCCCAGACCACCGCCGCGTCTACGACCAGCCGTCGCCGTTCGGCGACATCGAGATCTACGCCAGCTCCTACCTGCATTTCGCGCCCGGCCTGTCGGACAACGCGGCCTTCAACCTGCCGAGCCTGCCCAAGAACGCCTATCTCGGGCTCTACATCGACGGCGACGGGCCGAGCGGCATCATCCGCGACCTGCCGCGCTCCGACACCGCCTATTTCAAGTACCTGCCGATGTGGGCGCCCTACCTGCTGAAGCAGAAATCGGACACGTTCGTCGTGCAGTTCGGCGGCGGCATCTCGACCGCCTTGGCCTTGCGCGGCGGCTCCGGCCGGGTCACCGTCGCCGAGAGCAACCCTGCGGTCCTCGCAGCCTTCCGCAACGATTCGGGCCTGCGCGCCTTCACCGGCGATCTGCTGCACGACAAGCGGGTGCGGGTCGTCGGCTATGACGGCCGCCTGTTCCTCGCCTCGACCAACCACCGCTACGACGTCGTCGATCTCAGCCTTGCCGACTCGGCCGGGCTGTCGAACCCGGGCGGCTTCGCCATCGTCGAGAAGTTCGCCTACACCGAGGAGGCGATGCGCGCCTACATGCGCGCCTTGAAGCCGGGCGGCATCCTGGCTGTGACCCTGTGGAACAAGGAGGAGCCGCCGAAATCGGTGCTGAAGCTCTACGCGACAATGGTAGCGGCGGCGCGCGCCAACGGCGGCGGCGTTGCGGCCTCGTTCTTCGTCTTCGGCAGCTATCTCTCGACCGCGACGGTCCTGTACCAGCGCGGCGGGTTCAGCGCCGCCGACATCGGCAAGTTGCGCGCCTATACCGAGTCGATGTCGTTCGACGATTTCTACTACCCGGGGATGGATTTCGACGAGCGGCAGACCGTGCCGCTGCTGACCGCCTACCACGACCAGCTCTTCTCGCGTCCAGTCTCCCTGTCGGAAAGCTCGACCGGCCCGCCGCAATTCGAGACGGCCCCGACCGAGACGATGCCGGCGACGACGATGAGCCGCCTCGTCTGGCATTACCTGGTGCAGAACGAGTGGCGTCAGCTCGCGCCCCGCTACGTCTTCGATACGCGGCCCCTGACCAACGACCGGCCTTACTTCGCCGCTTATCTGCGGCCCCGCGACCTGCCGCGCGTCGTCGATCGGCTTGAACTGCTGCAGGACGAATGGGGCTATCTGCTGTTGTGGGCGACGCTCGCGATCGCTTCCGCCGCCGCGCTCGCGCTCGTCGCATTGCCGGTCGGGTTCGGCTGGCGCACCTTGTTCAACCGCACCCCCGGCAAGTTCCTGACCATCGTCTATTTCGCCTGCCTCGGCCTCGGCTACATCATGACCGAGATCGGCCTGTTGTCCGATTTCGTCATCGCGCTCGGCAACGCCACCGTGGCCGGAGCCGTCGTCATTACCGGCATGCTCGTCTTTTCCGGGCTCGGCAGCCTTGTTTCGGGCCAATTCCTGACGCGGGCGCGGCAGATCATGCCGATCGTCTTCGCCGAGATCGGAGTCTTGCTGATCGCGTACGGCTTCGGCGTCGATTGGGTGCTCGACTGGATCGGCAGGCTGCCCTACGGCTGGCGAGTGCCGTGCTGCCTGATGCTGGTCATGCCGCCGGCGCTGCTGATGGGCTTTCCGATGGCGACGGCGATGACCTCGCTGGCGCGGCTCGGCAAGGACCACATGTTCCTCTGGGCCTGGGGCATCAACGGCTGCTTTTCGGTGATCGGCGCGGTGCTGGTGCCGCTGATCGCGACATCCTTCGGCCTAGCCGCCGTGCTCGGAATTGCGGGCGCCGCCTATCTCGTCGCGATCCCGGCCTTCTTCGGGGTGCTGCTGCCGCTGCCGGCGACGGCGCCGCGCCCGGCGTGAGTCGCGGCGGTGCGGGCGGGGCGGGGGCTGATCGGCTTGTGCCTGCTCGCGGTCGCGAGCGGATGCAGCACCGCGCCGCCGCCGCTGCCGCCAAGGGCTCCATCGCCATCGCCGCCGCAGGCCGCGGCCCCCGAAATGCCCGCCGCAGCGCCGCCGCCGCAAGCGCTGGCGGCGCCGCGGCCGCCGCGCCGGCGCGCGCCGCAGTCTAGGCCGATGTCGCCGCTCGCGGATGCGCGTAGCGCCTTGGTGCCGTTTGCCAATTCGCCCTTTCCGTACC
>Ga0070739_10003241_pt1 | contig 20624 bp, 21 predicted proteins | sample Coa_R1_7_FD_66445 | JGI IMG/M metagenome (GOLD analysis project Ga0070739, IMG submission 66445) | Surface soil microbial communities from Centralia Pennsylvania, which are recovering from an underground coalmine fire - Coalmine... | ecosystem: Environmental > Terrestrial > Soil > Unclassified ... | reverse complement strand
GATCGTCTCGATGCCGCGATGCGGATGCCACGGAAAACCGGCCCGATAGTCCTCGGGGCGATCATTGCGAAAATCGTCAAGCAACAAGAATGGATCGAATTCGCTGGTCGCACCAAAACCGAAAGCCCTTCGAAGCTTGACTCCTGCGCCTTCGAGTGTGGGGTTTGAAATAGAAATTTGCTTGACGGGCCGGATCGACATGGAGCTGACACCTCGTTTATCTGTCTCTGGCTGAGAGATGGTCAGTCCCTGCCCCATGGCAAGAAGGCACACCGCTGATACCGTGTAGGGGCCAGCCGCGAAAGCTAGCCCAGGCCGCGGGCCTGTCAAACGCCTGCTATTCAGCGAACAGCCGCGCGTCGTTCCGCGCCCTGGTCACACCGGCTGAATCGCGCCGGTGGCGAGGCGCGCCAACAAGATCTGGATGCGGGCAATAGAGCGGAAATTCGCCGGCGTCATGTCCTGATCGGGAATCTTGACCCCGAATTCGGCCTCGACGCCGAGCATCAGGTTGACGAGATCGAGCGACGACAGGCCGCTCGCAATGAGGTCGTCTTCGGGGGCCACCGAGCGATCGACGGATCGCTTTGCAAGAAGCTCGCGAACCAGCGAACTCAGGCGCGCGGTCGGGCTTCCATTTTCAGCATTGATCACGGTGGGTGTTCCCTCAACCTTGCCGCCGCGCCGACGCCGTTCCGTCTGATCGGCGGGCCGTCCACGGTCCAAGCTTGGTTATCAGGGATGTGTTTGCGATTGGTAACCTTTACGCGAAAGAACTGCGCTAATCCCGCCGGAACGCCATCACGATTTGGCAATTTTGCGCTACCTGAAGGAGCCAGAGGCAGTGTCTAGACCGATGCCTGCAAACGCGAGATCTGCCGTGACCCCATCCATCACTGCCGAAACCGTCACGCTCCAACACGATGTCGAGGGCCATCCGCATCTTGTCCACGAGGCGCGGCGCGGCATCAAGATCGCCACGACCAAACTCCCGTCAATTCCTTCGTCCGATCTGATGAACCGCGCTCAAAAGGTCGCGGCCGTTGCGGCGGAGCACGCGGCGGCCGTGGACGCCGCATCGCGCTTCCCCGCGGAGACGATCACTGCGGCGCGCGTCGAGCGGCTGTTGGGAGCCGCGATCCCGCCAGAACTCGGCGGCGAGGGCGCCGGCATCGGCGAGGTCGTTGATATCTGTTACTCGCTAGGCCGCAGCTGCGCCTCATCGGCAATGATCTACGCGATGCACCAGACCAAGATCGCCTGTCTCGTGCGCCACGGCGCGGCGAGCACATGGCATCAATGGCTGCTGCGCAAAATCGCTACGGAGCAACTCTTGCTGGCATCCTCGACAACCGAGGGTCGGTCTGGCGGCGACGTGCGCAACAGCGCGGCGCCCATCGAGTGGCACGGCTCAAAGATCACTTTGGAACGACAGGCAACGGTTATTTCGTACGGAGCCGCCGCCGACGGTATCGTCACTACAGCTCGGCGCTCGGCCGATGCCGCCAGCACGGACCAGGTGTTGGTGGCGTTCTTGAAATCGGACTATCGGCTCAAACGCCTCAATGGCTGGGACGCGTTCGGGATGCGCGGCACATGTAGCGAAGGATTCACCTTGATAGCCTCAGGCGCGGCCGAACAGGTCCTGCCGGTGAGCTATGGGGAGATTCATCGCCAAACGATGATGCCGGTTGCGCATCTCACGTGGAGTGGTGCGTGGGCCGGCATTGCTGCATCCGCCGTGGACCGCGCGCGGGCGTTCGTGCGCAAGGCTGCGTACGGCGCTGGCGGCGCGGTGCCGCCCGGCGCTGCTCACGTGACGCGCGCCATGGCCTCGCTGCGCACCTTGCGCAGTCTCATTGCCGCCGCCGTGCAGCGGTTTGAGACGGCTTCCGCCGACCCGACGGCGCTCGAGACAATAGATTTCCAGACCAGCATGAACATGCTCAAGGTGAACGCGTCCGAGCTTGCCGTCTCGGCCGTAATGAGCGCCATGCAGGCTACCGGTCTGTCTGGTTACCGCAATGACGGCGAATTCTCGATTGGTCGGCAGCTTCGCGACATCCTGTCCTCGCCGATTATGATCAGCAACGATCGCATCATGGCCAATCTAGCGACGACGTCATTGCTGAGCGGTCCGCCGCAATCGTTATGCGGCTGATTGCGTAAATAATAAGAAAATCACCACAAGAGGCGCGAACGCTATGAATGTGGCATTCAAGACGCCGGCCAAGCCGGTTCGCTCGCTCGATTCGATCGCCGAGGCGCTGCTGCTGCCGACCGGAATTGACGGAGTTTATGCACGCACCGCCTTGTATGAGCAGGTGGTTGACGGGCTCACCGCGCTGATTTCACGCTACCGTCCGCCTAATACCGAAGTTTTGCGATTTCCACCAGTGATGAGCCGTCGCCAAGTTGAGAAATCCGGCTATCTCAAGAGCTTTCCGCATTTTCTAGGGTGCGTGAGCTGCCTCGGCGGTGGCGAAGACGGGATCAGGACCGCCGTGGAGCGCAGCGAAGCCGGCCAAGATTGGACGCCTGGTCTGTCGGCGGCCGATCTCGTGCTCAGCCCAGCTGCCTGCTATCCGACCTATCCCTTGGTGGCCAGTCGCGGCCAAGTTCCGTACGATGGACTCTTGTTCGACGTTGCCTGCGACTGCTTCAGGCGTGAGCCGTCAAAAATGCTTGATCGGCTGCAATCGTTCCGGATGCGCGAATATGTCTGCGTTGGTTCGCCCGAGCGGGTCGAGGCATTTCGGCATAGTTGGTTGAGCAGGGCACAGGGATTTGCCAATCAGCTCGGGCTGTCGTACGCCATTGAAACGGCCAGCGATCCGTTCTTCGGCCGCGGCGGCAAGCTGATGGCTGCTAGCCAGGTCGAGCAGGCGTTGAAGTTCGAATTGCTCATTCCGGTGCATTCGGCCGAGCAGCCGACGGCCTGCATGAGCTTCAATTGTCATCGCGATCATTTCGGCATCGCCTGGAATTTGCAGACCGAGGACGGCGCCGTGGCCCATACGGCTTGCGTTGCCTTCGGCATTGATCGATTGGCGCTTGCGCTGTTCGCCGCGCACGGCATCGAGTTGCCGCAATGGCCGCTCGCGGTGCGCAAAGCCTTGATGATCTGAGATTGCTTTCAGACCGCGACGCTTGTTCAGACGCCTAAGATGGCGTACTCGGTAAAGGCAAGATCGCCGAGGCGCGGGCGTCGCGGTCCCTTGAAATACTTTGCCATGTTGCCGCGGCGGAACACGCCGATCAGTTCAGGGATCGGGCCATTCGAGTCGACGATTACGACGGGCCGCCCGCGTCGAGCGAGATGGCGTCCGATCGGTCCGGCGAAGCGCACGAAATCGGCAACATCGTTGCAGTAGATCAGCTGCGCACATGGAATCATGCGTTTGACCGTGCGCGGGCGGAAAATGAACGGATAGGCGCGATCGGCCGCTTCGCACCAAAAGCCGATGCAGCCGTGGGCACGATGCTGCAGCAATATCTCGCGGTCTGACGAATGATAGGGCACCGACGGTTCGCGTTCCGCCGGAAGAATCCGCACGACCGAAGCGGGCGCCCGACTGAGCATCGGCAACGCCACAAAGATGCCGTCGCAGTAACGGGAGAAGCCCTGCGCCTCGATGATCGGCCAGGTGTGGGGTGCCGCGGATACGTTGAGATAGGTGATGCCTTTGTGCTGCAAGGCCTGAGACACCAACAAAGTCGCATAGGCGCGGAACGCCGGTTCCACATACCAGCTGGACAGGTTACAGCGGGTCTCGACATCCTCGCCGCGGCGGATGCTGGCGCAGATCAACAGAATTGCGCCGACGGGAACTCCGCTGCACTCGAGGAAATAGCCGTATTTAGGCAGGCCCGCCGGCGGTTCACGCGCCGTCAGTTGCGAAAGCGCATCCGACCAGAACCTTTCGCTGTGGCTGTGAAAGCCGCGGCTCAGCAGTGCCGCCACGGCGGCAAGATCCGCTTCGCCGATTTGCCGGCAGCGAATTCCGGCCGCAGCGCGTCCATTCGCGTTGACCACGACAACATCATGAACTTGTTCGTAAGCCTTGCCGGACTATACCGTCCAGCAATGAACAAACGGTAGGTTGCGGCGATGACCATAAAGTTAACCATAATGGATCAGATGGCGCAGGTGGCGCGCGAGCATGGCAAGACGCTGGCGCCGCTGCGGGACGATCTGGTGCTGCTCGATTCCGGACTCGACTCGCTCGGTTTTGCTGTGCTCGTCGCCCGCCTCGAGGACACGCTCGGCATCGATCCGTTCACCAGCGCTGATGACGCCATATTCCCAATAACCTTCGGCGACTTCGTCAAAGTGTATGAGAATGGCGCGCGCTGAAACGCTGCCGCTGCGGCAGCGGCTGGCGGGCGCGCTGCCGGAGCACGTGCTTTCGGATGATGAGACGCGTGTCAGCGTTGCCCAACTGTTGCATGGCACGAGCCTTGACGGACGGGCGGCGGATCTGGCCGGTCGATCAGTCCTGATCGCCGCGTCACGTCAGTTGACAGCGGCGCTCGCGCTGATCGAGCTCGACGGCGTCGCGCGCCGGGTTACGATACTGCCCCCGGACACCTCGCGTGACCACCTTGCCTCCATCGTGGCCGACGCCGAGATCGACGCGGTCGTGATCGATAACGGCTCGCGGTGGGACTCCGCGCTAGACCTTCCTGTGCGTGCCTTGTGTACCCCCGGCATCCGCGCGGGCCGCAATGCGGCCGCGGCTGCCGCGCAGACCGAATGGATCCTACTGACCTCCGGGACCGTCGGAGCGCCGAAATTGGTGGTGCACACTCTGGCGAGTTTGACGGCGCCCATCGGCGGCGGGAAATTAAACCATGCGGTCTGGGGCACGTTTTACGACATTCGACGTTACGGCGGTCTACAGATCTTCCTGCGCGCCGTCCTCGGCGGCGCCTCATTGATATTATCGAGTGGCGCCGAGCCGGTCGCGGCGCATCTCCAGCGCTTGGGCCGCGACGGGGTGACCCACCTGTCGGGAACGCCATCGCACTGGCGGCGCGCCTTGATGTCGCCCGCCATCGCAGCGGTTTCGCCGCGTTACGTACGGTTGTCAGGAGAGATCGCGGATCAAGCGATCCTGGACGGTCTGCGTGCAACATTTCCAGACGCCGCCATCGGCCATGCTTACGCCTCCACCGAGGCGGGTGTGGCCTTCGAAGTGAACGACGGCCGCGCCGGATTTCCGCTCACGACGCTCGACCATGCGGCCGCCGGCGTGGAGATGAAGATCGTCGATGGATCATTGCGTATTCGCTCGCCTCGCACCGCCTCCCATTACCTCGGCGCCGCGCCGGCTCCGCTCCGCGATGGCGCCGGTTTCGTCGATACCGGCGACATGGTGGAGCAGCGCGGCGACCGATACATCTTCGCCGGGCGGCGCGGCGGCATCATCAATGTGGGCGGCCAAAAGGTTCATCCCGAGGAGATCGAGGCCGTCATCAATCGGCACCCGCAGGTGAGAATGTCGCTCGTGCGGCCGAGGCCTAGTCCGGTGACCGGCGCAATTGTGATTGCCGACGTCGTGCTGCGAACAGCGCCTGGCCACACTGTCGCCGATTCGAAGATCAAGGACGACATATTGGAGCTGTGCCGCCGCACCCTCCCGAGGCATAAAGTGCCGGCGGCGATTAGTTTCGTGCCCACGCTCGACGTTGCGTCAACCGGCAAGCTGGCGCGGCGCCATGGCTGATCCACGGCGCACCGTTCTGGTCACGGGCGCGAGCCGCGGCCTTGGCCTCGACATATCCCGTAGGCTGTGTTCGGCAGGCTATGCCGTGATCGCCCTGGCGCGGCAAAAAAGCAAGTTTCTGACCGACGCACTCGCCGACGCCAAGCGCAGAAAGTGCGGCAGCTTGGATTTTGTATCCTTTGACCTGGGACAGATCGATGAAATCCCCGAACTGGTCCGCAACTTGCGGAAGCAATTCGGGCCGCTGTTCGGATTGGTCAACAACGCCGCCATCGGCCACGATGGCGCGCTTGCAATGATGCACAATTCGCAAATCGGCGAACTTGTACGGCTCAATACGCTGTCGCCCATCGTGCTGACGAAATACGTCGTCCGCTCGATGATGTCCGAGCGGATCGGGCGGATCGTCAACATCGCTTCGATTGTGGGGTTCACCGGCTATAGCGGCCTGTCCGTCTACGGCGCGACCAAGGCATCGATGATCGGCTTCACGCGATCGCTCGCGCGCGAGGTCGGGCGGCTCGGCATCAGTGTCAATGCCGTTGCGCCTGGCTTCCTCGAAACCGACATGACTCATGGTATGTCCGTGGAACAGCGCCAACAAATCGCCCGCCGCAGCGCGCTGCGCCGGCTTGCCGAGGTCGGCGATGTGACCGATGCGGTTATGTTTTTGCTCAGCGATCAGGCGCACAACATTTCGGGCACGGTGCTGACCGTCGATGCCGGGGCGACGGCGTAGGCTCAAAGCCGCAGTTCGCCGCTGCGAATGCGCTGGTAAAGCGCAGGGTCGAGGCGCACATAAGCTTGCTGGAGAGGGTCGTCGAAGTAGAGCGCGTCCGCGATGGCGAGCGGGTCGAAACCTTCACGTCTGAGGTCGGCCGTCTTTTGCTTGAACGTCTCGGTCGTCTCGATCCTATGTTTGATGCGTAGAAACAGGGGTCGTGCATAGGGCGGCAGCAATCGCGCGAGGTGAGTGCGCAACGCCGCGAGGTCGAGGGTATCGTCGGCCACGATCGCGGCCATGCCGGCAGCGCCCTCAACCCCCGGTACCGGCACGCCGTAGACCGTTGCCTCGCTGATGCCGGCGAATTCCGTAAGGGCGGTGGCAACGTCCGAAGCGGCGACATTCTCGCCTTTCCAACGGAAGGTATCTCCTGTCCGATCAACAAAATAAAAGTAGCCGCTCGGATCGCAACGCATCAGATCGCCGGTGCGATACCACGCATCGCCGGGTTCGAACACGTTCGTCAGGATTTTTCGCCGCGAAGCCTGCGGATCGGTGTAGCCTTCGAATTGGGCTTCGTGGCGCGGGGTTTCGCCAGCACCGTGTATCTTGCCGACTGCCTCGCCGACCTCTCCGGTCGGGCAGGGCATGCACAGGCCGCTCGCATCGCGCACCGGCTCGCCCGTGAGCGGGTCGATCGGCAGCAATGCGAGCGGAAAGCGATGCCTGAGGAAAGGCGGCACGCGTCCGATGGCGCCAACTTTTCCCTCGACGTTATACAGCGAGACGTTGCCCTCGGTTGCCGCGTAGAACTCCAGTATCCGCGGGATAGCGAATTTGTGCTGGAATTTTTCCCAAACGTCGCCGCGCAGCCCATTGCCGCAGCATAGCCGAAGACGATGCGGCCGCTCCGGGCGTGGCGCCGATCCGCGCAGGAGGTATCGGCACAATTCGCCGATATACTGGAAGAGCGTGCAGTCCCAGTTGCGAATGTCGTCCCAAAATTCGGTTGCGGAAAACTTCTCGCGGATGACGACGGATCCGCCGCGCACCAGCAAAGACCCTGTCGCCACGATGCCGCCGACCGAATGATAGAGCGGTAGGCAGTCATACATGCGGTCATCCGGACCGGTGTTCATGAGCCCGGCAAACCACAGGCTCCACTGCAGCGCGCGGCGATGGCTGACATTGGCCGCCTTGGGAAGGCCTGTCGTGCCGGATGTGTAGATGCACAGCGCGCGATCGAAGATCGATGTATTGCGGCGCTCGCCGAGCGTAAGCTTGTCTCCGGACATCGCCTGGATTGCATGCTCAATAGCGTCCGCTCCGCCGCCGTGCCGCCAGATCACGGGAGTGCCGGTGAAGTGAGCGATCGCGCTGTCGAGGTGCGGGACCAGCCCGGAATCGACAATGATGTGCTTCGGCCCGACGATGTTGATGCAGTGCGCGAGCGAAGCGCCGCGAAGATTGATATTGAGTAGGGAAACGACCGCGCCAACGCCGGTGATCCCGAGCCATATCGCCAAGTATTCCGGCCGATTAGGCATCAGCAGGCAGACGACATCGCCCTTGTCGAGTTTCTGCGCCAGCGCCCAGCGCGCGTATCGGTTCGCACGCTCCGTCAGCGCGCCATATGTGAAACATTCTTCCGCCGAGGCGAGTGCAAGGCTATCTGGTCTGCTTTGCGCTACGCCTTCGATCAGCAGCGGCAAGGTGCGGTACGGCTCGCCCGCAATGGCCGATGTCGCCGTCAGCGCGCGCACCCAGTCCTGCAGCGCGCCGGCCTTGCAGCCGCCGCTCCGTGCTCCGATCCGGTCGGTACCGAGGAGCGTCATGCCCCGATGCTCGCCTATCATCGTCAAATTATTTGCTTCGAAACTAGATAAAATTTGAATGACCTCGCCGAGGCTGGCACGTTTCGAAGCGTTAAGGTTATTCCTTCAAATTCGCCCTGCTTGCGTTGTTGGCTATGGCCGCGACGAATAAGAAACATAATCCGAATACAGTTGCACGTATTGGCAAAATACGTGGCGAGCAAGAATGAAACGAGAAACGGTAGCCGTCCACGGCGGCTATGAAACCGATCCGACGACGAAAGCCGTCGCGGTGCCGATCTATCAGACCGTGGCCTATGAATTCGACAGTGCCGACCACGGCGCGGCGCTGTTCAATCTGGAAGCCGAAGGCTACCGCTACACGCGCATCAGCAATCCGACCACTGCGGTCTTGGAGCGCCGTGTCGCCATGCTCGAAGGCGGCGTCGACGCGCTCTGTGTTGGCACCGGACAGGCTGCGCTCAATTACGCCGTGCTCAATCTGACGAGGATGGGCGACAACATCGTTTCGGTGCCGCAACTTTACGGCACGACATATACGTTGTTCGCGCACATGCTGCCGGCGCAGGGCATTGGCGTGCGCTTTGCCGCATCCGACCAGCCAGGAGACATCGAGCGGTTGATCGATGACAGCACGCGCGCGATATTTTGCGAAAGCGTGGGCAATCCGGCGGGCAATATCTGCGACATTGAGGCGTTGGCGGCCGTCGCCGGCAGGCACGGCATTCCGCTGGTCGTCGACAATACGGTGGCGACGCCGATCTTGTTGCGGCCGATCGAGTACGGCGCTGACGTTGTCGTTCACTCGTTGACCAAGTTCATGGGTGGCCACGGCACCACTCTTGGTGGCGCCATAGTCGATAGCGGCCGCTTTCCGTGGCGACAGCATGCGCGGCGATTCCCGATGTTCAATGAGCCGGACGCATCCTATCACGGGCTGATCTACACCGAGCATTTCGGCGCGGGTGCCTACATCGCGCGCTGCCGCAGCGTCTATCAGCGGACAACCGGCGCGGTCTTGGCGCCGCTGTCGGCGTTCCTGCTGCTGCAGGGCATCGAGACCGTGGCGCTGCGCGTTGAGCGCCATGTCGAGAATGCGTGGCGCGTTGCCGAATTCCTGAGCCGCGATGCCCGCGTCGCCTGGATCAACTACGCTGGCTTTGCCGACAATCCTTATCACGCGCTCGCCCAGAAATATTTGGGTGGGCGCGCCTGCTCCCTGCTCACTTTCGGAGTGGCCGGAGGCCTAGACGCGGCAAAGAAGTTTTACGACGCGCTCAGGCTGATCAAGCGCTTGGTCAATATGGGCGACGCCAAGTCGCTTGCTTGCCATCCGGCTTCGACGACCCATCGGCAGATGTCCGCCGAGGAGCAGAGCAAGGCCGGCGTGCGGCCGGAAATGATCCGGATGTCGGTTGGCATCGAGCACATCGATGACATTCTCGGCGATCTCGACCAGGCGCTCACAGCCGCCCAAGGAGGTCGCTCCGCCCTCCTGGCGGCCGAATAGCTCGTCGCAGCGGGGGGCCGATGCCGGTCTTCGTCGATACATCGCGCGATGCCAAGGCGACCGACCTGCGGCCGGACAACTGCATTACCATCGGTCTCATCAACAACATGTCGGACCCGGCGCTCGACGCGACGGAGAGGCAATTCGTCGAGCTGCTTCGCGCGGCCGCCGCCAAGACCGTTGTTCGTTTGCTGCTGTTCTCCATCGCAGAAGTCCCGCGGGCGCAAACGATTCGCGAGGAAATCACAGCGCGCTATCGCGACGTATCGGAGCTCTGGGACACGCATGTGGACGGCTTGATCGTGACTGGGACCGAGCCGCGCGCCAAAATTCTAAAGGATGAGCCGTTTTGGAGGACTCTAAGTCGAGTCGTGGATTGGGCCCGCGATAATACCACATCGACGGTCTGGTCCTGCCTTGCCGCCCATGCCGCGGTGCTCCACGTTGACGGTATCGAGCGGCAACCGACCGGCGAAAAGCTGTTCGGCGTATTCCATTGCGATCCAGCTGCCTCCCACCCCATGACGTGCGATGCGTCCTTTGGGCTGCGAGTGCCACATTCGCGCTACAATGGATTGCCCGAGCAGGCGCTGATCGCGTGCGGCTACCGCATCCTCACCCATTCGGCCCAAATCGGGGTGGATATGTTCGCGCGTCAAGACAGAAGCTTTCATCTGTTTCTCCAGGGCCACCCGGAATACGAGGCGATTACCCTGCTGCGCGAGTATCGCCGCGATATCGCCCGCTATTTGCGCCGCGAACGCGAGGACTATCCGGGATTGCCTGAGGGTTATTTCAGCGACGAAGCGGCGGCGATTGCGGTTGCGTTTCGCCAGCGTGCCCTGCGCGACCGGCGCGAGCACCTGATCGCGAGCTTTCCCATGGCGGCGCTGCAGGCGGGCCTCGGTGCACCATGGCAAGACTGCGCGATCGGGATTTACAGCAAATGGATGGAGTATTTGCGCGGACGCAAAACCGCCGAGCGGCCGCTCACAGTACTGCGCCGCCGCGCTTGGCGCGATTGGCCCAAGCCGGAAACGGAGCCGCCTGCGGGTCTCTCTCGCATTTAGCTGTTCACCAGTCGCGGGGGATTTACGCTTTATTTGGCGCTGCGGCGCAGTAATAGACGCTTCGTTCACTCATCCGGAGGGGCGACCGTGTTGCCGCCAATTGTCTTTGCCTCGCTTGCCGATGGCGCGCTCAATCCTGCTCCCATACCTGGCCATTGGATCATCGAAGGTATGCCCAAAGCCCATGCCCGGCGGCTTTCAGCGAGCGCCGACGGTACCTCGTCGACAGTGGCGTGGTCGTGCACGCCTGGGCGATTCAACTGGTATTACACGGTCGATGAGACACTCTACATCGTGTCCGGCGAGGTCTTCGTTTCCGATGAGAAAGGCGGAATCCGCCGGCTTGCCGCGGGCGACGTGGCCTATTTTCCAGCTGGTAGCCACAGCGTCTGGCACGTGACTGATACGGTCCACAAAATCGCGTTTTGCCGGCACGCCATGCCACGGACCTTCGGGCTGGTGCTGCGAGCCTGGAATAAGCTTTCAAGGATATTTCTGGGCGTACCGGAAGCCGGCGGGGCGCTCGAAGCAAATCCGGTCGACAGCGCTCAAGCAACGGCCGCATAGAGCTATCGCGCCACTCCGTGCTAGGGTCGCGGCTGCCCACGCGGCGCGTTCGCGCAAACCGTCGTGGGCGGCTTTGCTTGAGGTGAGCCGGTCATGCTGAGAACCGAAGGAGTCTTGCATTTCACCATTCCGGTGAAAGACCTCGATCGCGCTGAACAGTTCTACACGGCGACACTTGGGTTTCAAAAAATCGGCCGCACCGATCGCATCGTGTTCTTGCGTGCGGGGGAGGACTATTTCAATCTCGCCTATTCCGAAGGGCCGATCACGCAAAATGCGTCGAACCGCCATGAGATCCATTCCGCCTTTCGGGTAGTGCCGCAGGTTTACGATCAGATAATCGAATCGCTGCCGCAGCAGGGTGTCGCGATTTTCAAGCAGGAAGATCGCCGTGCCGGCGTGTTCGTCGGCCGCAGCGCCTACATCCGCGATCCGGACGGCAATGTCATCGAATTCATTGACCTCGTCCGCGCCGCGACCGGGCCCGCCTGACGCCTGCCGGACTGGAGAGGTTCATGGGCCGCAAGCCGATCCGTCGCGTCGTCACCGGCCACGACCACAACAAGACGGCCAAAGTCATCCGCGATGGCCTGGCGACCAATACCAAGCTGCCGCGCGAGGGTGTTGCCTCCACCTTGATCTGGTGCAGCGATCAAATGCCGGTCGATATTGCGGTCGGCGAGGAGGTCGAAGATATGGGGGCGCGAATTCTGGGCACGGCGCCGCCGGAAAATGGAACGCGCTTCATTGTCATGGAATTCGCTCCCGGCATCGCTTCGGAAATGCATCGGACCGAGACGATCGACTACATCGTCGTGCTCGAGGGTGAAATTGACATGGCGATGGACAATTCGACCGTGCACCTGAAGGCGGGCGACGTCATGGTCCAGCGCGGTACCAACCATGCATGGATTAATCGCGGGCGAGTGCCGGCGCGACTGGCAATCGTTCTGCTCGATGCCACGCCACTCGGCATTGGTCAGCCCCGGCTGCGTGCAGGCTAGAACTCTCTTTCACAGTTCAATTTGTTCAGCCATCGTGACGCATGCCGGCGCCAACGCCGCGCCCAGAGCCGAGAATTCGGAGCGGTCGCAAAATGCCGGGATGACGGTCTTGGCGCTTACGGCCCTGGCGAGGACAACGGTATCGGACAGCCGCGGATGCACGTTCCAGCGCATCGTTTGAGCGCGTCCGTTGCGCGTGAGCTGCTCGGCGGGCGTCGTCGGATTGACATAGCCGGTGAATAAGATGGCCACCTCGGGCATGGCGCCGCACTGCGGTAACAATGTCTTGGTCGCGCCCGAGGTGCCGTCGGGCGAACCAGCAAGCATGATGCCGCGTGCGCCGTCAATTGGCCTTACTCTGTCGACTAGCCGCCGGATATCGGCGTGCGCGTCGGGCCGCACGGAATGCCCATCGTGATCGGCGAGGCGGCGCAGCGCCTGGTCCATGGCGTCGTCGACGTAAAGATCGTCCCGCCCATGGCGCATCAATTCGAGCGCGATTTCCGGGCCGCGGCCGTTGGCAGGCACCGGGAGAAGCAGCGGCGCGCGATCGAGAAACGGCGCGAGCGTGGTCCAGCACTCGCGCAACGGCGTTTCGTAGGTCGCGTAAGAGCAATCCGTCAGCAGGGTGGCCGCCGGCAAGGTCGACGCGTCGTAGGCGTAGAGCGCGGACTCGGTGCAGAAGTCGCCGGTGTAGAGCAGGCCATCCCCAACCGAAAAATAAAGCCAGACGCCGCCGGGCGCGTGACCGTTACGACCGGTCTTGATGGGAAGACCGCAAACCTCCGTTGTTCCACCAATCGGCAGCGGCAGCACGGTGATGTCTTTTGGTAAGCCGCGCCGCACCGGCTCGGTCGCGTAGACTGGCGGATTGCCAAGCGTTGCCGTGAGCGAAAGTCCTCCGACATGATCGCGATGGCCGTGGCTAAGTATGATTGCATCAATACGGCCGAGGCCCTCAAGCCTTGGCAGGCGTCCGGGTGGCGGGCCTTCGCCAAGGTCGAGCAGCAGTCGGCTGCCGTCAGACTCGAGGAGGAAGCAGGCTGGGCCCTTGGCGCCCACGCCCGAAATGAGTCGCAGCTTTGCACGCGGTTCAGTCATCGGATCGATTCCAGCGCCTAAGACACTGCGGATGCTCGCAAGATTGACAACGGCGCAGCGCGTCCTTAATCAGGCGCGGCAAAAGGAAATTCGCCATGAAAGTCCGTAACTCTTTGAAATCGCTGCGGGCGCGTCATCGGGACAACCGTATTGTGCGCCGGAAGGGTCGTGTCTACGTCATTAATAAAACGCAGCGGCGCTTCAAGGCTCGCCAAGGTTGAGTCGAGGGCGCAGCAAGGAGCGCTTCGCCGCAGGGTTTGTGGTTTGATCTTTGGGCCTTGTTCCCTGTCTCGGGGAGAATAGATTCGCGCCAATGATTTGGCGATTTCGGCTCATAACTGCGGCGGCCGTATTGGGGACGGCATTGGCCGGCTCGGCGTCGGCGCAGGCGCCGGAGGGTCACGGGTGGATTCAGCCGCCGAGCGAACTGCCCAAGTCCGGCGATCAGAACTACAGTCTCGACACGCTGTTCGATGCGCTTAAGGTGGCGCCTGATGAAGCCAGCGCAAAGGCTATCGAGCAGCGCATCTGGGCAAAGTGGATGGTCTCTGGCAGCGACACTTGCAATTTGCTCATGACCCGCGTCAAAGCAGCGGCCGATGAGAAGGATTACGATCTCGCTATCAAGCTTCTAAACGCGATCATTGAAATCCAGCCTGACTATGTCGAGGCGTGGAACGAGCGCGCCACTGTGTACTACATGATGAACGACTTCGGCCATTCGCTCGCGGACATTCGCGAAGTGTTGGCGCTCGAACCGCGCCATTTCGGCGCGCTATCCGGCCTGGGTCTGATCCTGCAGGAAATCGGCGACGACAAGGACGCCTTAAAGGCCTACCGCAAAGCGCTCGCGATTGATCCGCATCTCGAGCATATTCCCGACGTTGTCAAGGAGCTGAGCGTCAAGGTCGAGGGTCGTGATATCTGATCCGCCAATCAATCGACATCGTTGCCCGTAAGGCGACGCGAAGCTGGCCGATCTTCTGCTTGCAGCTATTCGACGACCTCCTCGGTTTGTCCGCCGACAAAAGCAATCCGCATCATGTTGGTGGCGCCGGGTGTGCCGAGCGGCATTCCCGCGACAACAATGATGCGCTGTCCGGACTTGGCAAATCCGTCCCTGAAGGCGAGGCGGCAGGCGCGCTCCACCATGTCGTCTTGGTCGTGCGCGTCCTCGGTGATCACCGAGTGAATGCCCCAGACGATCGATAATTTGCGTCCAGCGCTTTCGGTCGGCGACAATGCAAGGATCGGGCATTGCGGCCGCTCACGCGAAACCCGCAAGCCGGTTGATCCCGACGAGGTCCAGCACACGATCGCTGAGAGATCGAGAGTTTCGGCCACCTGCCTCGCCGCGGCGGCAATTGCATCGGCGCCGGTCGGCTCAGGCTCCGTATGCAGCACGTGCAGCGACGGCAAATACATGCCGTCCCTTTCCACTTCCTCGGCGATGCGGTTCATGGTCGCTACGGCTTCGACCGGATATTGGCCCGACGCCGATTCGGCCGACAGCATGATGGCATCGGCGCCGTCGAAGATGGCGGTCGCAACATCGGATACTTCCGCCCGCGTGGGCACCGGGCTTGAGATCATGGACTCCAGCATCTGCGTGGCGACGACCACCGGCTTCCCCGCGCGGCGGCAGGCGCGCGTCATTTCTTTCTGGACACCCGGCACCTTTTCGAGCGGCATTTCCACGCCGAGGTCGCCACGCGCCACCATCAACGCGTCGGCGAGATCGAGAATGTCGCCCAGCCGCGCGACGGCTTGTGGTTTTTCGATCTTTGCCATCACCGCAGCGCGCCCGCGGGTGATCTTTTTAGCGTCGGCAATGTCTTCAGGACGCTGGATGAATGACAGCGCGACCCAATCGATGCCCGCGTTCAAAGCGGCTTCAAGGTCAGCCATGTCCTTCGACGCCAGCGCGGCGAGCGGAACAAGGGTGTCGGGCAGACTCACTCCCTTGCGGTTCGATACCTTGCCGCCAACTTCAACGCGCGTCGCGATGCGCTGCGGCGAGACATCGGTCGCCATGAGGCGCAACTTGCCATCGTCGATAAGCAGCGTGTCGCCGGGCTTGATGGCGGCAAAAATCTCCGGATGCGGCAGTTGAACGCGATCCCCGGTGCCGGGGGCGCTGTCGGCGTCCAGCATGAAATCCTGGCCACGATCGATCTCGACCGCGCCGTCCTTGAACGCGCCGAGGCGCAGTTTTGGACCCTGCAGATCGACCAGAATCCCGATCGGCCGATTGTATTCTTTCTCCACCTCCCGGATCGCAGTCACGAGCTCGCGCATCTTGTCATGAGTGGTGTGGCTCATGTTGATGCGAAATACATCGGCGCCGGCTTCGAAGAGACGGCCGATGGTGCTGCGTTCGGACGATGCCGGACCCAGCGTCGCCACCACTTTGGTGCGCCGCTGTCGCCTCATTGGCCTTTCGGTCCCGATAGCGCCGGTATGGGCAAGGGTGCCGGCGCGGCGGGAGCGGAACCGGATGGTGGGTTGAGCGCGGTCCCGGGTGCCGGGGGCTTTGGCGGCTGCTCCGCGGATTCGGTCAATTGGACGGTCCAAGCGCGCTGTTCGCCGGTATCGACCTCGAAAAATCCGGTGCGGTCATAGCCGTGGGCCAAGCAGTTGCCGATGCCGCGAATGGTGAACTCCTTATCGCGGGTGCACATGTAGGCACGTCCGGTCCACTCGCCACCGCGATCATAGTCGATGGCGTAGACGTAATAATAGCGGGCAACAAGATTGCCTTTGAGGAGCGTCTCGCAGGTGCGCGATGGCAAGTTCCACCAGCCCTCTGTGGTCCACCCGTCAGCATCCTTGTAGCCGATGGCCACGCCGACGCGGCTTGCGGTGTTGTTGCACAGCCGAAAATCGGCAGCCGCGGGTGTGGCGCCCGCAGCCAACGCTAGCACCGTCACCAGCAGCGGCAGAATGACGCCCAACCTCAATCCTGCAAAACTGGCGTTGCGCATCCGGTTCAGGTTCCGGTCACGGCTTAAGGCTTGTCAACCAGAATGGCGCGAAAGTCGGTCACGTTGGTATAGGTTGGTCCAGGCGCGAACAATCCGCCGATGCCGTTGAAAAACCCCGTGGAATCGTTGTCTGCGAGAAACGAGGCGGGAACGAGGCCGGCGGCGCGGGCGCGCGCCAGCGTGTTCGGGATGACAAAGGCGCCAGCGGGGTCGTCTGGCCGTCCGAGGCCGCCATCGGTGCCGTCAGTGTCGGCCGCCAATGCGGAAATGCCCGGTGCGTCGTCGAGGTGGATGGCCAAGGCGAGGGCATATTCCTGGTTCGGGCCGCCCCGCCCTTGGCCTTTGAGAGTGACGGTCAGTTCACCCCCCGACAGAATCGCAACCCGGCGTCCCTCCGCGCTGCATTTGCGCGCGAGCGCTGCGTGCTCGGCCGCCACTTGGCGAGCCTCGCCTTGCAGGCGGTCGCCGAGCACAACCGGCTCATAGCCCGCTTCTCGGGCGCGTGCTGCGGCGGCGGCCAGGGCGTCGGCCGGGCGGGCGATGATCCTGTAGGTGGCTGAGGCGAAAATCGGCTCAGCGGGCTTCGGAGATTCATTGGCTGGGTCGGCCAGCGCCCGGGTAACGCTCTCGGGCAGATTCAAGCCATATTTGCGGACCAGCGCACGAGCGTCAGCGAGCGTTGTGGGATCCGGCACCGTCGGCCCGGAGCCGATCACGGCTGCCTCGTCGCCCGGCACGTCGGAAATCGCGAGCGTCGTGACGCGGGCGGGATAAGCCAGTTTCGCAAGCCGCCCACCTTTGATCCGCGACAGGTGTTTGCGGACGCAATTGATCTCGCCAATGTTTGCGCCGCTGCGCAGCAGTGCTCGAGTCGTCGCCTGTTTTTCGGCGAGGCTGATGCCGGCGGCGGGTGCGATCCAATTCGCCGACGCCCCGCCGGAGAGCAGTACCAGAACCTCATCGTCCGGGCCCGCCGCGCTGGCCAGCGCGATCGCCTGTTCAGCGCGTCGCAGGCCGGCTTCGTCGGGCACCGGATGTCCCGCCTCCACGACGGGTATGCGGCGAGTGGGCCGCCCATAGCCGTGTCTAGTGACCGCCAGCCCGGTAAGCCGATTTTCCGGGATGCGGGCGAGATAATGGGATTCCGTCACTTCGACCATCGAACCCGCCGCCTTGCCGGCGGCTAGGACGATCAGCTTTCCGGAGGCCGGCGGATCCGGCAGATTTGGCGGCAAGCAGCGCGCCGGATGGGCCGCGCCCACCGCGGCCCGAAACAGTTCTTCAAGCAGACGCCGCGACGCCAAGCCCATCGGTCATTCCGCATCCGGACTATAGAAAGACGCAGTTCGCGCCTTTATCTTTGCCATCATTAGAACGCGGAGAAAATCATGGCTACCGAAGAGAGGACGCGCACGGAACTCGAAGCCGCCGTCTTCCGGCGCTTGGTTGAGCACTTGCGCTCGCGTACCGACGTGCAGAACATTGATCTGATGAACCTTGCCGGGTTTTGCCGCAACTGTCTTTCCAACTGGATGAAGGAGGCGGCAGACGCCAAGGGCGTGCCAATGACGAAGGAACAGAGCCGCGAGATCGTCTACGGCATGCCTTACGACGAATGGCGCGCCAAATATCAAAAGGAAGCAAGCGCGGAGCAAAAGGCGGCATTCGAAAAAGCAAGCCAAAAGCACTAATCGACTCAGCCTCAGCAGCCGATCCTGTGCAGTACTGTGGATGAAGACGCGAACGGCTTGACCACGGCCCGGCGTCCTCCGAAACCTCCCGCTATCGAAATGCGAGGAGTACCGGATGGCCACCGCCGTCGCGACAGCTGCTAAGGACGATCAAGCCGCCCATCGCTTCGCCAAGGATCAGCTCAAGGCCTTTGTCGAACGAGTCGAGCGGCTCGAAGAGGAGAAGAAGGCAATCGCCGACGACATTCGCGACGTTTACGCGGAAGCCAAGGGCAACGGCTTCGATGTCAAGGCGCTGCGGACCGTCGTCAGGCTACGCAAGCAAGACATCAACGAGCGCAAGGAGCAGGAAGCGATCCTCGAGACCTACCTGCACGCGCTCGGCATGTTGGGCTAAGCGAAGCGCTATGCTTTTTCGGAGCTGCGGAGCCTTCGCTGCGGCGCCGCGACCAGCATGCCGCTTACTGCAGCGATGCGGTGTGGGTCGGGTATGTCACGGTCGATAAGAACACGACGGCGCTGCCCCTGAAGTGATCGGTGAGGCCGTGCGTGGGATCAGCCGAGAACGTCATCATCAGAACGCTCTTTGGCTTCGCCATGAGCGTTGCAAGCTTGGTCAGATCATTTGCGCCCAGCGCGAGCGTCGTCAGAAAACGGTGGACACTTGGCGACAGGATCAGGGCGCGTATCCACGGGCTGTCGCGTCGCAGGCCGACCTTGACGGCCGCCGACGCTAGCGCGATCGCCTTCTGCATCGAGGTGCGTGGCCGATCGACCACGCCTTTGGCCGCAACTGTCGTGCCGCTCTCGCCGATCACAAGGCCCGTCTTTGCCGCCGCGGCGCGCGTGGCAGTCGCCGCGTCGGCCGCAGCCTGCGCCGGCGAATCCGTCTCAACTTGCTCCGCATAGCCGAGTACAATAGCATTCGATGTGTTGTCGCCGGCAGCCGGTATGGATCCGGTAATGCCGGCATCGCCATCCGCCGGGGCACGCGCCGTGGAGCGAAGCGCGGCAGCGACGATGGATTGAGCGGCAGGGCTTTCCTCCGGCGTGCCTGCCCAATAGCCGCGCGCCAAAACCACCTGTCGCGGTGACGATTGCGCGACAGCGGCATCGGTGCTCGAGCCCGGTGGGCCGGGCGGCTTGGGTGGCGGTACCGCCGCGGCAACGCGCGCGAGCTTCCGCTCGGCGAACTTTTTGGCGTGCTCGACAGCGGCGACGGCCACAGCCTTGACCCGGCTTCGGATTGGCGCCGCTTGCGGGGCGTTGGCCGGCGCTGCGTCGGCCTCGTCGTCGTCTTCCTTGGCTAGGCCGAAAAGCTTCGCGAACGGATTGAAGGGCTTGCCTGCCGCCATCTCCGGTCCGAGCTCGATCCCGGCAGCGCGGGCCGCTTCAAGCGAATTCTCGGATGGATCGCTGCCGCGCTTCCTGATCTCGGCGAGCGCCAGCGCGTAGCCGGGCAGGGGGCGGCCGTCGGTGGGAATGAGGACGGTGCGGCCGTCCGGGAATACTCGCACCAACTCCTCGCGCGTCATTCGCGGCCACATGCGGATGCCGCCAGTGTCCATATGCACGAATGGCGAACCCGAGGTCGGATAGAAGCCGACGCCGCCGCGCTGCAGGCGCAAACCGATGACGCGGAGGTCTGAAAGCGCCACGCCCGGAATGTAGAAGTCCATGGCTTTGCCGAGCATGTGCTGGCTGAAGCGCGCGACACCGGAAGAGCGGTGGCGCAGCATTGCGTTGGTCTCGGGCGAACGATAGCCGCAGACAACCTGGATCGGCTCCTTGGATCCAGCCTCACGCTGCACCTCCCAGACGAGGTCAATGAGGTGAGGGTCCATCTGCGTGGCGCGGCCGCGCCGCCAGTCGCGCAAGAACCAGTTGAGCTTTTCGAGCGCCGCCTCGTCATAGCGGCCGTCGCGCTTGTAGGTGATGGTGATGTCTTCGCCGGTATGCAGGTGATGCATTGAGATGGTGCGCGTGTCGCCTTCGGCGACTGCGTTCTGCAGGCCTCGCGTCGCGAACAACGTCACCAGAACGGCGAGCCCACAGGAATAGGCACCCCGCGCCGCAACCGATCGCAACACCTTCAAGCGGGCCTTACCAACCGGCACTGGCCATCTCGCATTGACGCGTTCAGCAGGCACCCGCCTCGGTGTGGGCCGCGGCAAGTAACGCTAACGCACAGTTAATTTGGGAAGGGTTAACGAGACGTTTGCGCCACCCCACCCCCGACGCGAACATGGCTAACGTCGCACTGTGGCAAAATATGGCCATGCCATGGCCGCCCTGTGGGTAGAGCGGTGGATTGCGCGGACGGAAGCTCGGCCCGGTCCGGGGCGGGTCTGCCGGCTTCAGTGATATCCGACAATTGGATTGCCGGCCGTTCTCCGGGGCATCTGCCGG
>Ga0070739_10003233_pt1 | contig 20663 bp, 18 predicted proteins | sample Coa_R1_7_FD_66445 | JGI IMG/M metagenome (GOLD analysis project Ga0070739, IMG submission 66445) | Surface soil microbial communities from Centralia Pennsylvania, which are recovering from an underground coalmine fire - Coalmine... | ecosystem: Environmental > Terrestrial > Soil > Unclassified ... | reverse complement strand
GCAGGTTCTCGCGGATGCGGTCGAAGACGACGATCGTGTCGTGGACGCTGAAGCCGATCACCGTCAGCACGGCGGTGATGAACAGCGCGTCTAGCTCGATGCCGAAGATTCGCCCCAGGATCGAGAACACGCCCAGCACCAGCAGCGCGTCGTGGACCAGCGCGGCGACGGCGCAGGCGCCGTAGCGCCAGGGGCTCTTCACCTTGCGGAAGGCGAAGCTCAGGTAGGCGAGGATCCCGACGCAGGCGGCGAGCACGGCCAGGATCGACTTCTGCACGATCTCGGCCGCCACCAGCGGCGACACTAGCTCGAGACCCACGATGCGGGCGCCGGGGAAGCGCTGGTCCAGCGCCTGCTGGATCTGGTCGCGCTCCGAGGGCTGGGTGACGTTACCCTCCGAGTCGCGCTGGGCCTCGTGCAGCGGGAACGTGCGCACCAGGTAGACGTCCTCGGAGCGCTGGACGATCGCCTCCGGGTGGCCGATGTCGGCCATCGCCGAGCGAAGCTGGCCCGTGTCCACCGCCTCCGGGAAGGTGATCGTGAGGATCGAGCCGCTGGTGAAGTCGATGCCCGGATGCAGCCCACCGGGCAGGATCATCGAGATCACCCCCGGCAGGATGAACAGCGCCGAGATCAGGAAGAACAGGTAGCGCTTGCCGACGAAGTCGATCATGGGTTACCTCCCCACCCCGGGCGCCGCCACGGCCGGACCGCTGGGAGCGGCCGGCGCCGCGGGCGGTGTGGGGCGCGAGACGCCGAAGAACTCGGGGCGCAGCGCCGCGCTCCAGTGGACCAGCGTGCGGAGCAGGCTGCGCGTGACGAAGACGGCGCTGAACATGCTGACGGCGACGCCGATGGCGAGGGTCAGCGCGAAGCCGGAGATGATGCTCGCCCCCTGGCTCGACCCGAACCAGAACAGGATGGCGCAGGTGATGAGCGTCGAGACGTTCGAGTCGCGGATCGACGACCAGGCGCGGTCGAAGCCGGCCTCCATGCTGGCGAGCACGGTGCGGCCGGCGCGTAACTCCTCGCGCATCCGCTCGAAGACGAGGATGTTGGCGTCGACCGCCATGCCAATCGATAGGATGAACCCGGCGATGCCCGCCAGGGTCAGGGTGACCGGCCAGAGCTTGAAGATCGCCAGCGTGAGCAGTGTGTAGATCGCCAGCGCGATCACCGCCATCACGCCGGGGATGCGGTAGAGGGCGATCATGAACGCGGCGACGATCAGCAGGGCGATCTCGCCCGCCACCACGCTCTTGCGCACCGAGTCGCTGCCAAGCGTCGCGTCGACCGTGCGCTCCTCGATGACGTTCACGGGCACGGGCAGCGCGCCGGCGTTGAGCTGGATGACCAGGTCCCGCGCTTCCTGGAGCGTAAACTGCCCCGTGATCTGGCCGCGGCCCTGGGTGATCGGCTCGCGGACGATCGGCGCGGTCAGAAGCTGGTTGTCCAGGAAGATGCCGAGCGGCTTGCCGACGAGGTTTTTGGTGATCTCGGCGAACATCCGCCCGCCCTCGTCGTTGAACTCGAACAGGATCATCGGGCGGTTCGTCTGCGGCTCGAAGCCCACCTCAGCCTTCTTGAAGTACTCGCCGGTGAGCTCCTTCTCCTCGCCGTTGTCGCCCTTGGCCTTGGCGACGACCCACTCGGGCGGCTGGTTGGGATAGTTCGTGTCCTGGCGGAAGTCCAGCCGCGCCGTCTTGCCGATCAGGTTCTTGGCCTCTTCGATGTCCTTGATGCCGGCCAGCTCGACGATCACGCGGTCCTGGCCGGCGGCCTGCACGATCGGCTCGTTGACACCCGTGGCGTTGATGCGCCGCTCGATGATGTTGACGACACCCTTCAGCTTGTCGCCGCGCTCGTTCTCCGGGACGTTGCTCATGTCGGCCTGGAGCACGAGGTGCGTGCCACCCTGGAGGTCGAGCCCGAGGCGGAACCCTTCGCGCTGGAAGACGTTGCCGAACAGGTTCAGGTTGATGCCGGGACTACCCGGCAGGGGCAGCCCGAACAGGTACTTGGAGGGGTCGCGCGGCCAGACGACGACCAGCGCGAGCAAGGTCAGGACAGCGATACAAGCGAGCACGATAGTGTTGTGACGTCGCACGGGACCTCCCCGCTGCCGCGTGGCTGATGGCGGCAGCCGGCCTCGCGGGGGCGGCGCACGCCCTGGGGAGGCGGACCCGCCGACCGCTCGCCGACACGCGCCGGCCGGCTGTGCCAGCGCGCTGGTTGAGTATAGAGGCGGGCCGAGTGGCGGAACAAGGACGTCTCGGCTGCGGACGCTCGCGCGCCAGACTTGCCGCGGCCAGGCCGTTGGCAATGCCCCGGAACCTTGCGGACCTGCCGCACACTATCTATCATGGGCGCGGATACCGGCGAGGGCATCTTCCGGGGCGACCGAGGCGCCGCGCACGACCGGGCCCCGGGGCCCTCGCGCCGGCCAGGTGCGGAGAGACCGATGGCAGACGCGATTCGGCTGCTGCTGGCCGACGACCACGCCCTCTTTCGCCAGTTGCTGCGCGGCGCCCTGGCCGACAATCCGCGCTTCGAGATCGTCGGTGAGGCACAGGACACCGACGAGACGCTGCGCCAGGCCCGCCGGCTGCGGCCGAGCATCGTGTTGATGGACCTGCACATGCCGGGCGCGGGCGGCGTGGAGGCCACCCGCATCTTGCACGCCGAGATGCCCGCCGTGCAGGTCGTGGTCGTGACCGCCTCGGAGGACGAGGACGACCTGATCGCAGCGCTGCGGGCCGGCGCGCGCGGCTACTTCCTCAAGAGCGCCAGCTTCGAACAGCTCATCGACTCGCTGGAGACGATCGCGCGGGGACAGGCCGCCTTGACGCCCGAGGTGACGACCAAGCTGCTCAGCCTACTCAGCAAGGACGAGCCGGGCGAGAACGCCGTCCGTGCCGTCGATCCGACCACGGCGCTGAACGAGCGCGAGCTGGAGATCCTGCGGCTGGTGGCCGAGGGCGCGAGCAACCGCGCCATCGCCCACCAGCTCTACCTCAGCGAGAACACCGTGCGCACCTACCTGGCGCACATCCTCGAGAAGCTAGGCCTGGAGAACCGCGTGCAGGCCGCAGCCTTCGCCCTCCGCCACGGCATCGCCTGAGCTACTCCTCGGAACGCCTCACGAGAGCCGGCATCCCCGATGGGGGCAGCACGCCCCCGTCGGGGATGGCGATTACCCCCTCAGGCCAGGCGGTAGAAGCGCCGCGGGTTGTCCCAGAGGATGCGCCGCTTCACCGTTTCGTCGATGTCGGCGCGCTGGGCCAGGGTGGGCAGGTCGCCGGCGAAGCCCTCGCGCACCCGCTCGTGGGGGAAATCGCTGGCCCAGAGCAGCACGTCCGGGCCCAGGCACTCGATCGCCAGCGGCAGCGCGCGCTCCTCGACCTCGATCGAGAAGTAGAGGTTGCCGTTCGCTACGTACTCGCTCGGGCGCTTGCGCAGGCGCGGCGCCCAGCGGCCCTTGCGCTCGTACTCCTCGTCCAGTCGATCCATCATGAACGGCACCCAGCCGACGCCGGACTCCAGGAAGGCGACGCGCAGGCGCGGGTACAGCTCGAACACGCCGTCGAGGACCATGCTGCTGAGCTGGCGCGCCTGGGCGAACAGGTGCTCCACGGCGTGGGCCGAGATGAAGCTGGTCATGCGGTCAAGCCCGAGCTGGGCCGTGGTGCCGCCGTGGATGGCCACCGGCACGTCCAGGCGCTGGGCCTCCTCCCACAGTGGGTGGAAGATGTCGTTCCCGTAGGGCCGCCCGTCGGTCGTGAGTGCCGGCAGCACGGCGCCGACCATGCCCAGCTCATCCACGGCACGGTTCAGCTCGCGCACCGCCGCGTCCACGTCCTGCACTGGCAGGAGCGCTACGGCCTTCAGGCGCGGACTCTGCTGCAGGAAAGCCGCGCACAGCCAGTCGTTGTAGGCCCGCGCCAGCGCGATGGCCCAGTCCACGTCCTGGATGAAGCCGTGGGCGAGCCCCAGGGTTGGGTAGAGGACCGTCTGCTCGATGCCGCACTCGTCGAGGAAGGCGAGCCACTCCGCGGCGTCGGGGCCCTCGGTCCCGCCGCCGTTCTGGATCGCGCGTGTGAAGCCGTCCAGGCTCGGGAAAAAGGAGTAGCTGCGGTGCCACTGCCCGGTCTTGTACGGCGCGCCCATGTACTGCCAGAGCTGCTCGTCGAGCTCCATCACGTGGCCGTCGGCGTCGATGACCTGCCGATCTGCCATCCCACCCTCCTTGGCCGACGCGACTCCCGCCCGGCTTCGGCACGGGGCGCCGCGCGAGTTGTCGTGCGCCGCGCGGCCCTGCCGCGCTGGACAGAGCCAGTATAACGCCGGATGGGTAAACTAACGCAGCCTGCCGAGGAGCCCACCGCATGGGGCCCGAACCGCCTTCCCCACCCCCGCCGGTCCCCCTCGCGCCCGGCCTCGCCGCGCTGGCCCGCGCGCCCCGCCTGTCCTGGTGGCGGGCGCTGCTGCTGGTGTTCGACTTTCTCGGCCTGCTCGTCGTGCTCGCCCACGTCGGCCGCGAGGGCCTGGCGCTGGCCCTGCGCGCGCTGCCCGACGCCGCGGCGGTCCGGCCGATCGTCGAGGCGGCGGACCTCACCAGCGGCGTGACGGTCGTGGCCATGGCGGGGTACGTGCTGGTCGTCGTCGTCGTGGTGCTGGCCTTCGAGCGCGCCGGCGGGCCGTCCTTCCGTGCGATGGGGCTGCGGCGCGAGGGGACCTGGCGGCGCGAGACGCTCCTGGGCCTCGCCCTCGGCCCGCTGCTGTTCGCCAGCATCCTCGGCCTGGAGCTGGCCGCCGGCTGGGCGCGCCTGGCCGACGGCAGCCTCGACCCGCTCGGCGCCCTCTACGGCACGCTGACCTTCGTCGGCGTTGCGTTCGTCGAGGAGGTGATCTTCCGCGGGTTCCTGCTCCAGGTCATCAGCCGCGCCAGCACTCCCCTCATCGGCATCCTGCTGTCGGCGCTGGCTTTCGGCGCCGGGCACGCCGCCAACCCGGCCGCCTCGCCCGCCGCCGTGCTAGCCCTGGCGGGCGCGGGCCTGGTCTTCGTCTGGGCCTACCTCGCCACCGGCCGCCTCTGGCTACCGATGGCCCTGCACCTGAGCTGGAACCTCTGCGAGGGCCCGCTGTACGGGTTCCCGGTGAGCGGCTTCGACGGCGAGAAGGCGATCGCCGTGTCCAGCACGGGGCCGGCCTGGGCCACGGGCGGCCCCTTCGGGCCCGAGGCCGGGCTGGTCGGGGTGCTGGCCTGCGTGGCGGCGGCGGCGCTCATCTACCTCTGGCGCCGCGCGGCCGGCAGCGTTGGAGCCACGGCGACGATGGCGGTCGGCGCAGCGCTGGCGCTGGCCTGGCTGGCGGCGCTGGCGCTCGCCCACTAGTCCTCGCGGACAGAGGAGGCCGAGCAGTGTTTGCATCGGCAAACACTGCTCGGATCACGACGGATAGGCTACTAGCGCTGGGCCCAACCGCTGTAGCATAATGAGCCCACCGCATCTTATGTCCTGGAGCGGGCCCGTGGTAGGTGACGGCCAGGCGCAGTGTCTTCTCTGTGGACGAGTCATCGCGGTACGGTATCTCGGCGAGCTCCGGCTCAACCCGAAATACGCGACCACGGCCATGGCAGCCATCCGCGCGCGCCACTGTCCCCAGTGCGGCGGCAGCTTGCTCATCTCGGCGCTGAACCCGGACTCCAACCCGCAGGCGCCCTGGCAGACAGAGATACCGCGCCGCCCGCCGCCACCCCGACGCTAGGACGCGCCACCGCGGCGTCCGGGTCGGAGACGTCCGATTGGGCACAGCCGCGCCTACTCCGCTTTGTGATGCCCGTGTGACGCGGGTCGCTCCACTCGTAATCTCTGCGTAATCGTCCGTGGCTACAATGCCTCCCAGGTGGCGGAGCCCGGCTGCCACGCGCCCGGACCTGCGCCATCGGTTGCACGCGCACGCGCGGTGGGACCGCGCGGCTGGGAGGACTTGTGCTGCGGATCGAGAGCCCGGGTCGCGTCGACGACGAGCGCCACGACGCCACGGCCCGAACGATCCTGGTCGTCGAGGACAGCGAGCCGATCCGGCGCATCCTGGCCCTCTTGCTCGAGGGGCACGGCTACGAGGTGGTGGCGGTGGAGGGGGGGCGCGAGGGGCTGGCCCTGGCGCAGGAGCTGCATCCCTGCGCGATCACGCTCGACATCTCCCTGCCCGACCTCGACGGCCGCCGAGTGCTGCGCGCGCTCAAGGCCGACGCGCGTACCGAAGCGATCCCCGTGATCGTCGTCTCCGCCTACGCCAGCATCCTGACGGCGGCCGAGCGCGCCTGCGCGGCGGAAGTGCTGTCCAAGCCGTTCGACGTCGACGAGCTGCTCGGCCGCGTCGCCCGCGCAGTCGGCTAGGCCCCGCGCGTTTCGCCAAATCGGCCGGAGCCGCCGTGAGCCCACGACTCACGCTAGCTCCGGCTAGCTGCTCTCAACCTGCCCCGGCGCGCGGCCCGAGTGGTATCCTTCGCCGAGTACGCGCAGACTCGGCGCAAGGAGTGGTGGCATGGCCGACGCGACCGATCGAGTGGGCCCCGATCTCGTGCTATTCGGCCCGGACATGCTGGCCGACCCCTACCCGACCTATCACCGGCTGCGCGAGAGCGATCCGGTCCACTGGTACGAGCCGCTCGGCGCCTGGGTGCTCACCCGCTACGCCGACGTCGACGCCGCCCTCCGCGACCTCCGTCTCTCGTCGACCCTGGGCGACGTCATCCCGCCCGCGGCCCGGGGCGCGCAGGGCTGGCAGGCGCTCCGCGGCCTGTACACGTTCGTGAACAACAGCCTGGTCTTCTCCGACCCGCCGCGCCATACCCGCCTGCGCGAGCTGGTCAGCAAAGCCTTCACGCCGCGCGCGATCGAGTCGATGCGCGCCCGTATCCAGGCCCTCGCCGACGGCTTGTTCGACGCCGTCGAGCCGCACGGCCAGATGGACGTGATCCACGACCTGGCCTACCCGCTGCCGCTGGCGGTCCTCGCCAGCATGCTCGGCTTTCCCCAGCAGGACCGCGACAACCTCAAGCGGTGGTGCGACGACTTCATCCTGCCCTTTGGCCGCGACCCGACGGCGCTGTCCGCCGAGGAGCGCGCGCGCGTGGACGCGGGGGCCGCGGCGCTGGTCGAATACGTCCACCACCTGGTCGAGGCCGTGCGCGCGCACCCGAACGACGCGCTGGTGACCGCGCTGGAGCAGGCCGCGGAGGCCGGCGACCGCCTGAGCGATGAGGAGCTGTTCGCCAGTATCGTGCTGCTGATCATCGCCGGCCACGAGAACCTGACGAGCCTGCTCGGCACCGGCACCCTCCTGCTGCTGCAGCACCCCGACCAGCGCCAGAAGGCCGAGGCCGACCCGACGCTCTGGCCACACGCGGTCGACGAGCTGCTCCGCTACGTGACCCCGAACCAGTTCATCCGCCGGCGGGCCCTGGAAGACGTCACCATTGGCGGTAAGACCGTCGCGGCCAACCAGTTCGTCCTGCTCGTCCTCGCCGCGGCCAACCGCGACCCGGCGCGGTTCCCGGACCCGGATCGCCTGGACTTCACGCGGCCGCCGAGCTGGCACCTGGCCCTGGGCCACGGCATCCACTACTGCCTCGGCGCGCCCCTGGCTCGCCTGCAGGGGGAGATCGTCTTCCCGACGCTGCTGCGCCGCTTCCCCAACCTGCGCCTGGCCACCGACCACTGGGAATACGTCGACAACTTCAACGTCCGGCAGCTCAAGGCGCTGCCGGTCACGTTCTAGCGCTCTCGGCTGCAGCAGGCTCGGCGGTGAGGCGCTGCTGCAGCGCTTTGCGTTCCGCGGCCGTCGCGCCCAGAGCGCCCCGCAGCGCGTATTGGCCGAGCAGCAGCTCCTCGAAGCCGGCCCGGTCGAGGCTCCATAGAGCCACGGGCGTCAGCGCGCGCACGGTCACCGCCCACGACGCTGCCGCGAGCAGCGCCACCTCCCCGAAGTAATCGCCGGCCGCCAGCTCGACGAGCACGCGCTCCTGCCCCTGGGCATCGCGCGCGGTGACCTGCAGCCGGCCGCGCCGCACGATGTAGAAGCGGCTGGCCGGCTCGCCCTGCCGGACGACGATCGCTCCGGCGGGGTGCTCCTCGACCTGCAACCGCTCCAGCAGCGCGTCCAGCTCGGCGCCGGGGAGCTGGCGGAACAGGTCCACCCGCGCCAGCTCGTTCCGCTGCTCGATCCATTGCCAGGTAAGGCCGTAGGCGCGCAGGTACGGCGCCACGGTCGCGTCGAACGCCGCGCGGTCCAGGACAAACAGGACGAGCGACGTGAGCGCCCAGATGCTCGCCGGCGCGGGGCTCGCGCCAAGCAGGGCCCAGCCGCCGAAGTAATCGCCGCGCCGCAGCAGGGCCAGCTCGTGTGGCCAGCCCTCGGCGTCGACCTGGACCACCTCCGCCTGGCCCTGGCGGATCAGGTAGAAGGCAGGGGTGGGCTGACCCTGTCGCAGCACCTGCGTCCCCGCTCGGTAGCGCTCCTGGCGGAGCTGGCGGACGATCGCCTCGCGCTGGTCGAAGCTGAGTGGCCGCAGGAAGCGCAGCCGGGCTAGCAACTCGCGCGCGTCGCGCACGGCGCGCGCCCGCGCCTCCACGCCCCGATGGCGCAGGCGCTGCCAGCCGCCACGCACCGTGCCCAGCCCCTGATAGGCCGTGACGCCGAGCCCGAAGAGGAAGGGGACGCCGAGCGCGAGCAGGAGCACCAGGATCAGCGCGCGCAGCAGCGGCGACTCCGCGCGCAGGGCGTCGGCGAGCAGGTACTGCAGGCGATGGAGCCAGAAGTAGATGGCCCAGAGCACGGCCAGCCCGGAGTAGACCAGGGCGAGCGAGCCGTAGATCGCGAAGATGCGCTCCTGGCGATCGAGCGGCTCGTGCGCGCGGAGCTTGCGCCACAGCTCGCGGCGGACGAAGGCGAACGCCCGCGCGCGCAGCAGCGGGATCTCCAGCCAGTCGACGAGCACATAGTAGCCGTCGAGCTCGAGTAGCGGCATGAGCTGGAGCGTGTTGCTGACGAAAGCGATGAAGGCGACCTGGTAGGCGAGCGGCGCGAGGGGCGAGTCCGGCTGGAGGAGCGCGTACAGGCTGGCCAGTCCACCGAGCCCCCAGATGCTGGCCACGCCGGCCAGCTCGACGACCAGCCGGGCCCGTCGCGGCTCGAGCCAGACGTCGGTGGTATCCACGAAGAAGGCCGGGAAGCCATAGTAGAGCATGACGCCGCCACGGCGCACCTCGCGTCCATAGTGCTTGGTGGCCATGGCGTGCCCTAGCTCGTGGATCGTGACCGTGATCGCCCACAGCGCCAGGAGCACGAACAGGCCGGCCGCGTACGAGCCGCCAAACCGCAGGGGATCGTGGCGGCCGCGCAGCACTTCCCAGACGAAGGCCGCCCCGCCCGCAGCGGCGACGACGACCAGCAACGCCACGGCCGGGCGGGTGAAGAACAGCCAGCCGATGCGACGGTACAGCGCCCCCATCGGCGCGTCGAGCCCCTGGAGGGGAAGCTGGTGAAAGAGGAAGCCGCGGACGAGGCGGTTGGCGCGGTAGGTCCAGTGGCGCTGCGCCAGGCGGGCCGCCAGGCTGCTCCAGACGTCGCGCGGCTCCTCGGCGAGAAAGCGATGCTCGCGGAGCTGGTCCACGACGTCCAGGATGCGCTGAAAGGCGAAGCGGTGGTAGCGCTGCAGGTAGGCCAGCACCAGGTCCTTCACCTGGCGCTGACCGTCCATGAGCCCGAGGAGGAAATACTCGTCGGGCGTCAGGCGGACGTAGGTGCCGGCGGCTGGGTTCTTGACGATGTAGTAGGGCCGGCCGCGCGTCGTCGTGAACTGGCGCGCGACCAGCCCTCCACACGCCCTGGGACGCGCGTAGGCCGGGTTCAGGCGCTCGGCGAGCCGGTCCCAGACGCTAGCCGGCGGCGACGCGTCCGGGGCAGGTGCCGATGAAGCAGTAGTCGCGGGCGGCGGTGGCGCGTCGGGCTGGGGTCCTGCAACCGCCATCTCAGCCGGTGAACGGCGTGTTGTAGGTGTCCCAGTACGACTTGCTCACGCGCGTGTCCACGCCCATGTCCTGCAGCTTCTTCGGGTCGCCGCTGAGCAACGCCATGCGCTCGTCGTCGGTCAGGTCGTAGCCGGCGAGTGCGCTCTCTGGATTGCTCGCTAGCTGCTGGCGGAACAGCGTGTCCTCGGTCGCGCGCTCCACCACCTGCGTCAAGCACTGTTTGGACATCTTGGCCTCCCTGGCGGATAGTCTCGCCGCCGAGGGCGGTGCATAGTCCGTGCCGCCGAGGCACCGCCGCCGGGCTGGCCCCTGGCCGGCGATCACGCGCGGGCTCGCTGCCGGCGGCAAGCAGCCTCTCCCCGCTGGGGCGCCGTGCGATAATGGCGCGGCCGGCCGCGAGGGCCTGGCTGCGGAGTGGGAAGGATGGGAAAGACGGCATTCCTGTTTCCGGGGCAGGGTGCGGCGGCCGTGGGCATGGGCCGCGACATCGTGGCCGCCTCGCCCGCGGCGGCGGCAGTCTGGGCCGAAGCGGCGGCCGCGCTGCCGGCGCTGTCGCGGCTGTGCTTCGAGGGGCCGCTGGACGAGCTCGTGCAGACGGCCAACGCCCAGCCGGCCATCTTCGCCGTGGACTGCGCCTGCCTGGCCGCGCTTACGGCAGAGGGCGTCGAGCCGGACGTCGTGGCCGGCCACAGCCTGGGCGAGTACGCCGCCCTCGTCGCCGCCGGCGCCCTCGCCCTCAGCGAAGCGCTGGCACTGGTGCGGGCGCGGGCGGAGGCAATGCAGGCGGCCTGCGCCCGGCCGGGCACGATGGCCGCCGTGACCGGGCTCGACGCGGCGCAGGTCGAGGCGATCGTCGCCGCCTGGGACGGCGAGGGCCTGCTGGCGGCGGCCAACTACAACAGTCCCGGCCAGGTGGTCGTGTCTGGCGACGTGGCTGCCGTGCGAGGCGCGGCGCCCCGCTTCGGCGAGGCGGGCGGGAGCGTTACGGAGCTGGTCGTGGGCGGCGCCTTTCACTCGCCGCTGATGGGCGCCGGCGCGGCGGCCTTCCGGCCCGTCCTCGACGCCGCGCCGTTCCGCGACGCGCGGCTGCCGGTCGTGTCCAACACCACGGCGCGGGCGAGCACCAGCGGCGAGGCGCTGCGTGCGGCGCTGCGCGACCAGATCACGGGCAGCGTGCGCTGGCAGCAGTCGGTGGAGACGATGCTCGCCGCCGGGGTCGACACGTTTGTGGAGGTTGGGCCCGGCCGCACGCTGCTGGGGCTGGTCCGCCGGACGGCCGCGAAGCACGGCGCCCGGCCGCGCCTGGCGAACGTAGAAGACGCCGTTTCGCTGGCGAAGACGCTCGCTACCGTGCGTGGTCCGGGCTGAATTCGCGACCAACCAGGCTCGTCGGGGAAAAACTGGCCGATCGCCGCCCGAGAATGTAAGCTATGGCCGGCGATTGCTGGTCCGGTCGGCGGCGGGAACGAGACTAGAGATTCACGGGAAGCTCTCGCTCTCTGTCGCCGGAGTGACAGACAGCCGGTAGCGAGCCGGCTAAGCTAGGGACACGGTGGTCCGCACGCGAGCCACCAGCCCCCGTGGACGCGAGCAGCGTCGGGGAGCGCAAGGAGGGAGACGCAAATGTCCCAGGAGCCGCAGATCCCGAACGAGTCGGAACGGAAGGCTTTCGTGGAGAAGCTGGGCCAGTTCCGCAGCACGCTGCAGCCGCGCGAGCAGGCGATGCTTGACGCGATGGCGATGGCTGCCTTCCACGGCGAGGAGGGCGACGTCCAGGGCTACCAGTGGTTCTATGGCGGCTACTACGCCGCGCCGGTGTGGTACCAGACCGGCTACGCCACGCAATGGTACGCAACGCCCTGGGGCTATGCCTATCGCACGGTCCCGACGGGAGTCTGGTATCCGTAAGCGGCGAGCGGCTCTGTCACCAGTGTGACAGACAGAAAAATCGCCAACCCTGTATAGTAGCCACGGCGAAGGGTGGTCGCTCGCCAGAGCGAGCGGCCGCTACACCCGGAGGAGGGAAGGAACATGTCCGACGTCCAGATGCCCAGCGAGAGCGAGCGCAAGGCGTTCATCGAGAAGCTAGGGGCCTTCCGGAACACGCTGCCGCAGAGCGAGCAGCGGATGCTCGACGCGATGGCGATCGCCGCCTTCGGCGCGCACCAGCAGCCGAAGGAGGGCGACGACGTCCAGGGTTACGGTTGGGTCTGGGGCCCGGCCGGCTGGGTCTGGCAGCCCGCCACGTTCTGGCAGACCGGCTACGCGATCGCCCCGGTCGGCACGCCCTGGGGCGTGGCCCTGACCACGGTCCCGACCGGCGTCTGGACCCCGTGATCGCGGCCTGACGAGGCGAACGGGCTGGCGCAGATGCGCCAGCCCGTTTTCGTGTCTCCGCTTACCTGGATGATAGGCCGCAGGACGGCAGCTCGAATCTAGGGTTCGCCGCTCCGCTGCGCGCCGTCGGCGGCCGGGCGCGCCGCCGACGCCTGTGGTCGCTTGCCACGCATGTTCAGCGCCGTCGCCCGCAGGATCGTCTTCACCTGGAAGGGCGTCAGATCCGGATGCTTGCCCTTGATCAGCGCCACGATGCCGGTGATGTGCGGCGCCGCGAAGCTGTTGCCGGTCGTGCTGATCCGGCCGCCGCCCCGCCAGGGTACCTCGATGTCGATGCCGGGCGCGCCGAAGTCTACCGGCGGCGCCGGATTGTAGTAGAAGACGAAAGGGTCCTTCTCCTCGTGGCAGGCCACGGAGATCACCGAGGCGTACATCGAGGGGAAGCTCGGCTGCGGGAAGTTGTTGGCGGCGGTGACCAGGATCGTGTTCTTGAAGTAGGCCGCGTCGGCCAGCTCGTGCAGCACGGCGTAGAACTCGCGCTTGGTCGTGCCCAGGCTCAGGTTGAGCACCTGCAGGTCGTGCTCGATGGCCCAGCGCAGGCCCGCCGCGAACATGCCGCCCGACCCGCTGAGCGTGACGCCGAGCACCCGCACGCTGTATAGCTCGGCTTCCGGGGCGATGCTGTGAATGATGCCGGCGCAGGCCGTGCCGTGGCCGAAGGCGTCGTCGTGCGGCGCCTCGTCGAAGGTGATCTGGCCGTCCTTCTCGACGACGGCCACTCCGCCCCGCACCATGCCGCCGAGGTCCGGGTGGCCGGCCTCGATCCCGCTGTCGATCACGCCCACGCGCACGCCACGGCCGGTGCTGCCGCCCCAGGCCCACTCCGGGGTGATCTCGTCGAGCAGCGGGATGGGATCGGGGTAGCGCAGCGCGTCCGGGGTGAACTCCCAGTTCCAGGCCGGTCTCACCGCGTCCACCCCCTCGCCGCGCTGTCGCCCGGCTGATTGCGCACGTAGGCGGCCACGCTGGCCAGGATCTCCTGACAGAGGTGCCGCGCCTCGGGCCCCTGCCCGCTCACCTCGGTGACCAGGCTGGTGATCTTCAGGGCCTCGCGGTACTGCTCGCTTTGCTCGACGCGGGCGGCAAACTCCGTCGCGTGCGCCTCCAGCGTGCGCCGGCGCTCGGGGTCGTCGTCCGCCTGGCGCGGCAGCAGCTCGTTCAGCACGACCAGGAACAACTGCCCCACGTCGCGCACCACCCGCGACTGCTCGATGGCCACCGCCGCCTCGGCGGCGAACTCGGTGAGGAGCTGCATGTCGTCGTCGGTGAAGGCCTGGCCGCCGACCTGGTTGAGCGCCTGGACCACGCCGATCAGCGACGAGCCCGAGCGCAGCGGGACGCAGAGCACGGGGCCCGGAATATAGCCGATGCTCTGGGCCATGTTCGCCGCGAACCGCGGGTCTTGCGAGGCGTCGGGGACCAGCGTCGGCTCGCCGGTCTGCGCCACCCAGCCGGCGATGCCCGTGCCGACCGGCACGCGGAACTGGCGCGCCCGGTGGGCGGACTCGCCGAGCGCCACCACGAACACCAGCTCGTTCGTGGCGTGGTCGATCAGGTAGAGCGACGCCGCCTGGGCCGAGATGACGCGGGCGGCGGTGCCCACGATCAAGTCGAGCAGGTCGTTGTGGGCGACCGGCGCCGTCACCTGGCCGGCGGCGCCCATCCGCACGAGGGCCTGGCGCAGTTGATCGGCGAAGCTATCGTCGGGCGCCTGGGCGCGCAGCTCGACCAGCTCGCGCGCCTGCCGGTGGATCGTCGTCTCGGCGGCTTCCAGCCGGGCGGCTAGCGCCTGCGCCGAGGCGTCGTTGGGAGGATCCAGAGCCATGGACGCGTCCTCGTCTACAAGTCAGGGTCAGCGCTCCACCGGGCTTCGAGGCACGCCCGCTGGCCTTCGCCGGACGGTTGGTCCGCGAAGAAGAGGCGCGGCCGTGCGCGACCGCGCTCCGGGGGACTGTACACGAAACGGCCGACACGGTCCAGCGCGGGCCATCCGCGTCGCGGGCTACGGCGCCTCAGCTAACGCCTCGAGACTGGCCGGATCGAGGAGCAGGAGCTGCTCGCGGCCGGTCGCGATGTGGCCGTGGCGGCGCCAGGTGTTCAGCACCCGCGTCACCGTCTGGCGGGCGGCGCCGGTCATCGCCGCCAGGTCCTCGTGGGTGGCGCGGACGATCAGGCGACCGTCCGGCTCCTCGACGGCGTTCGCCAGCAGCGTGCTCGCCAGCCGGCGCGCCACGTCGGCGAAGGCCAGCCCGGCGATCTTGGCATTGGCTTGGCGCAGCCGGCGACTGAGCGAGCGAAGCAGCCGACGCGTGAGCAGGGGATACTGCTCGAGCAGGTCGAGGAAATCGCCACGGCGGATGGCGAGCAGCTCCGTGTCGGCCTTGGCCATCGCCGTGGCCGAGCGGTGGCGGTCGCCGTCGTCGAGCAGCGCCATCTCGCCGAAGTAGTCGCGCGGGCCGAGCTCGGCGAGTAGGAACTGGCGGCCGTCGGCCGCGCCGACGGTGATGTCGACGCTACCGCGCAGGATGATGAAGGCCACCTCGCCGACGTCGCCCTGGGCGACGATCACCGCGTCCTTCGGGAACCGCTGCCGCCGCACGATGCGCGCCAGCGCGGCGAGCTGGCTCGGCGTCAGGTCTTCGAAGATGGTGATCCGCGCCAGCGACGCAGTGATGGGCTCGTCCGGCAGGGGAGGTGTGGCCATGATCTCTACTACCCGTCCTCAGCTCGGCGCGCCGAGCTGCTCCTGCTGCTGAGCGAGGCGGGTCTCGATAGTAGGTCGCAGGCGCTCGGCGATGCCGGGGGCGCGCTCGACGATGGCGCGGAAGTCGGCCTTGGTGAGGGAGAGCGCCTGGACCGGCCCGAGCGCCCGCACGCTGGCGGTCCGCGGGATGTCGAGCAGCAGGGCAATCTCGCCGAAGTAGTCGCCCTCGTGCAGCGTGTTGAGCTGGCGCTCCTCCGGCTGGCCGTTGTGGTGCATCACTTCCACCTGGCCGCGATCGAGCATGTAGAACTTGTCCCCGATGTCGCCCTGATGGATGATCGTGTCGCCGTCGGCGAAGCGCTCGAGCTGCAGGCGCGAGGCGATCGCGGCCAGGATCTCCGGCGGCAGCTCGTTGAATAATGGGACGCGGCGCAGGCGGGCGGTCTGCATGTTCTGCGGCACGCCCGCCTGGCTCGCGCCGTACTGCTCCTCGTACAGCCGCGCGTACAGCCCACCGGCGGCCATCAGCTCGTCGTGGGACCCCTGCTCGACCAGCACGCCGCGGTCGAGCACGAAGATGTGGTCGGCGTGCGCCGCCGAGGCCAGGCGGTGAGTGACGAAGATCGTCGTCAGGCCCTGCGTCACGTTGTTCAGGGTCGCGTTGATCTGCGCCTCGGTCTCCGGATCGAGCGCCGAGGTCGCCTCGTCCATCAGCAGCAGCTTCGGCCGCCGCAGCAGCGCACGAGCGATGGCGATCCGCTGACGCTGGCCGCCCGACAGCCGCGCGCCCCGCTCGCCGACCACGGTGTCGTAGCCGGCCGGGAGCTGCAGGATGTAGTCGTGGATCTCGGCCTGCTTCGCCGCGGCGATGATCTCCGCCTCGGTGGCGTCGATCCGGCCGTACTGGAGGTTCTCGCGGATCGTCGTGTTGAACAGGAAGGTATCCTGGAACACCACGGCGATCTGGTCGCGCAGCGAGTCCTGGGTCACGCTGCGCAGGTCGTGCCCGTCGATCGACACGCTACCCTGCTGCGGGTCGTAGAAGCGCAGGACCAGGTTGATCACGCTGCTCTTGCCCGCGCCCGACGGCCCGACCACGGCCACGTGCTTGCCGGACGGCACGACCAGGCTGACGTCCTGGAGAGTGGGCTGGTCGCCGGTGTAGCTGAACCAGACGTTGTCGAAGCGGATCTCCCGCTGCATTGGCGGCAGCGGCACTGCGTCGGGCGCGTCCTGGACCTCGACCGGCTGGTCGAGGACCTGGACGACGCGCTGCATCGAGCCCGCGGCCTGCTGGAGCTGCTGGAGGAGCTGGGTGACCTGCTGCACGGGCTGCGTGACCGACGACGAGACGCCGAGGAAGGCGAACAGCCCGCCCGTGGTGAAGTTGCCCGTGAGGATCAGGTACGCGCCGACCCCGAGCAGCAGGAGCTGGATCAGCGAGCTGACCAGGTCGGCGCTGAGCGTGAACAGCGAGCCGAGCAGCACCAGCCGCACCGAGCTGCCGAACAGGCGCTCCAGCACGCCGTTGAACTGCTGGATCATCAGCGCCTGCAGGCTGAAGGCCCGCGTGACGGCCTGCGCGTTCAGCCGCTCCTGGAGCACGTCGGTCACCTCCGACAGGCGCTCCGAGCGGTCGCGGCTGGCCTTGGTCACCCGCGAGCTGAGCAGCGACGTGCTGAGGAACAGCAGCGGCAGCGTCACGAACACGACGAGCGAGAGCATCCAGTTCAGCAGCACCAGGTTGATCGAGGCGGCGACGAAGCTCACGGCGTAGAACACGCCGCTGAGCGCGGCCTGGCTGAGCGCCATCTGGACGACGACCAGATCGTTGGACATCCGCGAGACGAGGTCGCCGACGCGCGAGCGGCTGTAGAACGACGCCGACAACCGCTCCAGGTGGGTGAACATGTCCAACCGTAGGCGGATCAGCACCTTCTCGCTGACCCAGGCCGTGAGGTAGGACCGCCGCAGCCCCGCCAGCGCGTTGAGGACGAACAGCACGAGCAGCACGCCCATGAGCTGGGCAAGCAGGGTGACGTTGCCCTGGCCCAAGACGTTGTTGACCAGGAACTGGATGCTGTTCTGCACCACCAGCCCGAAGGCGACGGCGAAGAACAGGTAGAACATGATCTCGACGATCTGGAACGGGTACGGCTTCATGTAGGGCAGCAGGCGGCGGAAGAAGTCGCCCAGGCTGACGTTGGAGCCGAGGAACTGGGCGATGCTGCCCAGCCACTCGTCGTTCAGCGCCGCCAGCGGCTTCTGGTAGGCCGCGATCGCCGATTGGTCCGGGTTCTCGACCACGTACTGCCCGAGGAAGGTCTGCAGCGCGGCGATGCCGTAGCGCTCGGCCAGGAAGCTGAAGAAGGACAGCGCCAGGCCGCCGTGCTCGCGCGCGTCGACCGCTGAGCGCTCCTGGAACCAGGGGAAGATGACGAAGAAGTCGCCCCGCTCCATGCGCTCGCGCGGCGCGCGGTGCAGCTTCTCCGGCGACGGCGGGCCGGCGACGTGCGCCATCACGTAGCCGACCAGGCCCTCGCGGAGGAAGGGGATCTGGCCGGCCACCGGCGCATAGGGCTGGAAGACCAGCAGGTGGCCGATCGACTCTTCGAGGCCCTCGGCCGGCGACTCCGGGCGGCAGACGGACCAGATCTCGCCCTGCTGCGGGTCGGTGTACGAGCCGCGGGTCAACTGTACGTCGGGCTGCTCGGGGTGCGGCAGCAGCAGGCGCAGGTAGACCTTGATCTTCGGAGGCGGCTGGACCCCTTCGCCGACGAAGGCACGGAGCTCGCGCCAGGCGCGCTCGGCCCGCCCGATGATCCAGGGCAGGTGGTCTGCCGCGTAGGAGTCGGGCAGATAGTAGAAGATGAAATGCGCGGTCTCGCGCACGCGCCAGTTCAAGCCCTGCACTGACCGTTCCCCGCGTCGCTCGCGTGGCGCCCCCGCGTCCGCGCGATCAGATGGCACAGGACAGCGGCGCGCTCGCGTGGCCGGGGCTAATTGTGCCCTACCCTGTCTGGAAGCGCAAGCAGGCTACACCTAGGGTACGCTCAGCGGGGCACGCTCAGCGGTGGGCGTTCAGCTCGGCGGCGGTGAACGGCCCGACGCCCATAATCTGGTGGATCTCCCATTGGATCAGCTCGAAGGTGCAGCAGCCCGCGGCTGTGTAGGGGTCGCTGGCGGCAAGGCGCTCGGCCGCGGCGCGCGAGTCGGCGCGAACGAGGTACATGCCGAGCTTGCGGTCGGGGGTGGGGCCGCTGAGGACGATCCGGCCGGCCTCGTGCTGCTGCTTCATCCAGACCAGGTGTTCGTCGAGTGTGACGGTCCACTCCTCGCGCGGCTTCACGCCCCGCCGCTGCACCAGGAACCACATCGTCGCCTCCCCACGCGGATTCGTCTCTCCTCTGCCAAGCGGGAAGCTCACTCCGGCCACCCCTCCAGGTCCGCTGCAGCCCAGTCCGCGGCCAGCGCATCGCGGTCCTCGCGAGTCGCGATGTAGCCCTCCTTCATCTCGTCCTCGATCCGCTGGCGTTCCAGGGCCGCTAGCTTCTCGGCAACCGCCTCGTTGATGAAGCGGCTGATCCCGCGCTGCGGTACTACCTCACGGAGACGATTCAGCAGCTTCTCGTCCAGCGTCACCGTGGTCTTCGTCGTCATGACGGAATTCCGGATTGGGAAGTATAGGGTGAGCTAGCCATCCAATTAGCAGTGATCATCATACGGTATCCGTCCCTGCTCAGAGCGAGATCGCGTCGGATGCGCGGGCGGCATTGGCGGCGGGCGGCGGCGGGCGTAGGATGCGGGAGGACGGGCGAGGCGCGGCTCCAGGCGCGCGCCCCGCCCGCGGATCGCGCGGGGGAAACGACGTGCGCACAGCCTCCGGCCAGGCGGTCGTGCTCGGAGTGGCGCTGCTCCTCGGCTTCCTGTTCGACCAGTGGTTCCGCGTGCGCTGGCTGGGGCTGGCGACGACGCTCTACGTGGCGCTGCTGGTCGCCGCGCTGCTCGGCCTCGGCCGCCTCGCTCGCCAGCGGCCGGCGCGCCGCAACCTCTGGCTGCTCGCGGCGGTGCTCCTGTTCGCGGCCGTGCCCGCCGTCCGCGACGCCGAGCTGCTGGTGGCCGTCAACGTGCTGGCCGTGCTGGCGCTGCTCGGGCTCATCGCGCAGTTCTACGGCGCGGGCGCACTCGACCACCTCGGGCCGCTCGGCTACGTCGTCGCGGCGGTGGAAGCGCCCTTCGGCACCATCGGCCGCCCGGTCCAGGCGCTAGGGGCCGTCGCCGCGGCGCTCGGCCGGCGGGCGCCGGCGCGCCGCGGTGGGCGGGGCGCGCTGCCTGTCGTCCGCGGCCTGCTCCTCGCGGCGCCGTTCCTGGTCGTCTTCACGGCGCTGCTGGCCTCGGCGGACGTCGTGTTCGGCGCCTACGTCGACCGGATCACCCACTTCGATCTCGGCTGGGACCTGAGCGTCCTGTTCGAGCACGGCCCGCTGATCGTCCTGGTCGGCTGGCTGGTTGCCGGCGGGCTGCTCCACGCCCTGCGTGCGGCGCAGACGCCTGCAGGAGCGCTCGACCGAGCGGTGGGCGACGAAGCGGGGCTAGAGGCCGCGGCGGGCGGCCCCTGGCTGGCCGTAACCCTCGAGGCGCCGTGGCCGGTCCTGGGCTACGTCGAGACGACGACGGTCCTGGTGACGGTCGACGCGCTGTTCGCCGCCTTCGTCGCGGTCCAGTTCGCCTACCTGTTCGGCGGGCGCGAGACGCTCGACGTGGCCGGCCTGACCTACTCGGAGTACGCGCGGCGCGGCTTCTTCGAGCTGCTGGCGGTGGCCGCGATCGCCCTGCCGCTGGTGTTCGCGCTGGACTGGCTGGGCCGGCGCGACACGCTGCGCCAACGGCGGGTCTTCCAGGCGCTGGGCGGGGCGATGGTGGCGCTGACCCTGGTGATCCTGGCCTCGGCGATGCTGCGGATGGCGCTCTACGAGGACGCCTACGGCTACACCCACCTGCGCCTGTACAGCCACGCCTTCATGGTCTGGCTGGCCGCGCTCTGCCTGCTGTTCCTGGTGGCGCTCGTGCTGGAGCGGCGGCGCTGGCTGACCTTCGCCGCCGTGCTCTCGGTCGTCGTCGGGCTGGCCGCCTGCGACCTGCTCGACCCCGACCGCTTCATCGCCGAGCAGAACCTGCGCCGCTACGAGGCCGGCCTGCCGCTCGACGCGCGGCACCTGGCCGACCTGAGCGCCGACGCCGCGCCGGTCGTCCTGCGCGCGCTGGACGTGGCGACGGCGCGCGACGACGCGGCCGTGCGCGATGCGCTGGGCAGCGGCCTGCGCCGCACGCTGCTCGGCCTCGACGAGGCGACCGCGGCGCCCTGGCCGGCGGCGAACCTGGCCCGCGCCAACGCCCACGCGGCGCTGGCGGCCCGCCGCGCCGAGCTGGAAGCCTATCCCCTTGTATCTTGGTCTGCGGTGTGCGGGAGGTCCCGCGACACGGCAGGCCGTTCCTCCTCAGGTCGCCTGAGACCGCGTGAGAGC
>Ga0070739_10003228_pt1 | contig 20698 bp, 19 predicted proteins | sample Coa_R1_7_FD_66445 | JGI IMG/M metagenome (GOLD analysis project Ga0070739, IMG submission 66445) | Surface soil microbial communities from Centralia Pennsylvania, which are recovering from an underground coalmine fire - Coalmine... | ecosystem: Environmental > Terrestrial > Soil > Unclassified ... | reverse complement strand
CCGATAGGTGCGCGGCAAGCACGATGCGGCGCGGCATAGGGCCCCTCCTCCGCTGCACCCATGGCGGGCGCGCCTCCAGGAACCCTGTATACGAAGGCTTCGCCCTCAGTTGGTATAACTCCCCTCCCCCCCTACTGGGGGAGGGGCTGGGGGTGAGGGGCCTACCGGTACGGGCCGAGCTGCTGCACGGCGTAGCGGACGAAGGAGGAGTCGACGAGGTCGGTCAGGGTGACGCGCTCCTCCTGGTAGCCATTGGCCAGCCAGAACTCGTAGTCCTCGCGCAGGCTCTCGACATTCACCTCGCCATCCGGGTTCAGGCCGGGCATCGCCATGCGGTCGTACAGTGCCGGGTCCTTCACCGTCGTGTGCTTGACCAGCGCCTGCACCACCTCGGCGCGGCGGGCGGCGTCGCCCTTGCGGAAGGCGTCGTTGTAGTCCCGCACCGCCTGCAGGTAGGCGACCATGAAGCGCCGCGCCACGTCGGCGCGCTCTTTGGCGAACGCGTCGGAGTAGTACACCACGCCGACCTGGTGGTTGGGGTAGTACTCGTCCTCGCGGGCCAGGATCGCCCCGCTGCCGTCGGCTGCGATCCGCGTCAAGAAGGGCTCGATGGCGATCGCGCCGTCGATCGAGCCGCCGCTCATCGCCGCCGGCATGTCCGGAAAGGTGAGCTGGGTCAGGTCGGTATCGCGCGAGTCGATGCCGCCGGTCCGCAGGAAGCGGTCGAGTCCCGCCTCCGCGCCGGAGCCGAGCGACGGGATACCGATCTTGCGACCGCGCAGGTCCGCCGCGCCGCGGATCGTGCCGTCGTCGACCAGCGCCTGGCGGGCCAGGACGCCCTGGTAACCCCAGCCGGGCGCCGTGTTGCCCTTGTCGGCCACGACCCAGACGGGGATGCCGCGGGCGAAGGCGTTCAGGTAACCGGGCGTGAGCGCCGTGCCGCCGGCGTCGAGCTGCGCTGCGCCCAGCGGCGCGAGCATCTGCGCCGCCGCGCCGAAGGTCACGAACTCCACGCTCAGGCCCTGCTCACGGAAGTGGCCCCGCTCCTCGGCGACGAAGAAGCCGGCGTCGCTGGCCGAGTTCATCACCCCGACCTGCAGCGTGGCCGGGGCGGGCGGCGCCGTCGGCGCGGCCGGGCGCGGCGAGGGCTGCGCCACCGCCGCCGGCGCGCTCGCGGCCGGCGCGCCGGTCGGGCCGGGTCGGCTGGGACTCGGGCCGGGCGCGGCCGGCCCGCAGGCGACGAGCGCGGCGCCCAGCGCCAGGACGCCCCACACACCACGCATCGAGACGCTCCTCCTTACAGACAGTGGCAGGACCGGGGCAGGGTCGGCGCGCCGCCGATCGCAGGCGCAGCACAACGGTTTGGCCGGCGCGCGCAGACGCAGCAGATCCCGCTAACCCTGGCCTACCCCCGGTTCGGCGTGAGCGGCGCCGTGTACCGCCGCCCGGGCGACCCCAGCAGCCTCACCCAGCTCTTCGCCGAGCACGGGCGCCAGCTCATGCCCGTCGGCTCGGCGCAGCTCGGCTTCCTGCCGAACACTCGTTTCGACGCGCACTTCCCCCTCGTCCTCGTCAACGCCCGCCAGATCGCCTGCTGGTGGGTGCGCGGCAGTTGATCACGGCCGCGCCGACGGATCGACACCCCCGGCCAGCAGTGGCGGGGGCGGATCGACCGGTGGGGACGACTGCTCGAGGGCGAACTCGCGGTGGCAGCGCGGACAGCAGGTCGGGAACCCCGGCACCCGTACCAGCGAGTGGCCGACGTAATAGCGGAACTGGCAGTAGGGGCAGGTCACCCAGTACACGCGGGGCATCTCTTCTCCAGTGAGCGGTGAGCGGTGAGCGGTGATGGCGCACAGATGGCACTCATCACCGCTCACTAGTCACTGGTGCTCAGTCGGGATGCGCGCGAGGTCGTCGGGCCCGAGGAAGGCGTCGAGGCGGAAGCGCTCCAGCACCTCGGTCGACGGGCGGTTGCGCTCGGAGAACGGCTCGCCGGCCGGCCGCGTGCAGTCGATGCCGCCCTTGCAAGCGTAGAGCCCCGTCACCGTCGGGTCGATGTCGTAGCCGCGCAGCTCGGGGAAGATCATCACGTCGCGGTCCCACATCGTGCGCGTGGCCAGCGCGAACAGCACCTCGCGGTCGCTCCAGATGTCGACGTCGTCGTCGACGACGAAGACGTGCTTGATGCGGTAGTCCACGGTCAGCGCCCGCATGATCGCCTCGCGGGCGTCGCCGGCGCGCGGGTTGCGGAGCTGCAGGTAGGCGTGGAAGCGGCAGGTGCCCGAGAGCGGCATGTGCACGTTCTCCAGCGACGGCACGCGCCGCTTGACATCCTCGTAGACGGCGGCCTCGATGGCGAGGCTGCCCATCACCTGGTGGTCGGAGTAGCCGGCCTGGATCGTGTGCCAGAGGGCGTCGCGGCGGTGGGTGATCGCCGTGACGCGCATCTCGGTGCCCGGCACCTGCGGGCCGGTGTAGCCGGGGTACTCGCCGAACGGGCCCTCGGGCACGCGCAGGTCCGGCTGCATGTAGCCCTCGACGACCACCTCGGCGTCGGCCGGCACGAGGAAGTCGGCGCCGAGCGTCTCGGACGGCACGAGCCGCAGCGGCTCCCGCAACAGCCCACCCATCGCGTCGTAGTGGCTCTCGGGATAGCCGAGGCGCGCCTGCGCCGCCAGGCAGGCTAGCGGGTGGTGGCCCACCCAGTAGACGCAGGGCATCTCGCACCCGGCCCGCTCGTACTTGCCGAAGTTCAGCGCGTTGTGCGTCTCGCGGTACATCCAGACGCGGACGCGGTCGCGCTCCTTCATCCAACCGCGCTGGAGGGCGCAGTTGTCGATGCCGCTGTCGGGGTCGTAGGTAGTGAGGAAGCCGGCGCTGAAGTACGGACCCGGGTCCATGAAGTTGTGGACCGGCGCCGGGAAAGCGTGCAGGTCGACGTCCGCGCCGCGCTGCACGACCTGCTTGACCGGCGCCTCGGCGCGGTCGACTACCACCGGCGGGACCGGCGCCTGGCGGGTGCGCTGGAAGTACTCCTTGGCCACCGTGCGCGAGGTGGAGCCGATCAGCTCGGCGCAGCGGCTGTGGCTGGCGAACAGGTTGGTGACGAGGGGGAAGGCCGAGGGCCGCCCGTCGGCGGTGCGGATGTTCTCGAAGACGACGATCGGATACTTCTGCTCCCGCTCGATCGCCGTGACGAAGGCCGTCACCTCCTGCGCCGCGGCGACCTCGTCGCGGACGCGCAGAAGGCTGTCGGGATGGGCCCGCCCGTACTCATCCAGGTAGGTCCGCAGGTCGCGGGGCATGTAGCACCCTCCGGTCAGCTCTCAACTATCGGCGATCAGCTATCGGTTGATAGCTGACGCCGACAGCCAGCGGCTACAAGCTATCGTACTCGCCGGCCACGAGCAAGCGCCGCAGCAGCTTGCCCACAGGGCTCTTGGGCAGCGCCCGCACGAACACCACCCGCTTCGGCCGCTTGAACGGCGCCAGGTCGGCGCTGGCGCGGCAGTGGGCATCGAGGTCGGCAGCGGCCAGCGCCGGATCGCGCGGCACGACGAACGCCGTCACCGCCTGGCCCCACTTCTCGTCGGGCAGGCCGACCACGGCGACCTCCGCCACCCCCGGGTGGCGGGCCAGCACGTCCTCGACCTCGATCGGATAAACGTTCTCGCCACCGGTGATGATCATGTCGTCGACGCGGCCGGTCACCCAGTAGTCGCCGTCGGCGTCGCGGTAGCCGAGGTCGCCGGTGAAGTACCAGCCGCCGCGCAGGGCCCGCGCGTCGGCGTCCGGTCGGTGCCAGTAGGCAGCGAACGCCTCGTCGGAGGCCAGCGACGTGATCAGCTCGCCGACCTCGCCGTCGGGCAGCACGTCGTCGGGGCTGCCCTGGCGCTCTGGGTCCGGCCGCACCACCCGCATCCGCGCGTGGATGCCCGGCTTGCCGGCGCAGCCAGGCTTGGCCACCAGGTCGTCGTTCACCGTGAAGGTGTACACCTCGGTGCTGCCGTAGTGGTTCACGAACACTTCGGGCGCGAAGCGCTGGCGGCACTCGGCCTCGAGCGTAGTCGTCATCGACGCGCCGGCGTAGCCCAGCTTGCGCACGCTGGAGAGGTCGGCCGTGGCGGCGGCGGGATCACGCAGCAGCGCGTAGTAGGCCGTGGGCACCAGGTAGAGCGAGCTGATCCGCTCGCGGGCGATCGTCCGCAGCGCCCCGGCGGGCTCGAAGTCGCGCACGGCGACGAACTTGCCGTTCAGCAGCAGCATCGCCAGCAGCGAGCGCATGCCCATTGTGTGGTAGAGGGGCATCACGCCGAGCGTCGACTCGCCGGCCGCGTAGCGGTTCTGCACGACGTGAGCGAGCGCCGCGGCGTACTCGGCGCGCTGGCTGCGCGGCACGCCCTTCGGGCGGCCCGTCGTGCCGGAGGTGTAGAGGATCAGGCCGATCGCGCCATCGTCGTGACGCGCGGCGCTGCCTCCTTCTCCCGCCGCCATCCCTCGCTGAGAGCGGGCGCCAGCTCCGCCTTCGAGCAGCGCCGCGAACGGCAGGGACCCGTCGCCGGACGGGTCCACGCTCACCAGCGCGGGCTCGCCGCCCCAGGCGCCGCGGCCGGCCAGGACGGCGTCGGCCGTGCTCGCCTCGTAGACCACCACCCGCGGCGCGGCGTCGCCGATGCAGTAGGCGATCTCGCCGGCGGCAAGGCGAAAGTTGAGCGGCGTGGTGATCGCCCCCAGGCGCTGGCAGGCGAGGTGGATCGTCGCCAGCTCCTCGCGGTTGCGCAGGCAGAGCACCACGCGGTCGCCGAGGCCCACCCCAAGCGCGGCGAGGCCGCGCGCCACGCGCTGGACTCGCGCCTGCCACTCGGCGTAGCTGTAGCGCTGCTCCCCGTCGACGATCGCCGTCGCCCGGGGCGCGCGCTCCGCGGCGAGGTCGAGCAGCGTATCGAGGCGCATGGCGGTCTCTCCTCCGCGCGGCCGCCGGCGTGCTCTGAGCGACGATAGCCAGCGAGCGTAACGGCAGCAGCCGTCACGCGGGGCAACCGGCGCGGCCATGGCGATCGCCGCGGCTGACGCCCCTGATCGTACAGCGCAGCCCGCGCATCCTGCACGGCTCGACCTGGCCGGCGTCCGCACGTTCTGTTAACATTAGAACGTTAGTTCTATTTACGGTGGCGAGGTGCGGCATGCCCGAGCGCTCGGTCGGGGCTTACCCGCTCGAAGCGGACGACGACGTCCTCGGCGGCCTCGCCGAGGACGAGGAGGCGCCGGACGACCTGGCGCCCCTCCCCCTCGGCGCGGCGCGCACCCTCCCCTTCCCCGCGCGGCTCGGCGTCGTACCGCGGGTCTACCAGGACGAGGCGCTGGCCGCCTGGCGGCGGGCGCAGGGCCGCGGCGTGGTCGTGTTGCCGACGGGCGCCGGCAAGACCGTGCTGGCGCTGATGGCCGTGGCCCAGCTCCAGGCCCGCACGCTGGTCGTCGTCCCGACGATCGACCTGCTCCAGCAGTGGCGCGCGGCGCTGGCCGAGCGGCTTGGCGCGCCGGAAGAGGCGATCGGCCAGCTTGGCGGCGGGCGCCGCGAGCTGCGCCCGCTGACGGTCTCGACCTACGACTCGGCTAGCGTGCGCACGCGGCAGCTCCCCGACTTCGGCCTGCTCGTCGTCGACGAGGCGCACCACCTGCCCGCGGCGACCTACCGCCGCATCGCTCGCCACGTGGACGCGCCCTACCGCCTGGGCCTCAGCGCCACGCCCGAGCGCGCCGACGGCCGCCACGCCGACCTGGCGGCGCTGATCGGGCCGGAGGTCTACCGTCGCCTGCCGGCCGACCTGGCCGCCGACCGCCACATCTCGACCTACCGCGAGCGCCGCCTCTACGTTGACCTGAGCCCTGCCGAGCGGCTGCGCTACGACCACCTGATGGCCGAGTATCGCTGGTACCTCTCCACGCGGCGGATCTGGACCGGCGGCGCCAGCTTCTTCCAGGACCTCGTCCGCCGTAGCGGCCACGATCCCGCCGCCCGCCGCGCCCTGCGCGCTCACCAGGAGGCGCGGCTGATCGCGCTGAACGCCGAGGCGAAGATCGCCCGCGTCGCCGAGCTGCTGGCCAGGCACCGCGCCGACAACGTGCTCGTCTTCTCCGAGTACAACGCCCTCGTCGACCAGCTCAGCCGCCGCCTCTGCCTGCCGGCGATCACCTACCGCACCGAGGCGCGCGAGCGCCAGGCGATCCTCGATCACTTCCGCGCGCGGCGCTACACTAAGCTCGTCACCGGCCGCGTGCTGAACGAGGGCGTCGACGTGCCCGACGCCAACGTGGCGATCGTCGTCAGCGGCAGCTCGGCCACCCGCGAGTACATCCAGCGGCTGGGCCGCGTCCTGCGGCCGAAGCCGCGCTCGGCCGTGCTGTACGAGATCATCAGCCGCCGCACCGTCGAGGGGCGCAGCGCTCAGCGCCGCCGGCCGAGCGGCAGCCCCGAGGCGGCGGCGTGAGCCTGGGCTGGGGCGACCTGCGCCGCACGGTGCGCCGTGGCGGCGACGGGGCAGCCCAGGTCTACCCCTTCCTGCTGCGCGACGACCGCCTCCACCCGCGGATCGCCCTGGCCGTGGAGTACTTCGAGTCGATGGTCGGCCGGCCGCGGGCTGAGATGGACGGCGAGGTGTTGGTCCAATTCTTCGCCGACCACCGCCTGGCGCGCCGCGTGGTCGCTAGCCTCGCCGGCCACTACCGCTACCGCCGCCAGGGCTTCGCCGATGCCCTCGACCCGCCGACCCGCGCGCGGCTCGCCGCCGCCGGCTACCAGGCCCCGGCCGACGTCCGCGCCGCCCTCTACGCCGACGTGAACGCCGAGCACGGCGGCTTCGCCTGGGAGGCGACGCGCGCTGCCGCCCTCGGCCGCCTCGCCGCCCGCCTGGCCCTGCCGGTCGCGCTCGCCGAGGCGCTGCTGGTCCTCGACGCCGAGGACCGCGCCCCGCTCGTGCGCCTCGCCGCGGCGCCGCCCGCGCCGGCCGAGGTGGCGGCGATCTACAACCACCTCGTCGTCGACGCCGTGCTGCGCACCGCCGCGCGGGTCGACCTCGAGCTGGCCCCGGGCGCCGAGGGCTTCGTCCGCTCGCTGCTCCGCCGCGCCGAGACGCTCGGCGTCGCCGTCGAGACGAGCGCGGGTTCCTTCAGAGGAGCGGGCGGAGAGACCGACGGCTGGTCGCCGACGACCAGCCGCCAGCGGCGGCCCGGCACGTCCGACCAGGCCCCGGGCGGCGCCCTCGCCATCCGCCACCTGGCGCTACTCGGCGAGCAGGACGCCGTCGGCTCCTGGACCCGACACGGCCGCCGCCTCGTGCGCGCCCTCGGCCGCGCGCTGGTGCGCCACCCCGGCGCCGTGCGCGGCGGCAGCGCGCTGCTGGACGTGCGCGGCGGCCCCTACGTCTGCAAGCTGTCCGACGACTACCTGCGCGCCCTGGCCGGCCCGCGGACCACAGCCCGTGCCGCAGCGGCGCCCTCCCCGGACGGCGAGGTGCACTGGGACCCGCGCCCGGAGCTAGCGGCGCTGCGGCGGCACGACCAGGCGCGTGGCTGGTCGCTGCGCAACTGGCCCGGCCCCCTGGTCTACCCGGAGGGGGTGCTGTTCCCCGAGTTCACCCTCCAGACCGCGGACCGCGCCGTGCTGGTCGTCGTCGTGGACGGCCCGGCGCTGGTCGAGACCGTCACCCAGGTCGCCTCCCGCCTGGCCGCCCGCGGCGACGTCCTCCTCGTCGCCACGGACGCCACGCTGCCGGCCCTGCGCGCCCTGCCCGTCCCCAGCCTGCCCCTCGACGACGCGGCGCCGCTGGCCGCCGTGCTCGCCGCGGCCGCCGCGCTGCCCGCCCGCGCCAGCGCCCCGCCGGCGAGCGCCCTCGACGGCCTGCTCGAACAGCTCCGCGCGGCCGGCTTCCTCCCGCTCGAGCGCGCCCTGGCCATCTCCGGCTGCGCCGACGAGGCCGACCTGGCCGGTCGCCTCGCCGCCCTGGGCAGCGCCGACGTCCGCCTCGTGCCCGGCGTCGGCCTGCACACCGAAGCCTTCCTCGGCCAGCTCCAGGCGGCACGGTCCTAGCAGCGCAACCCGCCGCCGGGCGCATCAGCTCCAGTGCTCCCTCTGCCCCGGCCGCGTGCCCATTGTGCAGGTTCGCTCCCGGCGGCGCGCGTAGCCGCCGGGAGGTCGCCGCGGCGCCGGCTCGCCGGCTAGCCGCTCAGCCGACGCGCGCCGCCTGCAGCGCACCGTCGGCGAGAGCCTCAGCCAGGACGCGCTCCTCGGCCGGCCGCTCGGCGCTCCGCTCGGCCGGATGGCAGGTGCGCAGGTAGGGGCAGGTCCGCGGACAGGCGCTGGGCAGCCCCGGGTCGATCTCCTCGGCCACCAGGCGCATCTTCTCCTCGCGCTCCTCCACGAACCAGTGGCGCAGCTCGTCGCCGATGACGTGGAAGTCGCGCTCGATCGTCACCCGCCCGTGGCGGAACCCCACGTAGACGATGCAGCCGACGTCGATCGGCACCTCGTACAGGCTCTCCAGGACCAGCGCGTAGCCCGTCGTTGTCAGGCGGTGGAACTCCTCGCGCGGACCGAACTTGAGGTCGGCCACCATGCTCTCGGCATAGAGGAAGCCGTCGCTCGACAACTGCGGGCTGAGCCCGAGGAGCGCGCCGTTCAGGTTCAGCTCGACGTGCACCGGCAGCGCCAGCGCGACGATGGCATCGGGCCCGGCCCGCGGGTGCCGCGCCAGCACGTCCTGCACCCGCTCGACGATGCGCCGCGTCTCGTAGGCGCGCACGGCGGCCAGCTTGGCCCGCAGCTCGTCGGCCTCGGCCGTCGCCGCAGGCGACGGCTCGCCGCCCGCCGGCGGCTCCTGCAGCGCATCGAGCGCCTCCAGGCAAGCGCTGCCGTGCAAGTAGATGCGCCGCTTGGCCTCGACCAGCAGGTCGGCGACGAGCTGGTGCAGCAGGCGGCCCTCGAGCATGCCGCGGTTCGGCGGTGCGCTCAGCCGCGCCACGCGCCGCAGGTAGACGTCGCGGCCGGTTGGACAATACTTCGCCGCGACCTCGTAGATCCCGAGCGGCGCGGCATAGACCGGCTGCAGCGGCGGCTGGTCCCAGCGCCAGCCGCGCAGCTCCTTGACGACCCCCTGCTGCCGCGCATCCGGCAGCAGCCGGCGCTGCACGTAGCGCCGCTCCTCGTCGGACGGGAAATACACGGCCCCACCCCCTCGCTGCTCCCGCGAATCGCAGCCGTCAGCTATCAGCGCTCAGCTATCAGCGCTCAGCCACCAGCTACGGTCTGATGGCCGACAGCACTCAGCACTTAGTACTCCCCGTTCCCGACTCCCCCTCCGCATCCACCGTTCACCGCTCACTACCGCCCGTTCAGCGCTCACCACCGATCGTTGCAGTGGACCAGGAACTCGCATTCCCGGCAGCGCGCTAGCAGGCGCGTCCCCTCGGGCATCCGCTCCGCGGCTACGGCGCCGCGGATGGCCCTGAGCACCCGCCGAGTGTAGGCGCGCGTGGCCGGGGTGATCGGCACCGCCTGTGCGCGGCGGCTCGGGATCCAGTAGACGAAGGCGCGGCGTACCGGGCGGCGCAGCTCCTCCTCGGCGAGCAGCGCGTAGGCCGTGAGCTGGTACTTGTGGTTCAGCCCGAGCGGCCCGGCGCTGTTCTTCCACTCCACTGGCACGACCTCGCTCGGCAGCACGATCGCCATGTCCAGCCGGCCGCTCAGCGCCAGGCGCGGCGAGTGAAGCGTCAGGCCGAAGCGGCGCTCTCCGCTCTCGAGACCGTAAGTACGCAGGGTGCGCCGGGGCTCCAGCTCCTCCGTCCGCTCGTGGGCGCGCTGCCCCTCCTGCATCTTCACCGTAACCGGGCGGTGGGCCAGCCGCAGCCCCAGCCGAAAGTACGGGATGCGCGGGCAATAGACGTGCTGGCGCACGTCGCTCACGGTCAGCGGCAGCGGAGCCGTCTCCGGCGTCGCGAGGGTCTCCGCCTCACGCGCGTGCGGACTCCGCCGAGTCTCTGTCGCATCCGTCTCGGCATCCACGATCCCTCCGACCACGGCGGCGTACAGTTCAAGGCGTACGGACCTCGCGGCGGCAGCGGAAATCCGGCTCGCAGAGAGGGAACAGCGCCACGTGCCCGTCGGTCTGGCCCAGCTCGCGCCGCACGCGGATCAGCAGCTCGTCCTGCCGGTTGCGCGACAGGTCCCCAAGAAACGCCGAGTACTGGATCCGGCTCAGCCCGTAATCCAGGCACGCCGCCGCCACCCGCGCCCGCACCCGGTCCTCCACGATGTCGTACACCACCAGGCAGCGCACCCATCCCTCACTCGGCGCGCTCGTACTCGCTGAAGCCCGGCCCCACGTTCACGATGCCTAGCGGGACGATCGTCTGCACGAACTGACGATGGCGGTCCCGCTGGACCCGGCTGGCGGAGTAGGAGCTGAGCACGTCGAGCGATGCCTGCGGCCCGAAGTCGTCGAGGTCGGCGACGTGCCACCGCGACGGCATCTGGAACCCGTTCTCGGCTCGCGGCTGCGTGAACTCGACCGATAGGTCCGGCTGGCGAGCGAGCCCGAGAAACTGGACGAACGAGCCCCGCTTGCCGATCCACGAGATGTACGGCAGCAGCTCGACCAGCCAGCCGGCCGCCTGATCGTCGAGCGCGGCGAGGTCGAATGCCCAACGCCATTCTCCGGGCGCGTGCACCACCTCGCGGTACGCCACACTGGAGATGTATGGGTGCTCGCGGCTGGCAGTCTTCGGTTCCTGGCGGATCTTGCAGAACGTGTGCGTGACGACTGCCCGAGCGGTCGGGGCAATCCGCACGTCCACGTCGACCAGCGCCCGCAGGACCGCCCCGCATGCCGCATCCGCGTACCCCGCGCGGAAGGCCGCGTCCACGAGCGCCATCTTGATTGCGTACATTGTGGGGATCAGCAGCGTCTTGCCGACCGCGCTCGTCGCCGCGCTGAGCTTCAGGGCAAACAGCGCCGTCGGCGTGTAGGTCGCCACGAGCCACCGTCCCGGTCCCGGCACGCCGGCGACTGGCTGTGAGCTGGTGCCCAGTAGCGCCGCCCGCTCCGCCGCCGCAGCCTGGCGTTGCGCGTGGTCGTCCGCCGGCGGTGGACGTCTACCGGCAGCCGGCGCGGCCCCCGAGCGCCTAGCCATGGTCGGGGGCCCCTGGCAGCTCCAGCCGGTCTGCTAGTGTCGCCAGCACGTCCACGCCCTCGGCCAGTGAATCGAACGAGTAGAGCGTGATCGTGTCGGGACACAGCCGGTTGCAGGCGTCCTTCGTCCGCTCGATCTGCTGACGATAGTCGTCTACCAGCGGGCTGACTGTCGGCGCGGGAAGCGAGTTGTTCGACGTGGCGATGACACCCTGGCAATCCATGATGTGTGGATTCTGCGTGTTCCGCTGGGCGCCAGCGGGCTTGAGCAGGGTGGCGGCCATGGCCTGTAGCAAGGCTCGGGCCCGAGCACGCCGGTCGTTCGCGGAGACGACCAGCTCGCGCGTGATGTCGTTGAGACCCACCCGCCACAGGTCGAGGTTGGCGATGAAGGCATACTGACCCGAGGATGCTGGGCGGTGGAAGATGGCTTGCTGCCCTGCCACGCTCTCGCCACCTGCCGCGCGCCCGCGGCCCTCCGGCGCGTACTTGACGTGAAAGTACTGCTCGGTCACGGTATTGTCGGGCACGCCCACGACCCAGCCGATCTCAGCGACCGACTTTCGTCCCACGGCGCGCCCGCGCGTCACGAGGGCTCCGGCCAGGTCGGTTGCACTGCACTCGGCCAGCATCCGCGACATGATCTCGGACTCATAGGCGCGCCGCCGCTCGACACGGCCGTTCAGGCGAAACTCTTGCTCCTTCTCGCAGAAGTCCACGAAGGCGGGGTTGTTGGCGTTGATCCGATCGGCGTCGTGCAGCGCGGCGCCGGGCGAGAGTGGCTGGCCCGCCTCCGCCAGCAAGGGGATCAGGTGCTCCACGAGGATGTGCTTGAACATGTCGCCACTGACGGCGTTGACCACCGTGTGCTCGAAGTCCTCGCCCCGACTGGGTCCCGCCTCGGTGCCGTTCGACCTCGCGCGTAGGATGTGCACCATGCGTGTCTGCTGCTGGTTGCCCTCGGTGCCCTCGTTGTTCAGGTTGTGCAGGTTCAGCGTCATCCGCGCATTGAGCGTCAGCGAAGAGATCACAGGCATCGTCTTACTCCTCCGTCCCCGCTGACTCGTTGACGTCAACAGCGGGCACGTCCTCCGTCGTCTCGGTCTCCGGCGCCTGTTCGGGCGGGTCCTCACGCGGCTCACGGCAAGACCCGTAGGCTGCCAGGAGTGATCCTACCAGCGGGGCTCCGTACCGCTCTACGAGCCCTGTGAACCCGCGAAGCTCCTCTGTTGTCACATTGCGCGGCGCCATCTGCCCCATCTCCCGGCGACGCGCATTCTCGTAGTTGTACTGGGCGACGAAGTCGGCTACCCGCTCGACGAGGGCATTGGGTACTTCCCGCTTGCGGCGAATGTCCGACAGGAGGTCGTACCGAATCTCCCGATAGTTGCTCGCTCCGCGGGCCTTCAGGGCCTGGGCGCTGACCGTGCTCCGCCGAACCGCCGCGGCCACGGCCTGGAACCCCGCGTCGTCCAGGATATTCAGGTACTCGGCCATCATCCTCCTCACCAGGGCATGTAGATTGACCGTCGTAAACTGCGCCACCCGGCGCTTCTGCTCGCGCGCACGCAAGAGAAACGCCCCGTAGACCCCCATGAACGCCACGAGCGCGTCGAGCGCCGGCCGGCCGCGCTGCTGAAGGAAGCGACGGTAGTCGAGCGCCAACCCGACCTCGTCCGAGCGATCGTCGCGCAACCCGCTCACTACGCGGCGATGCTCGTCGAGGACTTCCAGCCAGGTTCGTGCGTCCTCCGGCGAGTCGATGTCGAACCAGTCCGGCAGGGCGAGGGTGTTGAGCTGTGACACGGCCCGCGCCGAGCCGAGCGAAGTGTACTGGGTGATCGCCACTCCCGAGATTATCCGCGCCGGGGTGCGCCCGCGCAGGCGGAAGCGCACGCGGCCCGGGCTGGACACGCTCGCGGCGGACATCTCTGAGCGCTCGATCAGGAGCCGCGCCAGATAGAGCAAGGCGAGCGCGTCGACCCTGGGCTCGCCGCCACGCACGCGCGCCTCGGCGCGCAGAGATTCCGCTACGTCGCGGTACCCAGCCAGCGAGATGTCGGCTGGAATCGGGCAGAGCAAGCGGATGCGCTCCGCCTTCCGATCCAGGTAGAAGGGGCAGGCGGCCACGAAGTAGCCGCGGTAGCGTAGCCACTCTACGAAGCTGTCTACCCAGCCCTCCTTCGTCTTGTCGTTGCGGTCGGTGGTGTCGGGCTTGAGGCGCGCGTACCCCTTGGCAGCATTGGGATTGAACAACTGCACTGACGAGACGCCCCAGTTGGCCCCCGATGGACGACCCTCCTGCAGCGCGGCCAGACCGCGAGCGATCGCATCGCGTGCCTTCTCCTTCGGCAACCCAGCCAGCAACGTGTGAACGCGGTTCGTGTTGGCGTAGCCCTGAAGCAGGTTCAGCACCTGCCACTGCCGCCAGCTCGATGGGGGCTCGTGTTGCTGCAGCCAGGCCTGGGCCTCGGGATCGAGCGATCCCGACTTCTGCTGCATCTGGCGCAGCTCGTGGAAGCGGGCTACTTGCTTCTTCACCTCCTCGTAGTCGAATACCCAGTGGACTTCGGCCGGAACAGCGACCTTCGCGCGCGGCCGGAGGAACTGGTAGCCGGCGCCCGGATCCAGGCGCTCGGCCAGCGTCCCATCCGTTGGTGCCGTGACCTCGAAGCTGGCACCTGTCTGGCGAATGCGGACAGCCGTGTCTTCGTCGCCGCTCGCGAGCAAGGCAGCGAGCCCGACCGCCAGCAGCACGTCTGCGTGCGTGCCCGTGGCGCGGGGGATCATGAACGTGGTCTCACTCATCGGCGCCGGCCTCCGCGGTTGCACACTGGTCGGCGAGGCGTAAGGTACGCACGAGGTATGCGACCAGCGGCCAATAATCGCCCAGAGTGTCCGGGCTCGTGGTCAAGTCCAGATTCTCCTCGAGCAGGCCCTTCCGGTCCGACTCCGCCAACAGCTCGCCTACCAATTCGGGCGCTTGGCCGTTGATGTGGGCGCGCTGCAGGTCGCCCTGCCAGCCTTGCCAGAGCCTCCCCAGCCCAAGATCGATTTCGGCGGGCAGCCAGCCACCGTGATGGGCGAGAATCGCCGCCAGCACTGCCGAGGCGAGACGCGCCTGCCGGTCGCCATCATCAGGATCAACCCATCCGGGCACCACGGCCAGCGCAAGATACGCGCTCTGGGCTGCATGGGGCCCGCGCTGAGGTCTAAAGCCGCGCTGGCGAGCGCGATCTCGACTGCTGTCTGGGTCGTAGGTCGTATGGGCGAGCGCCTCGACGTGCTGGTGCGAACGGTCCTGGCCCTTCTGCCACGCCGCTGCCCAGTCCTGCCAACGACTCTGCAACTTCCCCAAATCGTGGAGTAGACCGCACGTCGCAGCCGCCGCGCGCACCTCCGCCGGTTGGAGATGGTAGCGCAGGGCAAAGGCGTGCCCCAGCCAGCCCGTCCGGTCATCGCGCTCCACCCGTCGGCGCGCTTCCCTCTCGACGGCGCGAGCGTGGGCCGCCCAGCCCTCCACCTTCAGCGCATGGCCCGGCCGACGCGGCACCTCGCGCCACGGGCTGATCGCCGTGCCGGGCATCCCGAGCTGCAGCCCCACCTCGCGTGTGTAGCGCGCCAGACTCGGATCGAGGCATACGACATAGTGACGGCGAACATCGTCACCAGAGGAGAGCGTTTCCCAACCCGGTTCGTCGTCGAACCGCCATCCCCACGCCAGGCCCTCTGGACCGTTCGCCAGCCCATCGAGCACACGCTGCACGCTCCAGCGCGAGAGCGTCACGGCCTCGCGCTCGGCGTAGCGCTCCGGTCGGTCGTCTTCCCGCGCGACGATCACCCTCAAGTCGTCAGTGCTGGGCTCGCGAATTAGTTCTGCCACCGGGTTGGGCCGTCGCCGAACGGCGTTGCTTACGGCCTGGCGCACCCGTTCCGCACGAGCCCGGACCCCTCCTGCGTTGTCCAGAACCGCCGCGTCGGCCGCCTGGTGCACCCTCTCGACCCAGATGGCGGCGACCGTCGGATTTAGGGACGCGCCGCTAGACGCCTCTTCCGCGAGGACGTTGCCCGTGGCGACCAGCGCCTCGTCGGGCTCCCGGAGCGTACCGTATGGCAGCCACCATCGCTCCTCGTCCTGCTCAAGAGAGTAAACGTGCACGATGCCCCGTTCGTCCGGATAGCGCGCGCAGCGGCCGGCCCGCTGCACCAGTGCGTTCATCGGGCACAGCTCAGTGTGTAGGTCATCGCAGGAGATGTCGATGCCGGCCTCGATTACCTGGGTAGCCACGAGCAGTGCTCGCGCCTGGCTGTTCTTTCCGAACAGCCTGACGATCTCCTGCTCTTTCTCCGCACGATCTGATCGAAAGAACCGCGAATGCAGCAGCAGACAGGGCACCTCAGGCGCGGTCTTCGCCAGCTCCGCAGTGAGCGCCTCGAACATCGCTTGCGCGCGGTCGACGGTGTTGCAGATGACGATCGTGCGTCCAGAGCTGGACGCGAGTACCGACTCGGGCGTCAGCCTCGCGTCGCGGAACTGCACCTGCCGGTTCACCCGCTCCACTGTTGGTAGTCTCGCGACCGCCTCCGTACCGGGGCTGGCGTCCCGGGCGCTGATTGCCTGCGCCAGCGTCTGACGGAGAGGGCTCGTCGCCGTAGCGGTCATCCACACCGACTGCGTCAGGTCGCGAAACCAGCGCAGCCCAGCCGCGCCGGTGAGAAATGCTCTCGTCGGCTCCATAAGATGGAACTCGTCGAAGACGACGAGCGCACCTACGATCGCCGCAGCATTGACGTTGTGCAGCCTGGGGCCGAGACCGTATGGGCTGCAAAGCAAGCCGCTCAGCACTTGATCGTAGGTGGCGATGATGATGCGTCCGTCGTTGAAGAACGGATCGTCGGCCTGCTCGCCGGTCTGCATAGTGACGAAGTTTGAGCGCAGCAGATTGCCGGTGCGCCGCGCGAGATCCCAGGCTTCGCGGTAGATGCTCTGCGCCAGGGTCCGCAGCGGTAGTGCGTAGATCAGCCGCTGAGGCCGCGGCCGCCAACCCTCGTACAGAAACGGCGTCAGCACCGTCAGCGTCTTACCCGCTCCCGTCGGCGCGCCCAGCATCACGTTCTCGCCCGCCGCCAGCCGCCGCGCCACGTCGACCTGGTACGGGTGTGGGTCGAAGCCGTTCACCTCCCTGAAGTACAGGCGATAAGCCTCATCACTCCAGCTGACCATCGTACTGACCTCCGCCGGCATCGTCGGGCAGCTCCGTATCGTGTTCCGCTAACGGGCTAGGAGTTCGACAGCTCGCCGCAGATGAGCGAGCGCGGACACCAAGAACTTGGCGATTGGGGCCGGGCCGGGTCAGGAGACAGTCTGACCCGGCCCGCTAGAGTACTGCCGGACTACGCCTGCCAGCGATGAGCCAAGATCGCGTGCTGCCGACGGGCAGCACAGATGGCTGTGGCAAGCCGCTTCGTGTTCGCGGACAGCTTCGCGTAGTAGCTCGCGCACGCATCACAGTACAGGTCCACGGTGCTCGGGGGCATAGGTGGGCGGCGCATAGCTCGTTCTCCTACAAGCTCAAGCCCACCGCCCCTTCCGGAGCGCCTTGCGCGGCGACGGGGCTTCGCGTACCCTGTTGATAGGCGCACGAAACCCCAAACGCTGCAGGTAGCTTCTCAGCGTGGCGGTGGTGCGGCTGATCGCAGGACCGCGGGGCTGCCCGGCTAGGTACTCCCCGCGGTTCTTGCTTCTTGGGATGCGACCGACCCGGTGAACCTAGTTTGAGCAGGGACTGATTGGAGTTCATCCACCTCCCGAGCTGCAGAGTAAGGAGCGGTGACTCTAGAATAGTCCTGCGGGTGCGGACTGTCAACTAGAAGAGCTGGCAACTTGCTCCTGATGGGGATAAGCCACCAGCACGTGAAAACCGCCAACCGCTGATGTTGGGGCTGACTCTGTAGCTCGTCCGTGCGACCACGCTTACGGCTGCCCTGTTCACACGATCCGTTGAGGATACTGAAATCATCGCGAGCAGAGTTGGCAGCGGCTTCCGTGGCTAACTGCAACCCGACGATCCGATTAGGGGATACCAGGGCTATCGCGCTGGACAGACTGGCCACTGGCTTACCACCTCCCCACCCACGGCGCGTAGGGCGCGCTCTCGCCGCGGAGGTAGGTCGCCAGGTGGCGGGCCTGGGACTGGACGATTGTGCGCAGGCGGAGGCGGCGGCCGCGGTCGGGCGCGTCGGTCTCCAGGCGCTCGTCGCCGCGCTTGGCGAGGAGGGTGCGCGTGGGCGCGTCCAGACGCCGCTCGCGTCCCGAGCTGCTGATCCGCCGCGTCGTCCAGCCCGACGCGGACCGCGCGACCGCAGCCCTGCCGCAAATGCTGGCCGCCTAGCCCGTCGAGTCCACGAGCGAGCCAGGTAGCGACAGCATGATCAACAGCCTGCACGAAACCGGGTGCGCGGACGGCCGGCACCGACGACAAGGGCGCGCCGGCCAGGCTACCGTCCACGGCCGCTGACCGGAGCCCCGCGGACAGGCGCGCGTGCTGTCCTCGGCCACGGCGTGCACTCGCCGGGCAGGGGTGAGCACCCGCTCTGCAGGGGTTCGAGGCAGCGTCTCGTTTGCTACCAGACGGGAACTGTGCTACCATACGCTCACATATGAGCAAGAAATCGCGCCCACCGCTCTCGGAACCGTACCTGACGGTCGTGCAAGCCGCCGAGCAGCTCTCGCTCCATCCGTCGACCATTCGCCGCTGGATCGAGTGCGGGCGTCTACCGGCCTATCGTCTCGGCGAGAAACGAATCGGCGTACGGCCATCCGACCTGGCTCGGCTCATCACCCCACACCCGACGCGGGCGGCACACGGAAGGCGCATGGCTCAGTCCGAGCGGCTCGTGATCCCCCCGCTGACGAAGGAGCAGCAGCGGCGGGGCCTTCAAGCCCTGACCGAGCTCGAGCGCCTCGGCGCCGCGATTGCCGACAGGCACGGAATACTCGCCCCCGAGTCCTGGGAGCTACTCGACCAGTCTCGTGACGAGCGCGCCCGTGACCTGCTTGGCGCGATCGAGGGATGATCTGCGTCGACGCCTCGGTCGCCGCCAAGTGGTCCTTCGTCGAGGAGTACTCATCCCAGGCCAGGGCGTTGCTGCGCGGCGCCCTCGAACAGCTCGAGCCCATCGTCGCCCCGCCACTGCTGCCCAGCGAGGTCGCCAACATCATCCGCCAGCGCCAACGTCAGGGGCAGGTGCAGCTCGACGAAGCACGAGCCTTGTTGGCGCAGTTCCTCACGATGCCTATCGCCCTCCAGGCGCCGGAGACGCTGTACGACCGGGCCCTGGTGCTGGCGGATCAGCACAGTCTCCCCGCGGTCTATGATGCCCACTACATTGCCCTGGCCGAGCTGCTCGGTGCCACGCTTTGGATGGCCGACCAGCGGCTGCTGCGGGCCATCGGCAGCAGGCTGCCCTTCGTCCGCTGGATCGGCGCCTACACAACCTGAAATCGAGAACCAGCTCGACCTGGTCTGGCACGGCGACGTATCGAGCGGCTGGGCATGGGACGCTTCCTAGCTGCCTACCACCGCGCCATCCACGGTGTATACGGGGCGCTCTCGCCGCGCAGGTAGGTCGCCAGGTGGCGGGCCTGGGACTGGAGGATCGTGCGCAGGCGGGGGCGGCGGCCGCGGTAGGGCGCGTCGGTCTCCAGGCGCTCGTTGACACGCCGGGCGAGGAGGGTACGCGTGGGCGCGTCCAGGCGGCCGCTGGCGTCCTGGGCCAGCGGGACGCGCTGGTTGAGCAGCGCGAACACGCAGCGGTCCACGATCATCTGGCGGAACTCCTCGATCAGGTCGAGCACCAGGCTTGGCTTGCCCGGGCGGTCCTCGTGCAGGTAGCCGGCATACGGGTCCAGGCCGGCCAGCAGCACCGCTCGCTCGACCTGCGCGTACAGGATGCCGTAGCCGTAGTTCAGGCACTGGTTCACCAGGTCCGTCGCGCCGCGCGTCTCCCGCCGCGGCCACTCGACGTCCGGGCGGACCAGCGCCCGCGCCGCCTCCCAGTAGTCCCGCGCCCCCTGCGCCTCCAGGTGCATCAGGCGCGTCCGCACGTCGTCGACGCAGCGCCCCTCCGTCTCGTCGATCCGCCGCGCCAGGTCCTCGCAGCGCAGCGCCGTCTCGCGCGCCGTCTCGTAGGCCGCCAGGTCCACCTGCTGGCGGTACTTGGCCATGTACTTCAGCAGCGCCGCCTGGTTGCGCAGCTTGCCGCCGGCGAAGGCGCGCGCCAGGTGCACGCCGCGCTCGTCGGCGTAGGCCAGGAGCTGGTGGCGGCGCGTCTGGACCGTGCCGGTGATCTCCGGCGCCAGCAGCTTGGCGTAGGGCTTGCCGCTGCGCGAGACGAGGCTGATCGCGATGCCCTGCTCGGCGCAGGCGCGGACGGCGTCGCTGCTCAGGCCGACACCGTTGGCCAGCACGAGCACGTGCTCGAGGCCGTACAGGGGGCGCTCGACGACCACCTCCCCACGCCGCAGCACGCGCAGGCGCTCGCCCTTCTTGCCCAGGAAGCTGCCGAACTCGTCCAGCAGCAGGCAGCCCTCGGGCAGCGTCCCCGCCTCCTCGATGCTCGCCATCCGCGCGCGCCGCGCCGAGCGAGCCGCGGGCGCCTCGTCGGCGACGACCGCGGCGTCCGGGAGCGCGGCGCTGCCCAGCGCCCCCGGCTCCGGCATGGGCTCGCCAGTCAGAGCCTCGGTCATCGCGCCCGCCGCTCGCTCGCGGCCACGACGGTGGATACTGGGGACCAGCCGTGCCGCCGGCTGGCATGCTCACGGCGCAGGCGGCTCAACTCCGAGGCCAGGCGCTGCGTGTTCACGTCCAGCGTCTCCACGTCCGCACCGCAGGCCTCGCAGCGCAAGATCACTATCCCCGGCGGTAGCGGCTGTCGCGTCATCAGTCCCTCCCAGCGGGGGCGGCTCCCCGCCCCCGCCACGCCCTGTCATCATGTGTTCCGTGCCGGACCGGGAACTGCGACACGAGCGGCCGGTCCTAAGAGTTCCTTACGAAACCCGCCATATCCCGCGGTGAGCCGCAGGCCCACCTCAGGTATCGACAGACACCCTAAACGCTACGTCGACTGATTCGCACTACCTGGCGGAGTACTATACGTGTATACATGTAAGTGTATGGAGGGCCCGATGCGTCGCAAATTGACCGTCACCGTTGCCGAGGACGTCTACAAGGGCCTGCACCGCCACGTGGGCCGAGGGCAGATCAACAGCTTTGTCGAGGGGCTGGTCCGGCCGCACGTCGTCGATGACGCGCCGCTCGAGGCCGCCTATCGGGAGATGGCGGCCGACCAGGAGCGCGAGCACGAGGCTCTGGAATGGATCGAGGCGGCGCTCTACTGATCACAGCGTGAGATCGTAAAGCGAGTCAAGCAGCATGACGCAGGCTGGTGCTGCCGCCGTTGGATTTGGGCGTCCGCAGGGGAGCCACCTGGGGATCGTCCAGGGCGATGTA
>Ga0070739_10003227_pt1 | contig 20699 bp, 18 predicted proteins | sample Coa_R1_7_FD_66445 | JGI IMG/M metagenome (GOLD analysis project Ga0070739, IMG submission 66445) | Surface soil microbial communities from Centralia Pennsylvania, which are recovering from an underground coalmine fire - Coalmine... | ecosystem: Environmental > Terrestrial > Soil > Unclassified ... | reverse complement strand
CGGAGAGGTGTTCGGGTATTACATCATCACGAAGCAATATTACGACCGCTATCATCTGCCGGTGATGCATACGGAGACGAATCTGGCTGAAGTGGACCGCGCGCCGGGGTGGTTGTGGAAGGAGTGGGCGAATATGGCGCTGCTGAAGCACCATGGCGTGCCCATCCTGGGCTTCACGTGGTACAGCCTTACGGATCAGATTGACTGGGATACCGCGCTGCGGGAGAACAACGGCAATGTTAACCCGTTGGGCTTGTACGATCTGAATCGGAAGATTCGGCCGGTGGGCGAGGAGTACAAGAGGCTGGTGCACGACTGGCGCTCCGTTCTGCCGCTCGACACGGCTTGCATGGCTATTCAGAAGTCGAGCGAAGCGATGCAATTGGAGCCGTTGCCCGTAGAGGCGGGCTGAGAGCCCGCCGCAGGGCGAGGCCCTGCCCCCCATCGAGCGAGTAGCTTCCGGAAATCAACCAATTCATTAACAGGTGTAAATGTGGGGCTGTGGCCAGAGCCGGTCACAGGGCTTGCAGGAACTATATCTCCCCTGTTTTCTATCATTTCATCGAAATTTTCCGGCAGAGCCGAACGGCCTCGGGAGTAATGTGGGGGCGTAAAGGGAGTTATGAGCAGGCACAAAGCAGAAGAGAAAAGGAATGGGGCGGGGAGGAGCGAGAGAACGCCGGCGAAGGCGAAGGATAACGTGCAGTTTGGACGGAAGATGATTTCGGCCGTGGTGGAAGCGATCAGGGAGAAGCTTGACGCGAAAGACTTCAAGCCCACCTTGTCGGAGTTCATCCGGCTTGTGCAACTGGAACGCGAACTGGCGGACGAAGAACCGCTGACGGAGATCAGAGTGACATGGTGCGAACCGAAGAAGGCATCCGAACCCGAACCATAGGTTACGCGCCGCTGCCATCCCAGGAGAAGTTCCATAACTCGAAGGCGCGCTTCAAAGGGTTTTCCGGGCCAATCGGGTCGGGAAAGAGCCAGGCTCTTTGTCAGGAGGCGATTCGGCTGGCGTATTTGAATCCCGGGAGGCCGGGCCTGATCGGAGCCCCGACGTATCCGATGTTGCGAGACGCAACACTGAGCACGCTGTTCGAGATTCTGAACGCGAACAGGATACCGTATGACTTCAATAAAGCGGAGAATCTGCTGACGCTGAATGAGGTGCGATCGAAGATCCTGGTCCGATCGCTGGATGAATTCGAGCGGCTGCGCGGCACGAACCTGGCGTGGTTCGCCGTTGACGAGCTGACTTACACGGCGGAAGAGGCGTGGCTCAGGCTCGAAGGGCGATTGCGAGATCCCAAGGCGAAAAAGCTGTGTGGATGCGCGGTGTGGACGCCGAAAGGCTTCGACTGGGTATACAAGCGCTTCATACAGGAGCCGGTGGAAGGTTACGAAGCGATTCTGGCGCCGGCTTACGAGAACCGGTTCTTACTCGATCAGATTCCGGATTACTACGAGCGGCTGAAGAGCAGCTACGACGAGCGGTTCTTTCAGCAGGAAGTGCTGGGCGCTTATCTGAATGTCAGCGCCGGGCAGGTGTACCACGCCTTCGACCGAAAGATCAACGTAACGAAGGCCGAGGCGGATCCGGTGCTGCCGCTGATGTGGGCGCTGGATTTCAACGTGGACCCCATGAGCTCGGTTATCGCGCAGAGAAGCGCGGATGAGGTGAAGGTGCTGGACGAGATTGTTCTGCACCGGGCGAGCACGGAGCAGGCATGCGAGGAGTTTCATAACCGCTACCCAATGTGGGAGGCAGGCGTGAAGATTTACGGAGACGCTTCCGGGGAGAGAATGCAGACCTGCGGGAACTCGGATTATGACGTGCTGCGCCGTTTTTTCCGGGAAGCGGGGTATCGGAGGTGGGGCCTGGCGAAGGGCGCGAGCAACCCGCCGGTCAAGGATCGGGTGCAGATGATGAACTCTCTGCTGCGATCGGCGGATGGGGAAACGGCGCTGTACGTGGATGCGAAGTGCAAAGAACTGATCAAGGATTTCGAGCAGGTAACTTACAAGCCGGACAGCAGCGTGGTGGATAAGGAGCGGGACTCGCAACGGACGCACTTATCGGACGCGCTCGGGTATCTGGTGTGGCAGGAATTCAGGGTAAGGGCGCCGTTCGGGCCACAGTCGCGCGGGCTTATGTAGCGCCGCGGAATCGGGGCTGGCGCAGGAGGGCAGGCTAGGCGGCCTGTCCCATCACGAAAACACTTGCAGTTTTACAGGGGCGGGGAAAGGTGTGTCAATGGACAACGCGACGGAGATCATTCGAGAGCATCCGGAGTACCGGAGCCGGGCTCAAACGTGGAGAACTTACCGGGATCTTTATTCGGGTGGAGAACAACTGCGGGCGAATGCCGACCGGTATCTGATCCGGAGGCAGAAGGAGCCCGGAGAAGTTTACGGGGAGAGGCTGGGACATTTCTTTTATGAGAACTACGCCGGTTCGATTGTGGACTGGTACACGGCGACGCTGTTCCGGCGTGAGCCGGTGATCCTGTTCGACGGCGCTAACGACAACGCGCGGCGATTTCTGGCGCAGTTCATTGGAGACTGCGATGTCCGAGGGACGAGCCTCACCGAGTTTTTCCGGAAGCGGTTTACCGAGGTGCTGGTGTATGGGAAGAGCCACGTGCTGCTTGATTTTCCGCGACACGCCGGCGGGGTGGAGTCGCGGGCGCAGGAGGATGCGGAAGGGGTCTCGCGAGCCTATCTGTCGGCGTTCACTCCCGAGGAATTGACGAACTGGAGCTACGACGAGCACGGCGGTTATGAGTGGGTCGTGCTGCGGACAACGGCGCTGCGAAAAGCGCGGGTCGAAGACGCGGAATGGATCCGGGAGACGAAATGGGCGTACTTCGACAAGGAGTGCTTCCGGATTTACCGGCACGCAGAGGCGGCGCAGCTGGGCGGCATGCTTCCGTGGACGGAGACGACAACCGGCGCGGTGGAACTGGTTGACGCGGGACGGCACGGACTGGCGAAGCTGCGGCGCGTGCCGGTTATCGACGTGGATGCTCGGGAGGGGTTGTGGCTGATGAACCGGTGCGGGCTACTGCAGCTGGAACATCTGAACAAATCCAATGCGCTGTCGTGGGCGCTGACCATGGGACTGTTCGCAATGCCGGTGGTTTACTCGGAGCGCGAGTGGAACCAGATGGTGGGGGAATCCTACTACATCCAACTTGGTCCGCAGGACCGTTTCGGATGGACGGAGCCGGAGGGGAAGGTCTACCAGATAGCCGCGGATAACCTGCAGCGGCTGCAGGAGGAGATATACCGCGTTTGCTACGTATCGCAGGCGGGGGGATCGCTGGGCGGTCCGGGCTCGCAGTCGGGGCTGAGCAAACAGCGGGATTTCGCGATCACGGAGGAGGTGCTGCGGGCGTACGGCGACGCGGTAAAGGAGGCGATGAAGCGCGTGCTGCGCGCCGTGAACGAAGCCCGGGAGGACGGGCTGACGGTGGAAGTAACAGGAATGGACGAGTTCGACATTGGGGATTTCAGCACGGAACTGGCGGACGCGAAGGCGCTGCTGGGTCTGGGGATGGAATCGGCGACGCTGCGCAAGCAGGTGTACAAGAAGCTGGCGCTGAAGTATCTGTGCGACAGCAGGCAGGAAACAAAAGACCGGATCGCCGCCGAGATTGAAGGCAGCGTCGAGGGCTGAAGGCCGGCGCACCGGAATAAGGAGAGTCATGGAAGCAAACGAGACAAGGCAGGAGAAGACGGCCGCGCCGGACCTAAGAGCGGTGGTGCGCGGGGTGATCGACGAATTTGTGGAGGCGCAGCGCCAGAAGGCAGAGCCGGCTTACAAAGCGGAACTGGTGGAGCAGCGGCGGCGCCGCGAACAACTCGAGACCCGTGTGAACGAGTTGATTCAGGAGAACGTGAAGGCGCGGCTGGCGGCCGAGGAGGCGGACCGGAACGCGTTGATCCGGGCGGAACTGCAGCGGCTGGGGGTTTCCAAGGTCGACCTGGCGTTTCGCGCGGTCAGGGACGATGTGGTTCGCGGCGAGGATGGCCGACTGGTGGCGCGCGGACCACAGGGCGAGGTTGGGCTGAAAGACTTTCTGACCAACTTCGTGAACGAGAACCCCGAGCTGCTGCCGGCAAGGATCAGCGGGGGCTCGGGAATGACGCCGGCGCAGAAGAGCGGGCCGGCGCCGTCCGGATTCGATCTGGACAAAATCCGACCGGGGATGAATCCGGAAGAACTGGAGCGGGTGCGGCAGGAAATCTCGCGGCTCGCTTCGCAGACCCTGCGGGGGCTGTAACCGAAAGTGCGGGGCGGGGAAGCCCGGGCCGCAACAAAGAAACAAGGAGAAAGAAGAAGCAAAGAGTATGGCGACAATTACATCAGCAAATATCGCGAATGCGATCGTGAAGCTGGTTGCCGTGGACGCTCTGCCCGCGCTGATGGGCAATCTGGTGATGGGCAACCTGGTGAACCGTGACTACGAGCCGATTCTGGCGCGGGCGGGCGATACGATCAACGTGCCGATTCCGCCGGTGATGGTGGCGAATAACATTGCCGAAGGCAACACGGTGCAGCCGCAGAATCCGAATCTGGGGAACGCGCAGATCGTTCTCAACACGCACGCGGAGGCGACGTTCCAGATTCCGGACGTGACCAAGGTGCTGGCCGTTCCGGACCTGCTGAAGCTGTACATGCAACCGGCGGTAATCGCGCTGGCGGAGAAGATCGAATCGGATCTGCTGAGCCTTTATGCTCAGTTCACGGCCAACAGCGCGGTGGGGGCGCCGGGGACGCCGATCAGCGAAGAAGCGGTGGACGCGGCGGAGACGGCGCTGTTCCAGTCGAAGGTGCCGGCGAGCGCGGCGAAGTACCTGGTGGTGGACTCGACGTCGTACTCGGCGCTGCGGCAGATTCAGCGCTTCAGCGAGTTCTATTCAGCGGGCGAGGCAGGCCTGAGGGCTCTGGTGGACGGGTCGGTCGGAAAGATGAAGGACTTCTTCATTTTCCGCTCGCAGTTCGTTCCGAAGACCGGCAGCTCTCCGGCGACCACGCACAATCTGGCGTTCGCGAAGGATGCGATGGGTCTGGTTGTGCGCCGGCTGCCTCAGCCGCTGCCGGGTACGGGCGCGATCGCCGAGTACGCGGAGATGGGCAATTTCGGCCTGCGCGTGGTGATGAGTTATCAACCCAACACGCTGGCTCAGCAGTTCACGGTGGACGTGCTGTACGGGTGCGGCGTGCTGCGGAATAACTTCGGCGTGCAGCTGCTTTCGTAGCTGAAGGACCGAGCGACGCAGCATAACAGGGCGGCAGAAATGCCGCCCTTTCGATTTTTGAGGAGAAGACAGCGATGGACTTACGAGCTTATTACCAGAAGATACGCAATACGGAAGCGGACATAGCGGACGAGCACACGGTGATTGTGAGCCTGGAAACCGGAGACGGCGGGACGGCGGGGCGGATGACCGAAGCGCGTCGCGACCTGGCCGCGCGGATGGTGGTGGAGGGTCGCGCGCGTCTGGCGAGCGAGGCGGAGCGCGAAGAGTTCCAAAAGGCCCAGCAGAAGCGCTGGCAGCAGGCGCGGCGGCGTGAGCAGGCGAGCGTCCAGGGCGGGGTGCTCTCGGAACAGGATTTGAAGGCGATTCGGAACGCGGTGCGGCCCGGGACGCAGGACTGAGGCGCGGCGTGGCACTGTTCAACGATGGTCCGATCAGCGGGATCGTGGATCTCATGAACTATGAGACATCGATCCTGGATGTTGCGAGCACGGAGGGGATCGACACCTCGGCCAAGCTGCAACTGGCGCAAAGCGAGATTGCGGCGGAGCTGCTGCGGTTCCTGCTCGAGACGGAACGCGGCGCAGAGCCGTCCGTGGGCATCTCGCCGCGAAGGTCTTTGGGGGTGGGAGACGTGGTCGTCACGGACATACTGCGCCGGTGGCACACGTTACGCACGCTTGCGTTCGTGTTTCGGGACGCGTATGACAACCAGCTGAACGACCGGTATCAGGGGAAGTGGGCCAACTACGACCGGATGCAGGGAGAAGCGAAGCGAGCCTATCTGAAGACAGGCGTCGGCCTGGTTTGCAGACCCGCTCCCAGGCCGGCAGCACCGGCAATAACAACGGTGACGGGCACCTCGCAGCCGGGAACTTACTATTTCGGGACCTCGTGGGTAACAGCTGACGGGGGCGAGGGAGTGTGCAGCGATCCCGCGGCGATCGCACTTACAGACAGCACGCAGGCCGTCATTTCGCCGGGGGCCGGTCCCGACGGGATCGTGGGCTGGAACGTATACGCGGGCCCGCAGGCAGACGACCTGAGCCAGCAGAACACCGCCGCGCTGCCGGTGGGCAATAGCTGGATACAACCAATGCCGCTGACATCGGGGGGTGTTCAACCTGGAACGGGTCAGGCGGCGGACCGCTGGATCGTGAACGACCAAAGACTGCGGAGGGGATGATGGCTCTGGTAGCAAGTCAGGTTGGCGGAAAGGTGAGGAGCCTGCTCGCGGCGAATCTTGGCGCCGCGGGGGCGCAGGTGGCCAGCGGTTGCGGAATCGCGATACCGGCGCTTTCGGCGGGGCAGGTGATGGGCGGCAACGTGGCCGCCGAGCTGGCGGAAAAGAGCGTAGGCGCGCACTATCCGTTATTTCGCGTGTCGTGCAGCAAGGTTGCAAACACACTGCGGGAGAAGTTTCGGACCTTTTCCGGGCAGGCGGAGGTGACGGTGGAAGCACTGGTTACGCAGGACCGGCTGGACGGTATCGAGGATCAGCTTCACGGGTGCGTCGAGGCGGTTACGGCGGTGCTGGACGCCAATCGTGGAGACTGGGGCGGCGGAGCGCTGTACAACGGCGGCTACGAAGTAACTTTCGGGGCGGTAAAGCACGGCGGTAAGAACTTTCTGCAGAGCGCGCGGATCGTGATTGCGGTGGATGTAAGTAAGTAGGAGAGGAAATGGCATCATATATTTCGTCAAACAATAATCGCCTTTATGTGGGAGTGGAGCCGGCCTACGGTATCGCCGCGAGCGTCAGCGCGGCGAACCTGACGCCGCTGGTAAGCCTGAGCACGAGCTACAAGCTTCAGCGGCCGCACCGGAAGGACAAGACCGGCACCAGAACGTACATGGGGGAAGTCAGTGGAGTCCGGCGGAGCGTGGATTTCGAGCTGCGCAGCTATTTGTGCTCATGGGGCGATACGACGCAGGCGCCGCCACACGGCGCGCTGGTGCAGGCGGCGCTTGGCGGGACGCCGCTGGCCTGGGGCGGCAAGCCGGTCGCGTCGGTTAACGGCAGCACGGTGACGTTTTCGAGCGCGCACGGGCTGATCCCTGGGCAGGCAGTGTGCTGGGGGGGCGAGATACGATTCGTTTCCGCCATTGCGAGCGAGTCGGCGGTGCAGATCAATGCCCCATTCACGGGCGCGGTGGCGGCAGGCGCGGCTGGTTCGCCAACCATGACCTATATGCCGGCTGAAGAGCTGCCGAGCGCGACGATGTTCGACTACTGGAGTCCCGGCACGGCGGTGCAACGGGTGGTGAGCGGGGCGGCGATCGGCAGGATGACGATCGGGGTCAATGGCGATTTTCATGACCTGACATTTCGAGGCAGCGCGGCGGACCTGGTGGACAGCGGGAGCTTCGAAGCGGGGCAGGCGGGGCTGAGCGAGTTGCCGGCGGAACCGGCGCCGAGTATGGTGACGTACTCGCTGGTGGCGGGGAACCTTGGGCAGGCATGGATGGGAGTTATACCCTGGCAGGCGTTCACGGTTACGTCGGCGCAGATCACGGTGGACAACGATCTGGAGTTACGCGATCAGGAGTTCGGGTTCACTCTGGCGCGAGGGATCTCGCCGGGGGCGCGCACGATCAGCGCGACGCTAAGCCTGTTCGCGCAGGACGATGCAGGTGTTACTTCGTTGTATCAGGCAGCGCGGCAGAGGTCGCCGATCAGCATCATGCTGCAGCTCGGGCAGCAGCAGGGTCAGCTTATGGGCATTTACCTGAAGAGCGTAGTGCCGGAAGTGCCCTCGTACGACGACGGACAGCGCAGGCTGCAGTGGAAGTTTCAGAACAGCCGTGCGCAGGGAGGCGCGAACGATGAGCTGTACATTGGGTTTGCCTGAGGGGAACTGGAGGAGCAGTGTCGAAGTGGAAGCGCAGACCGTGCCTGGCGTACGGTTCGCAGTTCGGCGCATGTCTTTAGGGCGCCGGAATGAGCTGATTCGCCGAGTGCGCGAGCTGTCGCGACAGGCGGAATTTCACGCCGCGGGGGATTCGACAGAGGACCGGCTGCAAGCTGCCGCGATGGCGCTGGAGATCGAGTCGACATACATTCGCTGGGGGCTCATATGGATGGAAGGGCTGACGATTGACGGCGCCCCGGCGACGACGGACCTGCTGATCTCGGATGGACCGGAAGGGCTGGCCCGCGAAATAGCAGCAGCAGTCAAGGCGCAGTGCGCGCTAAGCGAATCCGAGCGAAAAAACTGATCGTCGCCTTCCATTTTCACCGCAATGGAAATCAGACCGGGTGGAGGTGCGACGAATGCCGTAAGAACGGTCTGGAGAGAGCAAGAAACTGCGGCTATCCTGCGGCGCGGGACACCGAGCCAGGCAGGCCGGTGTGGGCACGAGATGGCGTATGGACGATGGAGTGCCCACGGAGCTATATCAGCGCGGAGAGCGTTTCATTACTCGAGACGTACGCCGTGTGGGACGCGCTCGGACAAAGCGCAACAGAGCGGATGCCGGCGCGCGTCGTGGACGCGATATTAACGCTGAGGGCAGAGGAGGCACGCGAGAAGAGTCATGGCGAGCAGCAGAAGTAACGAAGGAGTTGGTGGATCGGCCGAGAAGGTTACGCAGGGTTTGCCGGGAATCACACAGACGGACACGACGACCGCGGGATTGCTGGCCCGGACGGCGCAGGAAGTGGTGCAGAACCTGAGCACGCTGAACAGCGGGATCGGCGGGCTGAGCGCGCTTCAGGAGGCGCAGGCGGCCGCGATGCAGCAGAATACCGCGGCGCTGGAACAGAATACGCAGGCGCGCGGGGGAGGCGCCGCGAACGCGGTGGAGAGCGCGGCGGAAAGCCTGCTGGGAGGCGGGGGGCTGTTGGCGCCTGTGCTGAGCGGGATTATGAGCCTGTTCGGAGCGTCAAGCTCGCAGAGCAGTGGGGTTGCCGAACCATTTTCGCTGCCAGCGCCGATTGGTGTGCAGGCGACGATCGCCTCGAGCGGCCGATCCCTGGCGGAAACGACTCTGAACCCGGGCGCCGATTCACAACCGCAGACGGCGTTGAATGCACCGGGGCCAGCGCCGGGCGCGAGCGCGAGTGGTGGCGGGACGGTCATTGTGCAGGTTAACGCCATGGATAGCCGGTCGTTCCTGGACCACAAGGACGAGATTGCTCAGGCGGTGCGGGCGGCTGTTTTACAGTCGCACGCCCTGAATGACGTATTAGGCGAGTTATAGGGCGATGGCGATGACGTTTCCCGCATTAAGAACTTCAGCGATCGCCCAATATCCTTTCCAGAGCCGGACGACATACAGCACTGAGATACTCCGGTTTGTGGACGGGTCGGAGCAGCGATACAGCAACTACGGACAGCCGGTCCGCCGCTGGGTTATTCAGCTGGACCGCGTGGATGAAGGCGAATTGTCGGCACTCCGGCAGTTTTTCCGGGCGCAGGGGGGGATGGCGGGGCGCTTCGCATTTACCGACCCGGTCACCGGGACAGCATACGCCAACTGCAGTTTCGATCAGCAAGGCCTGGACGGGGGGGTAACAGATATTAACCGCGGGGGAGCAACCCTGATGATCAGAACGAACGGCCAGTAAAATGATCTACTTTCCACAACTGAGCACCGGCGCGGTGGCGCAACTCCCATTGCGATGGACGGATACCTTTCGGGCCGTGGTGAACCCCTTTATGGACGGCAGCCAGGCCATGCTGAGTGACGCGCCGGCTACGGGAATCACGTGGAATCTGACTTACACGGGATTAGCCGAATGCGAGCGCCAGACATTACAGGGATTTTTTGAGCAGACGCGGGGCGGGCTGAAGACATTCACGATGCTTGATGCCGCCGACAATCTACTGGCCTGGAGTGAGGATTTCACGCAATCGTGCTGGGCGCCGGGACCGCTGCTCCGGATTACCCCCGGCGCGGCAGATCCTTTCGGGGGCACGGCGGGGATGACAATGACCAACACGGCGCAAGCGAGCCAGGCGGTTTCGCAACAGATCAACGGTCCCGGTGGTTATCGGTACTGCCTGAGCGTGTATGTCCGGTCTGATGTCCCACAAACGGTTTGGCTGACGCAGAGCTGCAACGGAGCGACGCTTCGGGATGAGGTGATCACGACGGGATCATGGAGGCGCTCGGCGATGTCGGGAGCCGTTTCGGGCGGAGACGGTGTCGCGTTCGGAATTCAAGTGCCCAGTGGCGCGCAGGTGCAGGTATTCGGAGCACAAGTGGAGGCGCAACCCGCGGTGGGCACGTATAAGCGGACCTCAATCAGCGGTGGTGTGTATGAGAATTGCCGATTCGACCAGGACGAATTGCAGATGACGGCAACTGCGCCGGGAGTTTACCGGTGCGCGTTGCGGATCAGAACCACGGGGCAGACGCCATGGCGACGATAGACGAACTGAAGCAGGCCGAGATTTGCGATACGCCGATATTCCTGTTCGACTTTGCACTGCCGGGCGGCGCGACGGAACACTGGAGTACGCATGCGATCACGGTGGCGGGCCAGGCTTATGTGCAACGGGTGCTGCGGCACAACGCGTTTCAACTGCGAGCCTCGCTGGACACGGCCAGCAATGGGTCCGCCGGGCTCACGGTGGTTCTCGCAAATGCCGACGGGATCTGCTCGGAGGTGGAGCAGGAATATGGATGGAAAGGCACGCGGGTCACGGTGTCGTTCGTGTTTGCCGATGCTGTGTCCGGGACGCCGACATCGGACGCGCGGGTCGTCTTTACCGGCATCGCGGACCCGGTCCAGGAGATCACGGAGAGCACCTGCCGGTTGAGCTTCGCGGATCGCATGAGTCTGCAACGGGCGTACGTTCCGCAGGTTCGGATTCAGCGGCAGTGTCCGTGGGTGTTTCCGGCAAGCGTGGAGGAGCGGCAGGAGGCGGTCAGCGGTGGCGGCAAGGGGACGTATTCACGGTATTACGCCTGCGGATATTCGGCGGACGTGCCGGGTGGGTGCGGAAACCTGGACAATGGCGCCGCGTTTCAGTCGTGTGACCATACCAGGGCGTCGTGCCAGCTGCGCGGTATGTGGGATTCCGATACCCAGAATCGCGTAACGCGGCGATTTGGAGGACTGGAATTTGTACCGTCATCGATTCTGGTGAGAAGTTATGGCGATCGGTCCTATCATTGGTCGGTGGTAAGTGACAACAAGGCTCGCTATAACGACTACGTTCCGCTGACGTATGGAACAGGGTGGTACACTCCGCCGGTTGTCTTTGCCCGTAACGATGGCAACCTGACCCGCATGGAGGTTCTGCTGGGGCTGGGGCATATTTCCGGTGTGCTGAAGGTTGTAGTGAACAACATCGAAATACCCGCGGGACAGCCGGGAACGAACATGACCGCAACCGGCTGGTTCACGATGCTCGGCAGCGGGGTGCGAGACGGGACCTTCGACCCCGATTACACAGACGGGAAGGGAAATTTCAGCGGCGATCCGTACGGCAGCATGGCATATCTTTCGGTGGTTGTGCCGAACCGAATTTCGGATGGGACGACACTACCGCATATCGACATTCTGATTCAGGGTTTGCAGTTGCAACAGTACGATACCGCAGGACACGCGACAGAGTTCGGATACACGAACAACCCCGCATGGGTGCTGCTCGACCTTCTGCGCAGGAGCGGATGGAGCTCGGAGGAGATTCATGCCGGGGCGTTCGCAACAGCCGCAGCGGTTTGTTCAACGCCGGTGCAGACAGCGGACGCGCATGGGAATCCGACAAGTGTTCCGGCTTACTCGTGCAATCTTCTCCTGACGACGCGGCGGAGCGTTGGCGACGTCATTCGGGGGATCAGAACTGCCTCCAACCTATACTTCGCCACCGGACCTGACGGAAGGCTGGAACTGCATTGTGAGGGTCCGCTTGGAAGCCAGCAGGGAGAGAAGCCGGCAGGCACGAACAGCGTGGCAGCGTCCGGGCCGGGCTGGCCGGCGTACGAGTTCGGCGATAACGCGATCTCAGGGATTCTTCGAAACGCGGACGGGAGCTCGAGTCTTCGGGTGTACTCGCGATCGATGGCGGATACGCCGAATTTCGTGAGCATCGAGTTTCAGGACGAGCTGAATGAGTACCAGCAGGACAGCCTTTCGATGTTCGATGCCGATGACGCCGCCTTGTGCGGGCAGGAGATCACCACGGCGTTGCCCGCCATCGGTTTGTCGAATTTTGCGCAGGCGGGACGGGTCGCGGCGTTGTACCTGAGTAAGTCGCTTCAGGGCAACCGCTACGTCTCGTTCTCCACGAGCTTTCGCGCCGTCTCGCTGAACCCGGGGGACCTGATCGCGATCACGTACTCGAAACAGAACTGGACGCGGCAACTCTTCCGGGTGGTGACCATTGCACCTGATCTGAACTACCGGACGGCGATTGTAACCGCGCAGATTCACGACGATCAGTGGTATGGGGACGGTCCGGGCGGCGGCAATGGCAGGCGCCAGGCGGCTTTCGATACGGGAATACCGCGGCCGCTGATCGGGTCGGTCATAACCGCAGCGGGCGACACGGAATTCGGTATTACAGAGGCGGATACACAGCGGACGGATGGGAGTGAATTCTACACGTTGTCCGCGGCGTTTACGGCGCCGAGGAAGCCAGCGCCATCCACGGCTGGAATTCCACTGGTGAGCCTTGGCGTGCAGACGAGCGCAACGGGCGGCACACTGCCCGGCGGCACGGTACGTTATTACGCCGTGAGCGCGGTCGATTCGGCGGGCAACGAAAGTCCGCTGTCCTTCCTGGTAATGGCCATGATTCCCGCTGGCGCGAGCACAAACACGGTTGAGTTACAGGGAATGAGTTTCTCGAGGGACACGGCGAGCTTCAATGTCTATCGAGGGACCAGCGGAGCCGATCTGCTGCAGATAGCCACAGGCGTACATCCGGCGCCGACGTTCACGGACACGGGGCTTCCCGCCATGGCGGTTCCGCCGCCCGATATGAACTATGATCACGCGAACTTCTATTGGCGTTATGAGCTAACGCCCGAGGCCGCGGCGGAAACGCACAGCAGCACCACCGTTGGTAACTCCGCGTTGCAGATGACGGTCAATGAGTTCAGCGGGTACCTGGTGCGGATTACCGGCGGGACAGGGGGCGCCCAGGAGCGGACGATCTCAAGCAATACGGCATCGACGCTGACCATCACCGGGTCGTGGGACACGGAGCCGGACTCAACCAGCACGTTTGCCGTAGTTGAAGCCGGATGGCGATTCGGCGCGACGGGCGCATCGGGGCCAATCAGCTTTGACGTCCCTCCTACGGCGCTGTCGTTCGTCGAGATTTGCGGCCGCTCGGCAAATGTCCGGGACGAGGAGTGTGCGATTGAAGTCTCACCCGTGACGCGCTATCTTCTGGGGGGCGGGACAGCGGACAGCGGCGTACCGGGGGCGCCAATATTCGGGCTGGACTGGGCCGGAGATGGAACTCTGGTTGTTGCCGGGATTGCTTTTCCAAGCCTCACGAACACGGCATCGATCACGTCCGGCACGTTTACGATTCACTTCTGGGATGAATTCAGTTATCCGACGCAGTACGCGGTCACGACAGCGCTGACCCCGGACACGGCGTCCCTGAGCGTCAACGGACCGGCGATTCCGAGCGGAACGTCGGTGATGCAGATTGAATCCGAGTTAGTTCAGGTCAGCAGTATTTCGCCGACGGGCGGGTTGACAATAACGCGCGGAGCTTATGGGACACAGGTGGCCCCGCACGCGACAGGAACACCGGTGTACCCGCTTGCCAGCAGCACCTTCGTGCTGCCGTTCGTCCGGAACTTTTTCGGCAGCGAGGCGAGTGGCGATTACAGCTACACCATCACAGCGCCCCACATACGGGCGGCTGCCGCGGAGCTGTTCGTGACGAACTCATTCGGCAACAGCGACGTGAGCAGGCGCAATCTTCTGGACACTCTGGATAACGGAGTTCGGACGCTGGGCGGGGGGCAGATTGCGCTGCAGATACAGGGTATTGTCGCGGTGCAGACGAGCGCCGTGCCGCCTCTCTTCGTCGACAAGAGACGTGCGATCCGCGATGTTTATGCGGTGGTTGGGCGGGCTCCGCACGGCGGCGCAGTTACTCTGAACGTGACAGTGAACGGCAACATTCTGTGTCCTCTTACGATAGCGGATGGGACAACGGTATCGGGTAGTGTGGACGGCTTCGGACTGGGCCCAATCGATGAGGGCGCCGAAATCAATATTGATGTCACCTCGGTGCCAGGCGGGGCGGATGACGTGACCGCGAGCGACCTGACCGTAATGATCCGGTTCTGAGCCATGGAGGCGCTACTTCAGAAACTTCAGCCGGATCGCGACCTGCAGTGTTACTTCCTGACTCCGTCGGCGATCGCCGCGCTAAGCGGGGCCAGCGCCGACGGCTTTACGATTTCGGGAACATGGCGGCAGCAGTTCGACTGGGCAGTGCTGGAATGGAATCGCGACAACGTCTTCGAGCACCCGCCGTTCCGCAATCTGCCGGATGGCGATCTGAGCGGCGTCGTGCTGTCGTACCGCGAATCGCGGCAGAACTGCATTGCCTTCGACTCAGACGTTTACCCCACCGTTGACTGGCCGTACCTGCGCGTCTTTGTGGATACCGGCGCGGGCGACGAGGTTTATTGGGCGCCGCTGGCAGACTACTCGTGCCCCGCAGACGGAGAGGTAGAACCGGCCACAATCGAACTGACGCTGACCGGCACGGCGACGGGAAACGATTACGTTGGATTTTCGTTTCTGGACCAGCACTACACGCATCAGCTTTATGGCGACGACACGCTGGAGAAGACGATCAGCGCGCTGGCCGATGCGGTAAACGCGTTTTCGCACATCATGACGGCCGTGGTCACGGGGCCGACGACAATCCAACTTTCGTACATGGGTACGTCGGGGAAAGCCGGCGCGAACGGCAATCGCGTTGGCGTGTATACGTATGTGTCCGGGTCAAAATCGGAGAAGTGGGACAAGACCAGTGGCCTGCTGCAGGGAGGCAAATCGCCGAGCAGTTGGGACGTTCGACTGGACTTCAGCGCCCTGAAGGACCGCGACGGGAGGACAATTCCCACCAACTCGGTGAGGAAACTTCGCTGGACGTGGGCAGCGGATATTCAAACAGGAGCATACTCGCGATCAGAGTTCCAGGTATCGGTGACGAATTGGGTGGTAAGCGGGTCCAATACCGCGTACCTCGTTAATGGCCCGAACGGGTTTCGTATTGAGGACGACGATGCTCGGATCAGATACTCGGGAAACTGGACGTCCGCAAAAGGAAACTTTTCAGGCGGCACGATTCATTTAACGCAGACCGCCGGTTCGGCACTGACCTGTACGTACCAGAGCGCGTCCGCTCACTCGCTGTATGTGGGGACACGATTAGCGTTCAATGCAGGGACGATTCAAGTCAGCGTGGATTCCGGCAGTACGCAAACGATTCAGCTGAACCTTGCCGGCGAAGATATTCTGGCGAGGAAGCGAATTGCGGAGCAGTTGCCTGCGGGCAGGCATACAGTACAAGTTCAGAGCACGACTGCGGATGGCGTCGTTTACTTCGACTTTCTCGAAGTCGTTGTGTCAACGGCCGCCCTTCCCGGTATTCCCGCAGAGCCCGTTTTGGGTATGGCTACCGATTGGGATACCGAACACTGTCTCGCTCTGGCCCCGGAGCGCACAGCGTGGATGATCCAGTCGCTGGGGTTCCATGGCCGAGTGAATCACTATGCCGGCGCGTTGTGGTTTTTCGAGCTGGTCAATCCGGAAAACGTGTACGCGACTGGAACGTTAACCTTTCTGGGAACTCCTATACCGAACTCGATAACTGCGGTACTGGTGGGGCGACAAGGCGCGCAGCCCACGACGCTCTCGCACGTGAACCTCTACGGAGATACGGCAGAGACGATCGCGAAGGCCTTCGAGCTGATCCTGAATCAGGGTTCGACGGCTGTATGGGCAAGCGCGGACGGCAATGTACTCACGCTGCAATCGCGATCGCTGGGCGGCGATGGCAATGCCATTACGATTTCAGGAGCAGGCGATTCCGGTTTGCAGGTGATCGCGTCCGGGGCGACGCTGGCGGGTGGAAAGGACGGCGCATGGCTAACGGACCTGAACGCGACGCCTCGGCTTAACCGCGCGGCACGGGACTGGTCAAAGTCGTTCTTTTCGACGCTGCATTCATATGGACTCGACTGCGTGACGGCGTTCAGCACGGAGCTGCAGTTTGGAGACGGTTCCCCAGCCGCTGGAATTGCTCAGGTCTACCCCAGCGGGAACCCTGTTTTCGTGAATACTCCGGCGCTGCAAACGAATTTCTCACCGACGAGCCGGGCTTATTGGCAGCAGGTGTATGCGGATATTGCGGCGATTCAGGACGCGAGTGGATTGACCCCGTACATCCAGTTTGGCGAAATTCAATGGTGGTACTTTCCCGATGACAAATCCGGATTGCCGTTCTACGATGCTTACACGACGTCGGCGTTCCAGGCGGCATACGGGCGCCCACTGCCCAGAATCACCGATCGTTCCACAGATCCCGCCGCGCTCTCCCAGGAGACAGCGTTCCTGCGGGGTCTCATAGCGGCGCATACGCAGGCGATAGCGCAGTTCGTTCGGGCGAGCTATGCGCACACGCGCGTCGAGGTGCTGTATCCACCGGACACGAACAATACGGCGCTGATGCAGAGCGTTAACTTCGCGTCGGATTACTGGACGCCGCAGAATCTGAGGTGCCTCAAGACGGAAAACTTCTCGTACACGGCGTCGCGGAATCTGGACGTGTGCCTGGCCTCGATGAGGACGGGCGATCAGTACGGCTTCGGGCCGAAGCAGCGCAGCCATCTGGTCGGGGATGGCGATTCCAGCACTGCATGGCAGAAAGAAGCGCGAATGGCGGAAGGGCTCGGATACGAGTCGGTGGTGCTCTTCGCGCTCGACCAGATGTGCCTGCTGGGCCACCGGCTGCCGCTTCCGGCAGGCGTTCGGAGAAGCCAGCAGAGCGGCTGAGCGCCAGCAGGCGATAATTCATCTGTAGTGATTTCCGTCCAGAACGTCTCCAAAGCATATCGTCTGTACGGGCGCCAGTCGGAACGGCTTCTGCACGCCATCGCCCCGGAACGGCATCGGCGGGTGACGGATTTCTGGGCTGTTCGCGGCGTCTCCTTTCAGGTGAATCGCGGCGAAGTGGTTGCCCTGATCGGGCCCAATGGATCGGGGAAGAGCACGTTACTGCAGATCGTCGCCGGGATTCTGCAACCAACTTCGGGGCGGGTGTTAACCGAAGGTCGGATCGCCTCGCTCCTCGAACTCGGCGCGGGTTTTAATCCCGAGTTCACCGGCCGAGAAAACGTTTATCTGAACGGCGAGATCATGGGCATACGGCGCGCGGAGATGACGCGCCTCTTTGCCCGTATCGAGGAGTTTGCCGGCATCGGTCAGTTCATGGATCGTCCGGTCCGGGAATACTCGTCGGGCATGTACGTACGGCTCGCGTTCGCGGCGGCGATTCATGTGCAGCCGGACATTCTGATCGTGGACGAGGCATTGGCAGTGGGCGATGCCGCGTTCTCTGTCCGGTGCGTCCGCAAGTTCGAGGAGCTCACCGGCCAGGGAGTGACCGTTCTGCTGGTCTCACACGATCTGGGCCTGGTGAAGCGCCTCGCGCATCGAGCGATATTCCTTCTGAACGGCGAAGTGCAGATATCAGGCACTCCCTCCGAAGCGGCCAACCAGTACATTGCGTTTGCCCTGCGGCGCGATACGGCGGCCGAGAATGGCCCGGCAGCCGATCTGAGTAATTCCGTGCGGCACGGAGATGGCGCCAGCCGGATCACGGGCATCGACGTCATGGACGCGAACCTTCGCTCCTGCAGGTCATTCGTATCCGGCGATCCCATGCACATCCGCGTTGGCGTGCGTTTCAGGACCAATGTCGTCAACCCTGTTTTCGGCATTCTCATTCGTAATCGGCTGGGGGTGGATGCGTTCGGAACAAACACCCGAGTGGAGGGCAGGGAACTCGGAGCAGTCGCGGCCGGGGATCAGGTCGAAGTAGAATTCAGTTTTCCCTGCATGCTGGCTCAACACGAATACACGCTCACCGTGGCTTCGCAGTACCCGGACGGCACGGCTCAGGACTGGATCGACGACGCGCTGACGTTTCGGGTGTCGAGCGCTCGGGCGACGGCGGGGATTCTTAGCGTGCACACGGACGTACACTGTTCCGTTCACCGGAACGGCGAGGCGCCCGCCGAATGATCTACGTTGTCGTTATTGCCATCGTCGTCCTGGCGCTGCTGGCCACAGCGATTTACAAGTCGCTGGCGGTCCGAAACAGGGCCGACTTCCTCGTAGCCGGCAGGAAACTGGCGTGGCCCGTTCTGGTGTTCACGCTCCTGTCCTCCTGGATTGGCGCGGGCAGCCTTTTTGCCGGCGGGGAAAACGCTTATCGCAACGGGTTCGCCGCACTCTGGCAGCCGGCGGGCGGCTGGCTGGGCCTGGTCGTGATCTGGTTTATCGCGGGCCGTGCGCGGCGGTTCGCACAGTTCACTGTTCCGGATCTGCTGGAGGCGAGATACAACACCGTGGCGCGAGTGATGGCCACAGTGGCGATCGTGATCGCATATACGGTCATCACCAGCTATCAATTCAAGGGCGGCGGCGACGTTCTGCACCTCATCTTCCCCGGTCTGGACAGGCGGAACGGCATGTACATCATCGCTGCGTTCGTCATCATCTTTACGGCGGCGGCCGGAATGGCGTCCATCGCGTACACGGATCTGATCATCGGCAGCATGGTGACGGTCATCGTCGTAATCGCCGTGCCGGTTCTGCTTACGCGCGCAGGCGGCTGGGGACACGTCAGGGCTGCGCTTCCGGCCACACATTTCCAGGTTCTGGGTAACGTGACCCTGTGGCAAGCGCTGGGATGGCTGATTCCAACCATGCTTCTGCTGGTGGGTAATCAAAGCATGTACCAGAAATTCTTCTCAGCCCGATCGGAGCGTGATGCGCGCTATGCGGTTTATGGCTGGATCGCGGGCACTCTCCTGCTGGAAACACTGCTGATCACTCTGGCGGTGATTGGCTCGAGTGTTTTTCACACGGAAAATCCGCGGGAAATCATTCCTCTTACAGCGCGCGAGGGTCTGCCGGCGTTGCTTGGCGCGCTTCTCCTGGGCGGCGTATTCGCGAAGGTAATCTCGACGGCGAACAACTATCTGTTCTCACCGGCAACGAACCTCATTCAGGATGTTTACCTGCGCTTCATCGATCGCCACGCGTCCGAAAAGCGGACGCTCATCGCCTCGCGCGTGATCGTCGTGCTGCTGGGCGTTTTCGCCTTCCTGCTGGCCACCCAATTCGAATCGGTGCTCAATGCCGCGGTCTACGCGTACACGATTTACGGGACTGCCGTTACACCCGCAGTGCTTGCAGTCTTTCTCTGGAAGAGAGCCACCACGGCAGGAGCGATCACGTCGATAGTCGCGGGAACGGTGGTTACGCTGGCGTGTAACGTCTTTCAATACCCCGCCGACCAGGCTGTCTATCCGGCTGTCGCGGCATCGGTAGTTTGCCTCATTGCGGTGAGTTATCTGACGCCGCCGCCGAGTCCAGCGAAAATGAAAGGCTTTTATGAGTGATATGCAGCATGTGGACGTTGCGTCCATCCAGGATGCGATCCGCGCCGAGGGTATCGACGGCTGGCTCTTCTTCGATCACCATCGGCGCGATATGCTGGCCTATCGTGTGCTGCGTTTCGAGCCCACCGGGCACGTTACGCGGCGTTGGTATTACTTTATTCCCGCACAGGGAGAAGCGCGGGGGCTCGTCCACGGGATCGAGTCACACACACTCGATTCGCTGCCCGGCCGGAAGGCAGTGTATGGCAACTGGCCTTCACAGAAAGAGGGGCTCGCCTACCTCATCGACGGAGCGCGCCGGATTGCGATGCAGTATTCGCCGATGTGCGCCATTCCTTACGTCTCGAACGTGGACGCCGGGACGATCGAGCTGGTACGCAGCCTGGGCGTGGAAATTGTGAGTTCGGCCGACCTGATCCAGCAGTTTGAGGCCACCTGGACCGACGCGCAGTACCGCAGCCATATCGAGGCCGGGAAGCTTGTGGATGAGATTCGCGGGCAGGCGTTCCGGATGATCGGCGAGCGCCTTGCAGCCGGCGCGTCCGTTGATGAGTACGCGGTCAAGGTATTCATTCGCGAGGCATTCGACCGCGCCGGCATGGTGACCGATGGAGGTCCGATTGTCGGCGTTAATGAAAACATGTCAGACCCCCACTACGAACCCGAATCGGGCACGGCCAGGCCGATCCGGGCGGGCGATGCCGTCCTCATCGACATGTGGGCGAAGTTAAACCGCGAGCATGCCGTGTATTACGACATCACCTGGACAGGGTTCTGCGGACCGTCGGTCCCGGAGAACATCG
>Ga0070739_10003226_pt1 | contig 20704 bp, 24 predicted proteins | sample Coa_R1_7_FD_66445 | JGI IMG/M metagenome (GOLD analysis project Ga0070739, IMG submission 66445) | Surface soil microbial communities from Centralia Pennsylvania, which are recovering from an underground coalmine fire - Coalmine... | ecosystem: Environmental > Terrestrial > Soil > Unclassified ... | reverse complement strand
CGGGTACATGCTGATGCTGGTGAAGCCGGGGATGGTGTTGATCTCATTGATGTACAGCTTGCCGGTCGCCGCCTCCAACAGAAAATCGACGCGGCCCATGCCCTCGCACTCGACGGCGCGGTAGCACTCGACCGCCAGCCGGCGCAGCTCGTCCATTTTTTCCGGCGGCAGGTCGGCCGGCACCTTGGTTTCCGCGCGGTCGAGCACGTACTTGTCATCGTAGTCGTAGAATTCCCGCGAGGGCAGGATTTCACACGGCAGGGAAGCCACCGGCTCCTCATTGCCGAGGACCGAGCATTCCAGCTCGCGCCCCACGATCCCGCGCTCGACGATGATCTTGCGGTCGTACTGCTCCGCCAGGGCGATCGCCGCGGTCAGCTCGCTCTCGTTCCGCGCCTTGGAAATTCCCACCGAAGACCCAAGGTTGGCGGGCTTGACGAACATCGGGAACGGCAGCCGCGCCATGATCTTCGCGATATCCGCCTTGCCGCGCGGAGCGGTGCAGTAGTCTACTACGGGCAACATCCGTTCCGCACAGACACGTTTCATCATCTCCTTGTCCATCGACACGGCCGAGCCGAGCACGCCCGCGCCGACGTAGGGCAGGCCCGCCAGCTCCAGCAGCCCCTGCACCGTGCCGTCTTCCCCGAAGGTGCCGTGCAGCACCGGAAAGACCACGTCGATTTCCGGCTGCGCCCCCGGTTCGGGCAGGATGGGGCGCGGCGTCCACTTCCCCTGCTGGTCGATGAAGTATTCGATCCGCTCGTAGCGCGCCGGATCCATCGCGTCCATGATGGAGCGCGCCGAGCGCACCGAAACCTCGTGCTCGCCGCTGCGGCCGCCGTAGATGACGGCAACTCGTAGTTTCATAAGATACGCTTCCCCAGGCCGGACATCACCAGCTCGACCGCGAGATCGGCGGTGCGGTTGACCTCGTCGATTACCGGGTTGACCTCCACCACCTCCATCGAGACCATCCGGCGGGAATCGCAGATCATTTCCATTGCCAAATGCGCCTCGCGGTAAGTGACGCCGCCGCGAACCGGCGTGCCGACGCCGGGGGCGTCGGCCGGATCGACGAAATCCATGTCGAGCGAGAGGTGGAAGCCGGCCGTGCCGGCGGTCGCAAGCCGGATCGCCTCGTCCATGACGCTGCGCATCCCGCGCTCGTCGATGTCGCGCATGGTGAACGCATGGACGCCGAAGCCGCGAACATGCGGACGCTCGGTCTGATCGACATCGCGCAGGCCCACGATGACCACGTTCTCCGGCGCAACCTTCGGATGAAACCCGTAAAGCCCGGTCAATTCCTCCGGTCCGTAGCCCACGAGGCAGGCCAGCGGCATGCCATGGATGTTCCCGCTGGGGCTCGATTCCGGGGTGTTCATGTCCGCGTGGGCATCCAGCCAGATCAGGCCCACACGCTGGTTCTGCCGCCGGAAATGATCGGCCACGCCGCTGACCGTGCCGACCGCGACGGAATGGTCGCCGCCCAGCACCAGAGGCAGGCTGCCGCGCGCCAGCGTCTGCTCCACATGCATGCCCAGCCGCTCGCAGGTGGCCGCGATCTGCGGCAGGTACTTGGCCCGCGGATGGCCGGAAGGAGCGGCCTCGGCCTGCTCGACCGGCACGTTGCCGAGGTCTTCCACCACATAGCCGAGCGAAGCGAGCCGCGAATTCAAATTGGCGACGCGCACCGCCGAGGGCCCCATATCCACACCGCGCCGCCCCTGCCCGAGATCGAGCGGCGCGCCGAGGATCGTAATCTGCGAGACCGGCATAAGCTACATTCTGACGCGGAGACAAAGAGACGCAGAGAAAGCAGGCTGGATGTTCTCCGTGTCTCTGCGTCTCTGCGTCAAAGATCTAGTTCTCAAAACTCCGCATTGCCCGGCGTCCGCGGAAACGGGATGACGTCGCGGATGTTCTTCATGCCCGTGAGATACATCAGCATGCGCTCGAACCCCATCCCGAAACCGGCGTGCTCGACGCCGCCGAAGCGGCGCAGGTCCAGGTACCACCAGTAGTCCCGCTCGGTCATTCCATGGCCGAGAATGCGGTCGCGGAGCACGTCATACCGCTCTTCGCGCTGGCTGCCGCCGATGATTTCGCCGATTCGCGGCGCCAGCACGTCCATGGCGGCCACCGTTTTTCCGTCATCGTTCAGGCGCATATAGAACGCCTTGATCTCCTTCGGATAGTCCGTGACAATGACCGGCTTCTGGAACAGCTCTTCGGTGAGGTAGCGCTCGTGCTCGCTTTGCAGATCGACGCCCCAGTCGGTCGGAAACTCGAAATTCTTTCCGGATTTCTGCAGTAGCGCGATCGCCTCGGTGTAGCTGATGCGCTCGAACGGACCAGCCAGCAGGCCTTCGAGCGTCTTCAGCAGCTCCGGCTCGTACCACTTGGCGAGGAACTGCAGGTCGGGCATGCTCGTCGACAGGATCTGCTCGACCTGATACTTCAAAAACGCCTCCGCCAGATCGGCATTGTCCTTCAGGTCGCAGAATGCCATCTCGGGCTCGATCATGTAGAACTCGGCCAGGTGGCGCGGCGTGTTGGAATTCTCCGCGCGGAACGTCGGCCCGAATGTGTACACGTTGGCGAACGCGAGGGCGAAAATTTCAGCTTCGAGCTGCCCGCTCACGGTGAGGTACGCGCGCTGCCCGAAGAAGTCCTGCGTGAAGTCGGGCTCCCTCCCGATATCGAGCGTCGTCACCTGGAACATCTGGCCGGCGCCCTCGGCGTCCGAAGCGGAGATCAGAGGCGCGTGCACGTAGACGAAGCCGCGCTCCTGGAAAAATTTGTGAATGGCCCAGGCGAGCGCGTTGCGGACGCGAAACACGGCGCCGAACGTGTTCGAACGCGGGCGAAGATGGCCGATCTCGCGCAGCGTTTCGAGCGTGTGCTTCTTCTTTTGCAGCGGGTACTGCTCCGGGTTGGCGGCGCCGTGCACGCACAGCGTCCGCGCCTTCAGCTCGACGGCCTGCCCCTTTCCCGGCGAGGCCACCAGCTCACCCTCCGCGCTGATGCAAGCCCCGGTGGTGATGCTCGCCACCGTTTCCGGCGGAACGGCGCCCGCTTCCAGCACGATCTGCAAATCCACCGGCGAAGATCCGTCATTGAGCTGGATGAAATGCACGTTTTTGCTGTCGCGCCGCGTCTTTACCCAGCCTCTGGCGATGACGGTCTCGCCCGGAGCGCGCCGCAGCAGGCTGCGGATGTATTGGTCAGGTTGGATCATGTGAAATGCGAATCTAGGAGCTAGGAGCTAGGAGCTGAGAATCCGGCGCATCCGCTCCTGACTCCGAACTCCTAACTCTTGGTATCCTCCTGCGCCTCCAGCCTCTCAAACACCTCCGCCACCTTCTCCAGCGGATTCGGAAATTCCGGGCTCTCCTTGAGCTCGAGCAGCAGCGGAAACTGGCCGTTGCAGCCGCGGAAGAGGGACATCGTGTTGGCCCAGTCGATCGTGCCGCCCTGGCTCACGAATGGGAAGAGGTGCGTATCGCTCGACCCGTTGTTGTCGTGGACATGCGTCGAGCGAATGCGGTCCTTCATCAACTGGAAGGCCGCCTCCACGCCCTCATTCATATTGGCGTGGCCCGTATCGAACACGTAGTTCAGGCCGAGGTGCGTCAGGTCCTCGAATTGCAGCAGCCGCTCGGCGCTCGAGAGGCCGTTGGGGATATTTTCGAGCAGCACCTCGACTCCGCGCTGCCGGGCGAAAAGGCTGATCTCTTCGAGCGCGGAAAACGCGGCGTCGAACTTGCGCATGTCGAACTCCTCGCCGCCCACGCCCATGTGCTGGATCAGGTAGCGGAAGGGGATCACCTCGGCGATTTCGAGCGTGCGCTTGATCTCATCCACCATTTCGAGCCGGCGGGTCTTCACCGGCTCCGTAATCGTGATGATCGAGTGCGGCCCCGAGCGGCCCCAGATCTCGTCTGTGTACATCGGCGAGTGCAGCGAATGGAGCTTGAGCTCCGAATCGCGGAACCAATGGCCGAGCTCGGCCACCTGCGCCTTATTGCGATAGTCCAGGTGCTGGCGCGCGCAGAAGACTTCGACCGCGCGGATACCGGTCTGCTGAATCCTCGCCAGCATCGCTCCGGTCAGGCGATGATTGACGAACAGGTGAGTCGAAAGTACGTGGTCCATCGAATTCGTCAGCGTCCTTGCGCGGTGCCTTCGGTGCGGGGGTCGGGCGCGCCCTCGAGCCACCCGTTATCGAACGCGATGGCGGCGCACTCGCCCTGGCTCGCCACGCGGCGCACCTTGTAGCCGCGGCTTTCAAGCAGCGCGACCGTATCGGGCGACCAGCCCGGTTCCATGCGCACATCGTCCGGCATCCACTGGTGGTGGAAGCGCGGCCAGTTGACCGCGTCCTGCACGTTCATGTGGAAGTCGATGAAATTCACGATGACTTCCAGCACGGTGTTGATGATCGTGGGACCGCCGGGAGAGCCCAGCGCGAGAACCGGTTTGCCGTCCTTCAGCAGGATCGTGGGGGTCATCGCGGAAAGCGGCGTCTTATGCGGCGCGATGGCATTCGCCTCGCCCTGGATCAGCCCGTACATGTTCGGCTCGCCGGGCTTGGCGGCGAAGTCGTCCATCTCGTTGTTGAGCAGGAACCCGAGGCCGCGCGCTGTGACCTTGCTGCCGTAGCCGCCGTTCAGTGTGTAGGTCACGATCGCGATATTGCCGTCGCCATCCGCCACGGAATAGTGCGTCGTCTCGTAGGATTCGTAGCCCGCGAACTTGCCGGCGCGGACCTCGCTCGAAGGCGTGGCGCGCTCGGGATCGATCGACGCACGCAGCTTCGCGATATACGCGGAGTCGAGCATCGGCGTCACCGGCACCTTCCCGAAGTCGCCATCGCCCAGGTACGCCGCGCGGTCCGCGAAGTAGCGCCGCATGGCTTCGACCATAAAGTGCACGGAGCTGGCCGAGCCGGCGCCGCCCTTTTCAAAACCGGTCGGTTCGAGCATCGCGAGCATCTGCAGAATCCCGATGCCGCCCGAGCTCGGCAGCGGCGCGGTGACAATCGTATACCCGCGGTACGAGCCGGTCAGCGGCTTGCGCTCGATCGCTTTATACGCCTTCAGGTCGTCGAGCGTGATCAGGCCGCCGTGCTCCTTCATATCCTGGACCAGCAGGCGCGCGGTCTCGCCTTCGTAGAAATCCTTCGCGCCCTGGCGCTCGATGCGCTCGAGCGTCCGGGCGAGATCGGCCTGCACAAACAGCTCGCCGGGCTGATAGAAATTGCCGTCGCGCTGGAAGACGCGGCGCGATTCCGGAAACTGGTCGAGCCCGCGCGAATGCAGGCTCTGCGCCTGAGCGTAGGAGAGAGGGAAGCCCTTCGAGGCCAGCTCGACCGCCGGCGCCACCAGCTCCGCCCATTTCAGCTTCCCGTAATGCTGCGCAGCGTATTCGAACCCGCGCACACTGCCCGGGACGCCGGCTGCGCGGTACCCGAGCACGCTATCCTGCGTCGGCTTGCCCGCGGCGTCGAGATACATGTTGCGCGAGGCGGCGCCCGGCGCGCGCTCGCGGAAATCGAGAAACGTCGTGCGGCCGTCGGCGAGGCGAATCAGCATGAAGCCCCCGCCCCCGATATTGCCCGCCGAGGGATGCGTCACCGCGAGGGCGAAGCCGGCCGCGACGGCGGCATCAACGGCGTTGCCCCCGGCCTCCAGCACCTTGATTCCGGCATCGGTGGCGTGGCGCTCGCGCGTGACGACCATGCCGCGTTTGGCGCGAACCGGTTGAGCGGACCACGCGGGAAGAGCGGCCGCGAACAGCAGCAGGGCCAGGGTACGGCGCATAAGGAAGATTTTACTATGTGGACCGGTCAGGGTTTGGGGCGCCCGCACACCCATGTCACACTCCGCAGCGCTATCCCGTCTCACCATTGGAAAAGGAGGAGCGACATGGTCAAATGGTTTTTACGAAAAGCGATTGACAAGTTCGAGCGGGACTGGAACTACGATGCCAGCTATATGCGCGAAATGATTGACGCGAGTCCGAAAGCCGCCTGGCTGTTTTCCCGCGTCACTGCCCTCGGACGGTTCCGCCGCGACGTGCCCGTCGAAGCCTGGTGCGCCGCCGGCATTACCGCTGTGCGCCATGAAGACTGCGGCCCCTGTACGCAACTGGCCGTCACCATGGCCGAGCGTTCCGGCGTCAGTCCGGAGGTCCTCCGCGCCGTGCTTACCGGGAATCCCGATGCCATGCCGCCGGATGTCGCGCTGGCATGGAACTTCACGCGCGCCACGCTCGCGCACGACGCTGCCGCCGATGAATATCGCGATGCCATCGTGAAGCGCTGGGGCCGGCGCGCTCTGGTCAGCCTGGCGTTCGCCATCACCGCGGCACGTATCTATCCGACGGTCAAATACGCTCTTGGGTATGGCCGGGCCTGCTCGCGCGTCGTGGTTGGCGGCGCCCCGGTCCTGTTCGATCGCGGCCGGGCGCCCGCCCAAGCCGATAGGGAGGCGCCAGCCCGGTGATCTCCGTGGGCGCGATGCCGGATCCGGCCGCGAGCTTCGAGCCGCACCGGCGGCGGCTGCTCGGTCTCGCATACCGCATGCTGGGATCGATGGCGGATGCCGAGGACGCGGTGCAGGAGACGTACTTGCGCTGGCATGCGGCCCGCCGCGACGAAGTATCGGACCCGAGAGCGTTCCTCATGACTACGGCAACGCGGATTTGTCTCGATATGCTGACCTCGGCGCGCGCGCGGCGCGAGGAGTACGTCGGTCCCTGGCTGCCGGAGCCGGTGGTCGACACATCGGCGCTCGCGGCCGACAGCCGCACGGAACTCGCCGAGGATTTGTCCATCGCCTTGCTGTTGACGCTGGAGAGGCTGTCGCCCCTCGAGCGGGCCGCTTTCCTGCTGCACGAGGTGTTCGATTTCTCGTTCAGCGAAGTGGCGGCGGCATTGGACCGGAGCGAGGCTGCGTGCCGGCAGCTTGCCGCCCGCGCGCGCGCCCATGTGCGCGCCGTACGGCCGCGCGGGACCGCCCCCAATCCGGCGCATTCCCGCGAGGTCGATGCGCAACATAGGCAGCTCCTGTCCGCCTTCGTGGCGGCGGCGCACTCGGGCGATCTCCATGCGCTCACGCAGTTGCTCGCCAGCGACGTTCGCGTCGTGACGGATGGCGGCGGCAAGGCGGCAGCTTCACTCAACGTGCTCGATGGCGCCGATCGCGCGGCGCGGTTCCTGGTTGGCGCCACGCGCAAAGGCTGGCGCCCGGACTTCACGCTCCGGTTTGCACACATCAACGGCCTGCCCGGCGTGATTGTGGACGGCCCCGAAGGCCCCTTGCAGACCGCCGCGTTCGAGATTGAGGACGGCGCGATTCGGGCGCTCTATGTGGTGCGCAATCCCGACAAGCTGCGCCACCTGCAGGCGCGCGAAAGCTGAGGCGCGCGGTCAGGCCCTTAACAGCAGCCGGTCGGCCACTCCCGCGGCTACGTGCTGCAGCAGGTTGTACAGAAGAATCGGCACCAGCACCAGCGGATAGCCGGCCATCGCGCTGCCCGCCACCACCAGCCCGGTGCCGTTGTTATTCATCCCGATGCCGAAAATCAGCGGCGCCTGCCGCGAGCGGTCTACCCGCAGCACGCGCGAAAGGACCCAGCCCGAGCCGAACATCACGAGGCAAAGCGCGACCATCACGCCCAGCACCATGCTCAGGAACTCCAGATCGGGATGCGCCACCAGTTGCGGCAGCGAAACCGCGGCATTCAGGTAGCACAACAGCAGCAGCACCAGCGAATTCGCGATCTTGAGCACGGGCTGAATGCGCTTGGCGGTTTCTTCGCTGCAGCGCGCGCGCAGCAGCATGCCGGCGATCGAAGGGACGAGCACAAACAGCAGCAGAAACTGGCCGGCGCCATGCCCGGCGAGTTCGCCCAGCCGGTGCGACCACGCGCCCGTGGTCAGAAAGCTGCCGGCCCGCAGCAGCAGCGGCGTCGTCAACGGGCTCAGCGCCGTGCTCACCAGGACCATCCCGAGACTGACGGTCAGGTCGCCTTCGGCATTCTGCGCCCAGGCGGTCGACGAGCCGGCCACCGGCATCGAAGCGATCAGCACCATCCCGGTCAGCACGTTCTGCGCCTCCACGGGGTTATCCCAGAAGCGCAGCAAAACGCTGGCCGCCACGGTCGCGAGCACCGGCGCCAGCAGATTGACCAGCGTTCCCGTTCCCAGCACCAGGCTCGATTGCCCGATGCGCCGCATCGCGGAGAGCCGCGCGCCGAACCCGGCATTGAACAGCAGCACCGCCAGCAGCATCGTCGGGAGCGTCAGCGGCAGTGCCGCGCCGTCACTGGAGGGCAGGCCGATCCCGCGCAGGAACAATGCCGGCCCGGGAAGCAACGCCGCCAATACGTACACTGCCACCAGCAGCCAGAGCAGCCGGGCATGGAGGAAGTGTGCCAAAGAAGAAAGACGAATCATGATGTAAGTGATTGATGAAAAACCCGTGGGACAAGCGGGAGCCGGAAAGCCAGGAGAGAGATCCCAACAGCGCTATCCCCATTGTACCGCGGCCCGCAGACCGGCCCACGGCTAAAGACCCCCTGCTTACCGTCCCGCTCGTTTCCGCCGTGCCCACTCAAACAGTACGACGCCCGCGGCGACCGATACGTTGAGCGAGGAGATCTTTCCCGCCATCGGGATGCGCAGCAGCACGTCGCAATGCTTGCGCACCTGCTCGTGGAGCCCCTTGCCCTCGCCGCCCAGGACGAACGCCGCGGGCTCCTCGTAATCCACGCGATCGTAATCCCGGTCGCCGCGCTCATCGAGGCCGTACAGGTGGAACCCGCGTTCGTGTAAATCTTCGAGCGCCCGGTTGATATTCGTGACGCGTGCGACCGGAAGGTGCTCGAGCGCGCCGGCGGCGGCTTTGGCGACGACGTCCGTCACCCCGGCCGCGCGCCGCTCCGGGATGATGACCGAAGCCGCGCCCGCCGCGTGAGCCGTCCGGATAATCGCGCCGAGATTGTGCGGATCCTCGACGCCATCGAGCACCACCACCATCTGCCCCGTGGCAGCCTGATCGAGATCCGCGTAGCGCTGCGCGGCGCCGAGCGCCACCACGCCCTGATGCGCCGGACTGCCGGCGAGCCGGTCGAGCGCATTGCGGGGCTCGAAGCGGACGGGAACCCCGGCCTGCCGCGCCAGGTCGATAATCTCCTGCAGCCGCGGGCCGCCCGCGCCCTTGGCCACCAGGACGCGGTCGAGCGGGCGCTTGCCGCGCAGCGCCTCGCCGACCGGATGAATGCCGCTGAGTACCGCCATCTACTCCGGCACGATCCCCAGGCCGTTGTTGAAGCGATTGGTGAAATTCGCCATCGCGGCGACGAGCGTAATCTCGACGACCTGCTCGTCGTTGAAATGCTCGAAGAGCTTTTCGCGCGCGTCATCGGCGGCGGCATCCTGCGTCAGGTCGCGGGCATACTGAATGGCGGCGCGCTCCGGCTCGGAAAATCCGTGATCCTGTTCGGTCTGCAAGGCGCGCATCTCGTCGTCGGTGATGCCGGCCTTGCGGCCTCCCGCCGTGTGCGCCGCAATGCAGAAGGCGCATTCGTTGGCATACGCACACGTCAGGTAGACCAGTTCCTTGATGCGCCGCTCGACCGCGCCGGGGCCCATGATGGCGCTATAAAACGGCACAAAGTTCTTGAGGACTTCCGGCCTGTGCGCCATCGCGCGGTAGAAGGGGCTGGGCGCCTTGGCCTTGGCTTCGAGACTCGCGAGAAGCTCGTTCTCGGCCGGTTCCACGGTTCGGATGGCAGTCGGCATACACCACCAGTATACGGATCAACCGGCCAGCGAGAGGATGAAATCGCGGTCGCCTTCGAGAAAATCGAATGCCGCCAGACGCTCCGGCGGCTCCCATCGCATGTCCTCGAAGATCAGGTTGCGGGGCTCGCCTTCCCAGTGGGTGACGCGCAGGAAGATCAGCAGCACCGGCGGCTTGCCGGGATAGGCGTATGGGTAGCGCGCGATCTCCTCGCCGCGCGCGCCGCGAATGCCGAGCTCCTCTTCGAGCTCGCGGGCCAGCGCCTGCGCGGGCGATTCACCGGGCTCCACTTTGCCGCCGGGAAACTCCCACTGGAGCGGGTGCGACTGCCGCGCGGTGCGCTGGCAGATGAGAATGCGTCCTTCGCGTTCGAGAATCGCCGCCACCACTTCGACCATGCCCATATTGGAACATGCGTCGCCCGCCGCGGCCCGCGCAGCCCGTGCGAGCCCCAGCCGCACCGCACTCCCCACCTGCTTGCCGCGGGCGGGGCTCGCCCCTGGTCCGCATCGCAGCGGCCCCGTCGGGCGCCATGGTCCGCGCCCTTGGCCCGCCCCGCGCCGGCCGGCTTCGCTACGAAAAACCGCCACGCCGTGGCGGTTGGCATATCATAGAATCAATGATTTAGCCGCAAAAACCGCCAAACCGTAGCGGTTTTTCGTTGTAGAAACGCCGTTTTCGGCAATCGCCAGCGGGTGGCCTGCCGTTGGAAAAGACCATGTATCCGGAGCCGCTCCTCGACCATTTCCAGAACCCGCGCAACGTCGGCGAACTCGCGCCGCCAGCCGTCGCCGTGGAGGCGTCGAACCCGGCCTGCGGAGACATCCTGCGGCTCTGGGCCCGCTGGGAAAACGGCGCGATCGCGGAGGTCCGGTACAAGGTGCGGGGCTGCACGGCCTCGATCGCCGCCGGCTCGGCGCTCACCGAGTGGCTGCTCGGCAGGCGCCGGGAAGAGCTGGCGAGCTTCCGCCCGGCGATCGTCGAAGAGGCTTTGGGCGGGCTGCGAAACGAATCGAAGCACGCGGCCGTGCTGTGCGCGGATGGCGTCAAGCGCCTGCGCGAAACAGCGCCCTAGCAGGCTGCTGAAAAACGCCTGCAGCCGCCAAAATCGCCGCCGCAAGTTGTTGATTCTGTGTCGGCGCAGGTGGGGAAAACTTAGTTTTTCAGCAGCCTGCTAGACCGTCCGCGCTACGATTGCGTGCCGTTGATCTTCTGGCCGCTGATCGTGAATTTCAACTCGCCGAAACGGAATCCGAATAGCGGTCCGAGAACGGCGCCGATGCGCGCCTGGACGCCCGCCAGAAACCCTACATACTTGCCCAGAAAAACCGACCGGCCCAGCAAATAGTCGGCGCGCTCGATCGCCGGATAGCCGCTGCGCGGCTCGTGGCGCACGCGGGCTTCCGGCACGAGCAGGATCTTGCGGCCGGCGCGGCGGATCTGCATGGCGAGGTCGGCATCCGCGCCGAACTGTCCGTAGCGCTCGTCGATCTGCCGGATTTTCTTGATGTAAAACACACGCGCCATCAACGCCGCGCCGCGCGGGTATTCGACCTCGAAGGGCGCGGTCCCGCTGACCTCGGCGGGGCGCCACTGGCCGTCCGGCGGGAGATGCCCGAGCTGCGGCGCGGGCTGGCCCGCGGCATCCACCAGCAGCGGGCACACCGCGACAGCATCGGGGTTCGCGTCCAGCGCTTCCGCCAACTTCCGCACCGCGGTGGGCTCGACTTCGGTATCGGCGTGCAGGAACAGCACGTACTCGGCATTCGCGGCGCGCCACCCGAGATTCCAGGCCTTAGTGAGCCCGAAATTCTTGGGAAGGCGAATCCACTGCAGATCGGGGTATTCCGCCTCCAGCTCGGCGCTGCCGTCGGTCGAGCCGTTATCCACCACGATGATCTGGAATTCCGGCCGCCCTTCCGCTTTTTCGAGCGAAGCGAGGCAGCGGCGCAGGTGTTCCACCCGGTTGTGCGAAACCACCGCCACGGAGACGCGCGGCGCGGCCTTTTCCTGTTCGTTGCCTTGGGGCGTCAAGCCCATAGGATAACGCGGGCCGCGCCGCGATTGGCGCCCGCGATTGATGAATGACGCCGCGGGTCCGCCAGACGGTCCAAACCCCCATTTCAGGTCATCCCGGCAGCTTCCGCGCCGCCGCGCCGCCGGCAAGCGCCAGCATGAGCACGAGCCTCATCCGAATGGCTTTATGATCCTGAACCCGCCGCGCGGTAGGATACGGACATGTTGGCAAGAACGGGAATCGTTGTGCTGATCGCGGCCGGCGCGCTGGCCGCTGCCGATAAACCCAGCCAGGAAATCCTGGAACTGCAGCGCGATGTGGCGCAATTGCAGGAGATGGTCAAGACTCTCGGCCAGTCGATGGAGCAGCGCGCCGCGGCGATGAACGGCGCGATCCAGGGCATCGCCGCGTCGGTCGAAAAGGTCAACGCCAGTGTGGCCGCGCTGCAGAAGGGCATCGGCGACGTGGGGCCCACGATCGCCACGCAAGGGGTGCGCATCGACCAGGCGGGGCAGTCGCTCAATCAGGTGCAGCAGGCGGTTGCGGACCTGACCGCGGCGGTCAACAAGCTGCAAACGCAGGTTGGCGACATCGGCAACGCCGTGAAGGCGATGGCCGCGCCGCCCGCCGCGCCGCCGGGCACCGATAAGCCGCCGGTCGGAGCTGCCGATCTGTTCAATAACGCCACCGGCGACCAAAGCGGCGGCAAACCGGAGCTGGCGCTGCAGGAATTCACCGACTACATCAAATATTACGGCGACACCCCCATGGCCCACGTGGCGCAATTTCAGATCGGCGTGCTGCACTACCAGCTCAAACAGTACGACCTGGCGCTGGCGGATTTCGACACGCTGGAACAAAAATTCCCGAACAGCACCAAGCTCGCCGACGCCCTGTATTACAAGAACAAGAGCCTGCAGGGCCTGGGGCGGAGCGCCGATGCCGCGGCGGCGTGCCAGGAATTGCGCAAGAAGTTCCCCACCAGCGAACTGGCGAGCAAGTGCGTTACGGCGCGGCATTAGCGCTCGTCGCAGCGGCGGCGTGGGGGCAGCCCGCCACGCCCGGTCCGAGCCCGACCGCGCGCGAAATCGTCCGCCGGTCCATCGAGCTCGACCAGATGAACTGGCGCCGCATGAAAGACTACACCTGGACCGCGCGCGACGTGGAGCGGCATCTCGATGGGTCGGGCCGGCAGAAGTCCGAGCAGGTGAGCGAGTGGGAAACCCTGATCCTCTACGGCGAACCCTACCGCCGCATGCTCATCGACAACGGCAAGCCGGTGGCCGACCGGGAGCAGGATAAGCTCGACCGGTACGCCGATAAGCTGGAGCACGAAACCCCCGAGCAGCGGCAGCGCCGCCTCGCCAAATTCGAAAAAGAGCGCGAAAAGGACCGCGAATTCCTGCGCGAAATCCCCGATTTATACGATTTCAAGCTGGAAGGCGACGCCGTCATCGATGGCCGTTCGGTATGGGTGATCTCCGGCGCGCCCAGGCCCGGCGCCCAGCCGAAGCGCCGCGACGCCCGCCCGCTGCTGAAGATCCGCGGCCGCATCTGGATCGACAAGGCCGAGTACCAATGGGTGCGCCTGGAAGCCGAGACCACGGACACCATCTCCTATGGCGTGTTTCTGGCGCGGCTCAGCCCGGGCGCGAAGCTCGTCTTCGAGCAGAAGCGCGTCAACGATGAGGTCTGGCTGCCCAGCCGCATGTGGCTGCGCGGCACGGGCCGGCTGGGGCTCGTCAAGAAACTCGCCATGGAAGAAGAGGTCACCTGGAGCAACTACCGCAAGTTCCAGGCGGAATCGAAGATCGTGGAGTAGGTGCGCCGCGCTACGATGAAACTAGAGTGCTCGTCTCCATTACACCGCAGCAGCCCGTGCGCCCGTCGTGGCTCCGCGCCCCGGCGCCCGCCGGCGAAAATTACCACGACCTGAAATCGCTAATCACCCGTCTCCGTCTCCACACCGTCTGCGAAAGCGCCGCCTGCCCGAATGTCGGGGAATGCTGGAACCTCCGCACCGCCACGTTCATGATCCTGGGCAACGTCTGCACGCGCCGCTGCGGCTTCTGCGCCGTGGAAAAAGGCGCGCCGCTGCCGGTCGATTACGACGAGCCGAACCGTGTGGCGGAAGCCGTGGCCGCCATGGGCCTGAAATTCGCCGTCATCACCAGCGTCAACCGCGACGACCGTCCCGATGGCGGCGCCGAGCTGTTCGCGATGGTGATCCGCGCCATCCGCCGGCGCATTCCCGGCTGCGGCGTCGAGGTGCTGATCCCCGATTTTCAGGGCAATCGCGACGCCGTCCGCACCGTGATGGAAGCCGCGCCGGACGTGCTCAACCACAACACCGAAACCGTGCCGCGCCTCTACCGTCAGGTGCGGCTCGGTGCCCGTTACGAGCGGTCGCTCGAAGTGCTGGCGTATGCCAAAGAGATCGCGCCCGCGACGCCCACCAAAAGCGGCCTGATGCTCGGCCTGGGCGAGCGCCCGGACGAAGTGCTGGACGTGATGCGCGACCTGCGCGCCCACGGCGTCGATATTCTGACGCTCGGCCAATACCTGCGCCCCTCGCCGCGCCACCTGCCTATCGTTCGCTACGTGCCGCCCGCCGAGTTCGACGAATTCCGCCGCGCCGGTTACGAAATGGGCTTCGCACACGTCGAATCGGGCCCGCTCGTGCGCAGTTCCTACCACGCCTCGCACGCCGTGAAATGACGCATCAGGCACGCATCGAGATCGCCACCAAAGGCCACGGCGATATGCACGATCTCACCGCGGAGGTGGCGCGGATCGTGGCCGCCTCGAACATCCGCACCGGCACGGTAAATGTGTTCCACATCGGCAGCACCGGCGCGATCGGCGCCATCGAATTCGAGCCCGGCCTGGAGCGCGACCTGCCGGAAGTTCTCGATAAGCTGATCCCGCCCAGCCGGAGCTACGGCCACGAGCAGGCCTGGCACGATGGCAACGGCCACTCGCACCTGCAGGCGACGCTGCTCGGCCCGTCGCTGACGGTGCCCGTGGCGGAAGGCCAGCCGGTGCTAGGCACGTGGCAGCAGATCTTTCACCTGGAGTGCGACGTGCGCGCGCGGCGGCGGACGGTAGTGGTGACGGTTGTGGGAGATTAGATTTGCAGAACCAGATGCAACCCATCGTCGACCAAACGCAGTAAGCGGGGCGGCAACGCGCCGGCAAGTTCCGTGAGAAAGCTGCGGTCAAGGGTCAGCAGTTGCGACACATTCACGACCGAGTCGCGCGCCAACCCTGATGAGCCGCCCGGCAGGAGGACGTTGCCTGGCGCGCGGGCAAGTTCCAGGTTACTCGTAATCACGGCGACGATCACCGTTTGGATGCGGCTCCGGTTGAACGCATCGGCTTGAATCACCAGCACGGGCCGGCGGTATCCGGGCCCAGAGCCGCGCGGCTCGGGAAGATCCGCCCACCAGATCTCACCGCGCTGGATGCCGTCCACCTACTACCAGACTTCCTTCCCAATGGACTGTAGTTGTGCTCGATAAAGAGAGGCATCTATCTTGGCCGTGCGCCGCGAGTACACCTCGTTCAAACGTTCGGTGACCGTCCCTTCCTCGCGTTCCTTGAGGAACTCGGCGATGGCTTTGGCGTATAGCTCGCTTCTCGAAACCCGGAGACGCCGGGCGGCGGCCTCTGCTTGCTGGAAGAGATCGTCAGGAAGCGACACCGCAGTCTTCACACCTAAAGTATAACTCAGGTTATACCCTGCACGTCGGGCCATCCGGCGGCGCCGGGCTTATCATAGAAAACATCGCTATGAAGCTGCTCACCGGAATTTCGCTTTTTGTTTTGCTTTGCGTCCCCGGCCCCGCGGCAGAGCCGGATGGCTTGATCCTGCCGAATGGATTTCATGCGAGCGTGGTGGCGGATGGCCTCGGACCCATTCGGCACCTGGCCGTACGGCCCAATGGCGACATCTACATCTCGACGCCAGTGGACCGGCAGAACAAAGGCGCCGGAATCATCGCGCTCCATTTGGATGCGAACCACCGGGCCGACCGGGTCGAGCATTTCAGCGAGGTCGCCGGCGGAACCGGCATTCGCTTCTATCAGGGCGCGCTGTACGCGGCATCGGCCACCGCGGTCTACCGGTTTACCTTCGCGGATAACGGCACGCTGCTGCCGGGAAAAGATCCCGAGGTCATCGTCGACGGGATGCCGGCGGCGCATCCCGGATTCGCCCGCGCGAACGTGGCGCTGGCCTTCGACGGCAAGGGCAATCTGTTCGTCGCACTCGAAGGGTCGGCCAATCTCTGCACCGACCCCAACACGGCGCAGGCCGCGCCGGCGGTCGGGCTCAAGCCGTGCCCGGATTTAGGCACACGCGCCGGCGTGTGGCGCTTCGATGCGAACAGAATCGGCCAGCAATTCCCGCGCGACGGCGAGCAGGTGGCCACTGGCATTCGCGATATCTCCTCGCTCGACTGGTCGGCGGCGGACGGCCACCTTTACGGAATCATGCATGGCCGCGACAACACGCACCGGATGTTTCCGGATCTGGTGAGCGCGGAGGACGACGACCACATCGCGGATGAAATGCACCGCATCACGAAGGGCACCGACTTCGGCTGGCCGTATACGTATTGGGACGGCGTCCGGAAGATTCGCCTGGTTTCACCGGAGTACGGCGGCGACGGCAAGACGGCCGCGCCCTCGGGCACCTATTCCTCGCCGATAGTGACCTTTCAGTCGCCGCGCGCCGCCCCGGTGGATCTGGTGTTCTACACGGGCAACCAGTTTCCGGCCGAATATCGCGGCGGCGCTTTCATCGTTCTCCATGGCACGCGCAGCAAGAACGGCTATGACGTGGTCTTCGTGCCCTTCAACCGGCACGGCAAGTCCGGAGATCCGAAGGTCTTTGCCGATGGGTTCGCGGGCTTCGATCCCTCCGCTGCGAAGCCTGGGCCCGCGAAGTACCGGCCGATCGGCGCGGCGGTGGGCCCCGATGGAGCTCTCTACGTCGCCGATTCGCAGAAGGGCCGGGTCTGGCGCATCGCGTACGGCGAGTAGTTACGCCTTCGCCGCGCTGGCGGCCTTCAACTGCCCCACCATCTCCTTCGCCTTCTCCAGCAGCATGGTGTGCTCGGCGCCGGTGCCGATGAAGCGCATCCCGCGCGCGGCCCAGAACTTCGACATCGCGAGCGTGCGGGTCTGAATTCCGGGGACTACGCCGTGCTTGTTGCACTTGGCGATCAGGCCGTCGATCGTCTCGACCATTTTCGGATGGTCGAACTGGCCGGGCACACCGAGCGCGATCGAAAGGTCGGCCGGGCCCACCATCGCGATATCGACTCCGGGCAGCGAGAGCATCTCATCGGCGTGCTCCACGGCGGCGCGGGTCTCCAGTTGCACGACTACCAGCGTCTGCGTGTTCTGGTGCTCGATGATCTCCTCGAAGCTGCACGCTTCGTAGCGGACCATCGTGGGATTGACGCCATAGCCGCGCTTGCCCACCGGCGGGAAGCGCATCCAGCTCAGCGCTTCGCGCAGCACGGCGGGGTCCTCGACGCGCGGCAGAATGATCCCCTGCGCGCCGGAATCGAGCAGCCGGGCGGCCAGCGAATAGAGCAGCTCGCCGATGCGCACGATGGGCGTGATGCCGCTATCCGCGGAGGCGCGGATCATGTCGTGCACCAGCGGGAGGTCGAAGGAGCTGTGCTCCATGTCGATGAAGACGTAGTCGAACCCCGCCGCAGCCAGCGCGCGCGGGACCTCGGGCGACCGGTAGCACTGCAGACCCGTTCCATAAACCGTTTCGCCGCGCGAGAGGCGCTCGCGGGTATGATTGACCAGCATGTTGAAAAGGCTCCTTGTGGGTAAAGGAATATGCTAGCAGCAACCGGAAGGCGCCTGCCGTCCGCTCATCCGAGCATCCAGACTCCCACCGCCAGCGTCGCGATTGCCAGCGGCACGCCGGTCTTCGCATATTCCCAAAATCCGATGCGCACGTCGTGGCGCGCCCGCTCGATCACGATGAGGTTCGCCACCGAGCCGAGCACGGTCAGGTTGCCGGCGAGCGTCGAGGACATCGCCAGCGTCAGCCAGGCGTGGGCCGGATCGGGCAGGCGCGGCACCATGCTCTTGAACACCAGCACGGCCGGCACGTTACTGACGAGATTCGAGAGCAGCGCGGCGAAGATCGCCATGGGCGCCGTGCGGTCCAGACCGTAGCGCCCGGCCAATCGGAACATGGCGCCCGGGAGCGAGGTCTTCTCGATGCCGCCCACCACCACGAACAGCCCGATGAACATCATGAGCAGACCCCAGTCGATCTCCGCGTAGATGCGGGCCGGCTTCACCCGCCGGGTGATGAGCAGCAGCGCGCCGGCCACGAACGCGGTCTCGGCCACCGGGACGCCCGCAAAGAAGCACGCCAGCATGCCGCCCGCCGCGGCCCCCGACTTCCACAGCAGCCCGCGGTGCACGCGCACACGCCGGCGCGGGACCTCGAAGCGCCGCCCGCCGCGGAATTCGTCGCGATAGACCAGCGCGATGACGGCCACCGTGAGGGCCAGTCCCACCGCCGCGATGGGCGAGAGCGCCGCCGCAAACGCCCGATAGGGAATCCCGGAGAAGCTGCCGATCAGCATGTTCTGCGGATTGCCCGTGATGGTCGCGACGCTGCCCACGTTCGCCGCCATCGCGACGGCCAGCAGGTACGGCGCCGGATTGTGCCGGCATTCGGGCTTCCCGGCGCGCGTGATCTCGAGGACCAGCGGCGTCAGCACCAGGCACATCGTGTCGTTGACGAAGAAAGCGGACGAGACGCCGGCCACCAGAACGATTCCGGCCAGCAGCAGCAGCGGATGGTGCGCCCGCTCGACCACCCATGCGCTGAGCGCCGTAAAGAAGCCGGAGAAGCGCAGATTCGCGACGACGATCATCATGCCGAACAGCAGCATGATCGTGCCGTAGTCGATCGCGCCCCACGCTTCGGCCGGCGTGAGCACGCCCGCGGCGATCATCAGGGCCGCGCCGATAATCGCCGCGCCGGCGCGGTCCACACGCAGCCCCGGCACGCGCCCGATGGCAAGAACAAGGTAGGTTGCGGCGAAGATCAGGTAGGCGGCGGGCAATGCGTTATTGTCGCAAACCGCGCGGGCCAGGGCCCGCGTTACCGCCCGTCAATAAGTGCGCTGCGGCTCGTAAACCGGCGGTTCCCATGGCTCGCGCGGGATAATCATCCAGCACGCCAGGTAAGCGAACACGCCCAGACCCGCCGAGACGACCGCGCCCGCCACCCAGATGACGCGCATCACCGTGGGATCCATCTCGAAGTAGCGGGCTAGGCCGGCGCACACGCCGGCGATCTTCCTGTTCCGCTTGTCCAGCAGGAGCTGCCGGGCGGCCGGCGTGGTCGTGCGGCCGAACGGCGTCAGGCTCCCGCACTGCGAGCAGAAGCGATCAGTCTCGCGCAACTCGGCGCCGCACTTCGTGCAGAACATATCGGCCCTCCGTATTCAGTATACGGAGGACCGGCAGGAGTTTGTTCCGTCCATGGCGGCGCGCGCACGGGGCGCGGGATTGCGCTTCGCGGCTGGCGTTACGCGTTCTGCCGCAGCCATTCCTTGAAGGCATCGCGGTAGAGAATGATGCCCTTGCGGGAATAGCGCAGGTAACCCTGGCGGCGGAACTGATTCATGTAGTGCGTGACGATTTCGCGCGAAGTGCCGACATACTGCGAGAGCAGCTCGTGCGTGAAGGGCACCATGCGGATCGAGCCGTCGTCCTCGGGCGTGCCCAGGCGCTCGGAAAAGCGGATGAGCGAACGGGCGAGCCGCCGCGCGATGTTATCGACGGAAAAGCTCTCGATGCGGTGCGTGAAATCGATCGTCCGCTGGACGAGAATCTGCAGCAGCGCCACGGCCAGGCGCGGCCGCTTCATGACGATGTCCTCGATCTCGTTCGTGGTCCACGTCATGAGCTTGGTGTTTTCGAGCGCTGTCGCCTGCTCGGAGCGGTGCGGCAGGTTGAGGAATGCGGACTCGCCGAAGAACTCGTCCGGCTGATAGATGTCGACCACCACCTGGTGGCCATCATCCGCCAGACGCGAGACCTTCACCTTGCCATCGATGACCAGATAGATGGCCGTCGACGGCTGGTCCTGGTTGTAGATCATCTGGCCCTTGCGGTACTCAACGATGCTGGAGCAGGGCAGATGCGCTAACGGGTCCTCAAGTGGTTTCTGTGGCGCGAACGCTGTGGGACTAGATGCCATTTCTCCTCCAAGTGCAACTGAATTCACTGCAGCCTTCGCGGCTGCTCCGGCTCGCAGCTCTCGCTCAGCATTTCGATGCTGCGGACCTTGACAAGCGGGCGTGGCTGCCCGGGCGTGGCGCTGCCCCGGACCGTGACCTTATGCCCCAAATGTTTGGCGAAGCCCTCCGTTGGGAATCCTTGCGCCTCCAGGTTGGCGATCGGCTCACGGGTCCGACCGTCGATTAAAACGTACCGGCCATCCTGCTCATCGATGCAGCCGCTCATTGCGGTCTCCTTGGCTCGCTGCTCCTTCGGGCTGCCCTGCTGAGGGGCGGCCGTGAGGAGCGACGCCCAGAGGAGGGCGCCCAGGAGCCAGATCGTCGATGCATGCAGGCGTTTGCATCCCGGTTGCATTCCATACCCCTAAAGCACTTCGAGTGCCAACTGATACTGAGCGTTCCAACATGTCCCGCCTACGTGATTTCACCTACCCAAACATAAAAGAGTGAGTTTCATCAACCTGGATATAGGGCACAGTACTCCCGAACGAGTAGAATTCTTTACTACCCTGCAAAGATTACGCAATCGGTGAAGTACCCCTCCGGTCGGAGGAGTGTTCACGTCCCGACAGCGGCGG
>Ga0070739_10003225_pt1 | contig 20707 bp, 20 predicted proteins | sample Coa_R1_7_FD_66445 | JGI IMG/M metagenome (GOLD analysis project Ga0070739, IMG submission 66445) | Surface soil microbial communities from Centralia Pennsylvania, which are recovering from an underground coalmine fire - Coalmine... | ecosystem: Environmental > Terrestrial > Soil > Unclassified ... | reverse complement strand
CCCAGGTGCCCCGCGCTCTCGGCGACCATGCCCTCGAGGGCAGCGTACAGCTCGGCCGGCGGCTCGGTGGGGCGGCGGGCCTCCGGGTCGACGAAGCGGTGCTGCTGGTAGCCCTCGGCGACGCGGAAGTCGTCGTGGACGCGCACGATGTGGAAGTCGATCTGGAAGCCGCGGAGGGTCAGGTCGCGCAGCGCCAGCCGCACCTCGAGCACGTCCTCCAGGCGCAGCGGCCCGCGGTAGCGGCAGTGCGACGTGACGATCGGCATGGCGGTGCGTCCTGCTGTGTACAGCTCGCGCAGGACGACGCCGTGCTGGTGCAGCCAGGCCGTCCAGGCACGGTCGACGTAGCTATAGTAGCGCGCATAGTTCAGCACGCGGGCGAAGTCGACGTCGTCGAAGCCAATCTCGTACCGCGAGCGCATCGTCTCCTCCGGCGGCGGCCGACGGGCACCCGCAGTGCTCGGCGCCCGCCAGTGCGCGTCCCTGGTCTACCCGTAGCGTACACTACCCTCGTAAGGAGGGCCCTATGCCACCCGAGTCTTACGCTGGCACGGTGCGCGCGCCGGAGTTTCCGGCCGATGTGGAGTGGCTGAACACCAGCCGGCCGCTGCGCCTGGCCGACCTCCGCGGCCGGATCGTCCTGCTCGACTTCTGGACCTACTGCTGAATCAATTGTCTGCATATGCTGCCGCAGTTGCGGCGGCTGGAGCGCAAGTACCGCGACGAGCTGGTGGTCGTCGGGGTGCACTCGGCAAAGTTCCCCACCGAGAAGGAGACGGCCAACGTCCGGCAGGCCGTCATGCGGCTCAGTCTCGACCATCCGGTGATCAACGACGCCGACTTCGCGGTCTGGCAGGCTTATGCCGTGCGGGCCTGGCCGACGCTGATCTTCGTCGACCCGCAGGGCCGCGTGATCGGCAAGCACGAGGGCGAGGCGCCGTTCGAGGCGCTCGACCGCCTGGTCGGCGACCTGGTGCGCCAGTACGACGCGCAGGGCCTGCTCACGCGCGCCCCGCTGCCGCTCGCCCTGGAGCGTGAGCGCGAGCCGGCCGGCTACCTCGCCTTCCCGGGCAAGGTGGCAACGGATGCGGCGACCGGGCGGCTGGCCGTCGCCGACAGCGGCCACCACCGCATCGTCGTGGCCGACCTCGAGGGCCACGTCGAGCGGGTGATCGGCAGCGGCGAGGTGGGCCTGGCTGACGGCAGCCTGGCGGCGGCGCGCTTCCACGGGCCGCAGGGCCTGGCGCTCGACGGCGACCTGCTCTACGTGGCCGATACCGAGAACCATGCCCTGCGCCTCGTCGACCTGGCCGCGGGCACGGTGGGCACGCTGGCCGGCAGCGGCGAGCAGGCGACGACGCTCTCGGCCGGTGGCCCCGCGCGCCAGGTGGCGCTGCGATCGCCCTGGGACCTCGCCCTCGGCGGCCGCCGCCTGTACGTGGCGATGGCCGGCAGCCACCAGCTCTGGGCGCTCGATCTGAACCGCGACACCATCGCCCCGTTCGCCGGCAGCGGCCGCGAGGGGCTGCACGACGGTCCGCGCGCCGAGGCCTGGCTCGCTCAGCCGTCGGGGCTGGCACTGCAGGGCGAGCGGCTGTACTTCGCCGACAGCGAGACGAGCGCGATCCGTTACGTCGATCTGGCTAGCGGTCGGGTCGAGACGCTGGTCGGCACCGGCCTGTTCGACTTCGGCGACCGCGACGGCGTCGGCGACGCGGTGCTGCTCCAGCACCCGCTCGGCGTCGCCGTCGCCGACGATCTGCTGCTCGTCGCCGACACCTACAACCACCGCCTGAAGCGCCTCGACCCGCGCACGCGCCAGTGCCGCGCCTGGACCGGCAGCGGCGCGCCGGGCTACCGCGACGGCGCGGCGGAGGCGGCGCAATTCTACGAGCCGAGCGGCCTCAGCCTGCCCGCCGGCCACGGCCGCGTGTACGTCGCCGACACGAACAACCACCGCGTCCGCGTCGTCGAGCTGGACGACGGCGCCGTGAGCACCCTGGAGCTCCAGGCGTAGGCTGGGCGCCCGGACCGCGGCCGCGGGCCGGCGAGTGGGATAGGCTGGCTGGTCGGCCGGCGGCGAGCCCAAGATGGTGCTCGGTCAGCATGCTGCCGGCGGCGGGCCGGGCGCGTGGCCCGCGGCGCGGAGGTAGTGCGCCCAGTAGCCCTGCCAGGGGCCGTAGCGCTGGGCAATGGCGCGGATCTCGGCGGCGGTGAGAGTGGACCCGTAGACGGAGGCCGCCACGCGCTGGAGCTCGTGGATGAACGTGCTGTCGTCGCCGCCCAGCAGCAGTCGCTCGGTCCGCCCCAGACCGCGCAGGAGCACGAACGCCGCCGACCACTCGCCGAGGCCCTTGATCCGCCGCAGCCAGCGGTAGACCTCGTCGAGGTGGCCCGTGCGCAGCCAGGTCTCGTCGGCCGCGGCGAACGCCTCGGCCGCCGCGAGCAGGTACTCGCCCTTCCGCAGCGTCTCCACCACCGCGAACACCGCGTCCGGCGGGGCGCGCAGGACATCGCGCGGCGTAGGGAAGGCGCGGTAGGTCACGCCGTCCACGGTCAGCGCGCCGCCGAGGCGTGCGATCAGGTCGCGCTTCCAGCGGTGGGCCACGGCGGTCGACGTGCGCTGCGTGAGGATCGCCCAGCAGGCGTTCTCGAACGGCGTGGGGAACTTGACCTGGTGGTAGCCGTACAGCCGCTCGACCACGCCGCGAAAGACGGGGTCCTCGCGCGCGAGGGCGTAGAACGGCCGCAGGTCGTCGGCGAGGCTGAGGAAGAAGCGCAGCCGGTCGAGGGCCGCGTCGCGCGTGGACGGGCCGAGCGGGCGGTCGGCGTACAGCGTCCACGCCAGCCGCGGCGCCTCGACGGTGCCGGCGTCGTGCAGGCGGAAGACGATCGTCTGGCTGTCCAGGCGCAGCGCCTTGGCCAGCGTGCCGCTGCCGATCGCCTGCTCGTCGCGCATCGGCCCGAACCGGCCCAGGAAGGCGAGCGACTGGGCGAGGTCGAACGGCGGCGTCGGCTGCAGCTCGCCACTGGCGGTGTGCAGCCTGACCTGGCTATCGCCTGAGACCACGTATTCCCCTTGAGCAGTACGAAAGATGAGCCTAGACTAACAGCAGGGCCGCTGGGTAGGACCGATCACGATGCTGCCCGCGCGCCGAAGACGACGAGTGAGGTATCGGCAATGCCGGTCTACGAGTACTATTGTTCGAGCTGTCGGACTCGCTTCGAAGAGCTGGTGCGCGTCGCCGGCAAGGGCGAGCGGGCGACCTGCCCGAGCTGCGCCCGCGCCGACGTGCCGCGCGTGCTGTCGACCTTCGCGACGGTGCGGAGCGGCGGCGACGGGGCCGAGCTCGCCGCCGCGGCCGGTGGCGGCTGCGGCGGCTGCGGCCCGAGCGGCTGCGGCTGCCACTAAGTTCTCTACGGCGCTGGCTCGTCACCCCAGGACTTGGCAGCGGGCTTGTCCGTGCTGCCCGGCGCCAGGCGGAAGCGGCCCGTGAGCGCCTGGGGCGTGCTGGCCGCTCCGTCCAGCTCGGCGGCCGCCTCGGCGAGCTGCCGGCCCATGTTGGCCTGCTGCTCGGCCACGCTGTTGAGCTGGACTATCGCCTCCACCTGCAGCAGCACGTAGCGGTTGGGGTGGGCCTCGAGCACCGCGCCGCGGCGCAGGAGCGCCGCGGCGCGCAGCGCAGCGCGTGTCCTCGATCACCGATCCCACCAGCGCGCTCGCCACGCCGGCTCGAGGATCCCTCCCATCGGCTTCGCGAACGGCGTCAGCGCCATTCGCTGGCCTACGCTCAGCCGCATCCGCCGCCCCAGCCGCGGAGTTGCGCGGTGCGCTATGCTTCATCATGGGACAGTCGCCAGAATCCGTCAACAGCCGGTCCCCAACCCCGCTCCGCGAGCCCGTGTCCGGCGACACCAGTCGTGGCCTGATCCCGCCCGGCTGGTACCCGCGGAAGGGGGCGCCTGTACTCAACTCGTGACCAGCCGGGGAGCGCCATGAGCATCGTCGTCGTCGGACTCGGGCCGGGGCCGTACCGCGCGCTGACTCTCGAAGCGGTCGAGGCGCTCGGCGCCGCCGACGAGCTGTACCTGCGCACGCGCATCCACCCGACGGTCGAGGAGCTGCCGGCCGCGCTGCAGTGGACTGCGTTCGACGACCTGTACGAGACGTCGTCGAGCTTCGACGCGCTGTACGACCGCATCGTCGAGGTGCTGCTGGCGCGTGGGGCGCGAGCGGAGATCGCCTATGCCGTGCCGGGCCACCCCCTGATCGGCGAGGCGTCAGTGCAGCGCCTGCTGGCGCGGGCGCCGGCTGCGGGCGTCGCCGTGCGGATCGTCGGCGGCCTGTCGTTCGCCGAGGCGGCGCTGACCGCGCTGGGGCGCGCGGCCGACGACCTCCAGATCGTGGACGGCCTGGCGCTGCCGTACGTCGCGCCGACGGTGCCGCTGCTGGTCTACCAGGTGTACAAGGCCACGGTTGCCTCCGACGTGAAGCTGGCCCTGCTGCGCCTCTACCCGCCCGAGCACCCAGTGCTGGTCGTGCAAGGGGCGGCGACGGCGTTGGAGCGCGTCGAGCGGGTCGAGCTGGCGGCGCTGGACCGCGGCCGGACGTTCGACCACCTGACCACGCTGTACGTGCCGCCGCTCCCGGCCGACGAGGACTTCGGCACCATGGCCGGGCTAGCGCACATCGTCGCCCGGCTGCGCCGGCCCGGCGGCTGCCCCTGGGACGCCCAGCAGACTCACGCCAGCCTCAAGCGCTACCTGTTGGAGGAGGCCTACGAGGCGGCCGAAGCGCTCGAGGAGGAGGACGACGCCGCCTTCTGCGAGGAGCTGGGCGACGTGCTGCTGCAGGTCGCTCTGCACGCCGAGATGGCCGACGAGCGCGGCGCCTTCGACCTCACCGACGTCTTGCGCGCCATCTGCACGAAGCTGGTCCGCCGCCACCCGCACGTCTTCGGCTCGACGACGGTGGCCGACGCGGCGGAGGTAGAGCAGAACTGGGAGGCGATCAAGCGGCGCGAGAAGGGCGAGGCGGCCGCGCCCGCGTCGTTGTTCGACGGCCTGCCCCGCCACCATCCCGCCCTGAGCACGGCCCAGGCGATCCAGAAGCGGCTGGCCAGCGTTGGTGCCACCTGGACCGAGCGCGACGCGGCGCTTGGGCGCGCCCGCGAGCAGCTCGAGGCGTTGGCACGCGCCGAGGGGGCGGAGCGCGGCCCCGCCCTGGGCAGCCTGCTGCTCACGCTGGCCCAGGTCGCTCGCCTGCAGGGCGGCGACGCCGAGGAGACGCTACAGGAGGCCAATCGGCGCGTGATCCGCCGCGTGCGTGCCCTGGAAGCCGAGCACGGCGCGGCGGGCCAGAGCCTGTGCGGGGAAGCGCTGGCGGCCGCCGTCTGGGACGGCACCAGACACGACGAGACCGGCGCGGGGTGACCGCGTCGGTCTCGCGCCAACGCCGGTTGCCGCTAGGCGGTGACCAGGGCCGACTCCACGGCGTCGAGCGCCGCCAGTTCGCAGCAGTAGGGATAGCGCGCGTCGCGCTCGGTATGGCAGACCGGACAGGTCACCAGCGAGTAGCCGGTGACGTCCTCGTCCACGAACGGGGCGTCGACGACGTCTCTGCCGTCGAAGACCACCAGGGCAGCGGCGGCCGTTGCCATGCGAGGGCCCCCTTTGATGCAAAAAGCCAACCCCGGCAACCGGGGCTGGCTCCATCGCCTTCGCCCAACGGTTTCAGTATAGTCAACTTGCCCTCGCCTCGCAATGGTTTGCCGGCATCTGTGTACGATGTCCCGCATCGGCGGGAGAGCCGTCCCAACGATGGGCTTGAGGGCACAACCGCAGGGTCCAGAGCGAGAGATCCGGCAGCGAAGCGCCGCGATATGCAAGATTCGTGCCAGAAACCGTCGCCAGAGGGTGAAGAGGCGGCTACCCGACGATGCCGTTGCGCGGGCGGGCGTGCGTCTTAATGGATGCTTAAGACGGTGCCGATGCTGGCCCAGTCCCAGAACCACTTCGCGTCGTCGAGGTTCACGCCCAGGCAGCCATGCGTGCCCGAGTAGCCGAAGTTGCTCGACCAGTAGTTGTAGTGGATCGCCGCGCCGTCGTTGGTGAAGTACTGCGTGTACAGGACGTCCTTCAGGTAATAGCCGCCCGGCGCGTCGCGCGGGACGCCGAGCGTCGAGCTGTCCATCGTCTCGTTCTCGACGCGGCGTTGGATGCGGTAGGTGCCGACCGGCGTCTGGTCCAGGATCGTGCCGTGCAGCGCCAGCGCCGTGTAGACGATGCGGTCGTCCTCGTAGGCCGTGAGCAGGGTCGGCTCAGCCAGGTCCACGTCGATCCAGCGTCCCGAGAACATCTGGGGCGGCCCCTTGGGCAGCCGCACGCCCGCGGCGTTGACGTACTCGTTGTCGCCGATGCGGTACCAGGTCTCACCGTCGTCGCCGCGGACGGCCTCGGTGACGAACAGCGGCGCATTGTGGGGCAGCTCGCGGATCAGGGTATCGGGCGCAACGCGCGGCCACGAGCGCACGTTGTAGCCGAGCGAGCGGCCGGGCAGGTTGACCATATACAGGCGCGGCGGCGAGGCGCCATAGCTCGCCGGCGGGGCCGCGACCGGCCCGACCGCGTCGGCGTCGATCCAGGCGTACTCGCCCATCGGCGGGCTGTACACGTACAGCCGCGTATCGCTGCCGGAGCCGGTCAGCTCGAAGTAGCTGCCCGCCCGCGCGCGACCGAGGCTCACCGCATCGGGATCGGGACTCGACCAGAGCTCGAGCGGCTGTGGGTTGGACACCCACTGGCCGTTACCATGGCCGTCCGCGGCGCTGGTCGGCGTCGGCGCGGGCGCGGGGGCCGCCGTCGGGGTCGCACTCGGTGCCGTGGTGGCGACGCTCGACGGGGTGGCGACGGCCGTCGCGGTCGGCGAGGCAGCGCCGCCCGGAGCGAGCGGCGCTGCCGGGCGCGTTGGCGGCGGCGACGCCGCCGCAGACGGGGGCGTCTGTGTCGCCGGCAGCAAGGTGGGAGTCAGACGGGGCGTCGTCTGCGCCGCGGACGCAGACTGCGGGAGGAGCGGCGCCGAGGTGGCCAGTACCACGAGCAGGCAGACGATGTGGAGTCCAAGCTGCATAGGTGGTCGTTCGCGCTCCGTGATCAACGGATCGAGCCGCCGAATTGTAGCCAGGCGCCAGCCGGCGATTCAACGATTGGCTGGCTGCCATCCGGCCAATCGCTCGGCTCGGACGACGGCGCGGCGGCGTGAGCTGGCGCCGCCCGCGGGCACGACTTCTGCACAGGGGCCCTGAATCGACTGCCCGGATGGACCGGAGAGCATGCTTCACCAGACGCCACCGCGCCGGCTGCAGAACGCCCTGGCGGCGCTGACGGTCTCGCTGGCGCTTCTCGAGCGCGAGCTATGGAATCCGCGCTGGCCCACGCCGCCCGCCAGCGCTCCCCGGCCCAGCCGGCGTCTGTGGACCGTGGCTTGCGCGGCGCCGCCGTCCTGGCTCCTCTCAGCAGGCGCGCGCCACTCACGCCCGTGGGCCCGCGCGCCGCGGGCGACTAGGGCGTGCGGGCCGGAATCGGAGGACGGGCGCCGCGCCGCCTAGCCGCGGGCCTTCTGGCGGAGAGCGCGGCGGCGCTGGCGGCGCTGGGCGGCCTGGGCCTTCAGGCGCCGCGCCTGGCCGCGCGACACGTGGTAGCGCTTGCGCTTCATGTCGCGGAGCAGCCCGGAGCGCTCCACGCCCTGCTTGAAGCGTCGCAGCAGTTGTTCGAAGCTCTCGCCGTCGCGTCGGAGAACCTGCATCCTCCACCACCATCCCGTCGTGCTATTCGCGCGCCGCGAGATCGCCGCGCGGCGCCGGGGACCGGACCCCCGCGGGCGGCATGAGCACAATCACGGGACTCGCCGCGCGCACCGTCGACACGCGTGATTGTGGGCCCCTGGCAGCGCGAAATCATCGGCTGCACGAGGGGACGTTACTATAATACCCCGTTGGCCACCAACTCGCTAGCGAACCGATCCCCACGCGATCAACCCCCAACCGATAGGAGAGCCAGGTGACGGGAAGGACTGCGTCCGCCGGAGCGCGGGCGCTCGGCGCCGCGGGCCTCACACTGCTTGTGCTGGCCGCTTACGGCCTATCCTCCGGTCCGGCCACGGCGCCGGTCGGCGCGGCGCAAGCGCCGACCGTGGCGGCGACGGCGACGAGCGCGCCAGCGGCTCCCACGCCCACCGCGCTCGAGGCGGCCTACTGGGCCTGGCTGCAGGGCCAGCTCGCGCGCCAGTCCGCGGCAGTGCAGGCCGTACCGAGCACGTTCGACCTGGGCAACGCGACCTGGCGCCACGACCAGGCCCTCGCCCTCGACACCTGGGGCACCGTCATCCAGGAGGCCCGTGACCGACGGCCGCCTGCCAGCGCCCAGGCCGTGCACACCGTCCTGCTCGACGCGCTGGACCGGCTGGACCAGGCGCGGCGGCTGCTGCTCGGCGCCATCGCCAGCGGCCAGGAGCCCGGCCCCGACATGGCCGCGCAGCTACGCGTGGGACGCCAGGGCCTGGACGACGTCGCCGAGCGCGCACGGGCGATAGCGGAGGGCCAGCCCGCGCCGGGGCCGCTGGCCAGCGCGCGCGGCGGCGACCTGCGCGTGACCGTACTCGGCGTCACCCGGCCCTACCTCGACCGGGGCAGTCCGCTCGACCCGGCCTGGGAATACGTCATGGTCCGGCTGCAACTGGAGAACCTGGGCGGCGACCCGCTTACCTACGACGCCAACGAGTTCCGCCTGCGGTCGGTCGACGAGACGCTGCACAGCCCCGTTCCGCTCGGCCTGCCCGACGAGCTGCACTACGGCGCGCTCGAAGGGAGCCGGCTGGCCTCGAATGTGGTCGGGACGCTGGCGTACGCCGTGCGCCGCGGCGTGCCCACCGTCGCGCTGCTCTACGAGAAGCAGAACCAGGACCTGGCGCTGCGCCTCCCCCTGGCCGACCTGGTGCCGCTGGTGCCGTCGCCGACGCCCGGGCGGTAGGCGCAGGCGGGCTCGTAGCTCGCCTACCCTCCGGCGAGGCGGCCGGCTGTGGCGGCGCGCCGCCGCGTCCGCCTGGCAGGCTCGTCGCTCAGGTACCCTCTGGCGCAGCGGCCGCGCGGTAGCCGCGCGGCGTGAGCAGATGATCGCCCAGGCGGCGCGTCGCGCTGCTCCCGACGACGACGATAGTCAGCATGTCGATCGGCTGATCGGCGAGGCTGGCTAGCGACACAATCGCCACCTGCTGGCCGGGCCGATAGGCCTCGCGGACGATGCCGACGGGTGTCTCGGGCGAGCGGTGCTGACGGAGGATGGCGCAGGCGGCCGGGAGCTGCCAGCGGCGGGCGCTGCTAGCCGGGTTGTACAGCGCGAGCACGAAGTCGGCCGCCGCGGCCGCCTCCAGCCGGCGGGCGATGGTCTCCCAGGGCACCAGCAGGTCGCTCAGGCTGATCGCCGCGAAGTCGGTGCCCAGCGGCGCGCCGAGCACCGCCGCCGCGGCCAGCAGCGCCGTCACGCCGGGGACGATCTCGACCGGCGGGGGTGTTCCCCGCCAGCGCTCCAGCGCCTCGAGCGCCACGCTGGCCATGCCGTAGACGCCAGCGTCACCGCTCGACACCAGCGCCACGCGGCGGCCCGCGGCGGCCAGCGCCAGGGCCTCCGCCGCCCGCTCCGTCTCGGCGCCGAGCGGACTGGGCCGGTACTCGCGCTCCGGCAGCCAGGCGCGCACCTGGTCGAGGTAGGCAGCGTACCCGACCAGCACCTCGGCCGTCTCCAGCGCTGACCGCGCCTGGCCGGTCAGCAGCGCCGGATCGCCCGGGCCGAGACCGACGACGAACAGACGGCCGAGCGATGAGTGGCCAGTACTGAGTGCTGAACACTGCGTACTGAATACCGAGGGCTGAGGGTTCAGGGCCGACGGCTGATGGCTCATGGCTGACGGCTGAAAGCTGGCGGCCGACGGCCGCGCGGGCCGTGTCTCGTCTGTCATCACTCAGCACTCAGCACTCAGTACTTCGCGGCGCCGGGCGATGGCGACCGTGGCGTGGGCGCTCTTGCGCTTGCCGACCACGAGCGGGCCGCCGCCCGCGGCGAGCAGCGCCGCCGCCTCGCAGACCGATGGCGTGCCGACGTGGGCGCGCACGGTCGACGACGGGTGCGGAACGGCAACTGCCTCCAGCGCGGCGGCGGCGTAGCCCCGCAGCGGCAGGCCGTGCCGCCGGGCGAAGGCCCGCAGGCCCGGCTCGCCGAGCTTGCGGTCGAGTGTGGCGGCCACGGCGAGGCTGTCCCAGGCCAGGCCGCCCGCGGCGCAGGCGTCGCGCGCCAGCGCCTCGATCTCGTCCGCCGGCACGCCGCTGCTCGCGCCGAGGCCCAGGGCCAGGGTGCGCGGCCGGTAGACGACCCAGCGCGTCGCGGCCTGGTCGAGCCGCGGTCCCAGCTCGCGGTCGGTGACGACCAGGCCCGGGCACCCTGCCGCCGCGAGCTGCTCCACGCGGGCGAAGCAAGCGACGTTCGGCGGCAGCGCGCCGGGCCACCAGTCCCGCTCCCCCGCCTCCTGGACCAGGCCGACCGTCTCGCCGTTCACCAGCGCCGCGCTTACCGTCTTCAGCGGCGCGGCGCGCTCGACGCGCCAGCCGAGCGCTTGGCCCAGCAGGTCCAGGGCCGGGAGCCCGTGCGCCTCGGAAGCCGTCGTCACCACCGGCGTGGCGCCCAGGATGGCGGCGACGCGCCCGGCAAGCGCGTTCGCCCCGCCGGCGTGACCCGAGAGCACGGCCACGGCGAAGCGGCCGGCGTCGTCCACGGCGACCACGGCCGGATCGACGCGCTTGTCGCGCAGGTGGGGCGCCACCAGGCGCACGGCGACGCCCACCGCGGCGAAGAGGACCAGGTCGCTGCGCGAGGTGAACAGGTGGCCGACGAGCGAGGCGAGGTCGCCCTCGATGGGCCGCGCGCTGGGCCCGGCCTCGGCCAACCAGCGCGGCGGGGCGTAGCACCGCGCCGCCGGCAGCGCCGCGGCCAGGCGGGACGCCAGCCGCGCGCCGCCACGCGTCAGCGCGACGAGGGCGACGCCGCTATTGCCCATACTCCGCTCGCAGTCCGTCGACGAAGCCGCTCTGCTCGAGCGCGCTCAGCGGACCGTCGTCCACCAGGCCCGCATAGCCCGCGCCGGAGCTCGCGTCGGTGCCCGGCGGCCGCTCGGCGAAGATCAGCTCCAGGCCGGAACGGGTCGGACGCGGCAGGTCGGGCAGCAGGTCGCGATAGGCCTGCCAGGTCTCGTCGAGCGCGGCGGCCTCCTCGCCCGCGCTGGGGTCGAGGGACAGGTACTGGGCGAGGAGCGCCTTGGTCTGCTCGGGCTGTGTCTTCCAGAACAGCATGCTCTCGACATAGCCTTTCAGGAACGCGCTCACCGCGGCCGGGTGCGCCTGGAGGTAGTCGCCGGTGGCGGCGATGCCCTCGTGCGCGTACTCGATGCCGAGGCCGGAGAGGCTCAGGACTTCGTGCAGGCCGAGCTTCTGGCTGAGCAGGTTGAGCGGGGGTGAGACGATGGTCGCGTCGACTGCGCCGCTCTGGAGGGCGGCGAAGCGCGTCGCCTGGTTGCCGGCGCCGATGATGGTGACGTCCACGTCGGGCTTCAGGCCGATCCGCTCGAGGGCGTAGCGGACGGCGAAGTCGGACGACGTGCCCAGCCGGCTCACGGCGATGCGCGTGCCGCGCAGCCGCGCCGGCTGGTCGATCTCCGCCCGAGCGACGATGCTGTAGGGGATGGTGTTGATGTGGACCCCGAGGATGCGCACGTCGGCGCCGCCCAGGCGGGCCGCGAGGAGATCGACGCCGCTGGTTTCGACGAACTGGAAGTCGCCACCGAGCAGGCCCTGCATCGTCACGGTGCCGCTCTGAAGCACCTCGGGCTCGACCTGCAGCCCGTACTTCTCGAACAGCCCCGCCTTGGCGCCGATCCAGACGGGGGCCAGCGCCGCGCTCACGCCCGCGACGCCGACGCGCACGCGCTCCAGCGTCGGCCGGTCGGCCGTCGCGTCCGTCTGTCCCCTCCCCGTCGTGCCGGCGGTCGGCGGGGCTGGCGGCGACGTGGGAGCCGAGGCGGCGCCGGAGCCGCAGGCAGCGAGGAGGATGGCCAGGACCGCGACGGCCAGTGGCCGGCGAGCTCGACGAGCAGGCATACGGTCTCCAGTGGACGTGAGGTTCAGGCCCGGTACTATACCGCGTCCGGCTGCTGACGGCGCATGCCCGCCCCGCTGGCACCTGCTCCGGGGCGGCCCTACAATCAAGCTATCACCGCGAGCATCGATAAATGATGAAGGGGGCAGCGTCCATGGCCGTCGATGTCGAGCTAAGCTTCGGACAGCAGCTCATCGCGGAGGCGAAGCGCACGCACCCGTGGCTGCACCACCCGCTGTTCAAGGACATGGTGGCCGGCAAGCTCACGCGGGAGCAGTTGCGCGCGGTCCTCAAGCAGCAGGGTGCCTTCTTCCTGGATACAGTGCGCCACACCGCCGTCCGCCTGGCCGCGATCGGCAGCTTCCGGCCCAGTCTGGAGGACCTCAAGCTGCAGCGGGCGATCATCCCGGTCCTCCTCGAGGAGGTCGGCGAGGACCTCATCGGCGGCAAGGAGCCCGCCCACGCGCTGCTGTACGTGAAGCTGGCCGAGGGCCTCGGGATCAGCGCGGACGAGCTATTCGGCGCCGAGTACCTGCCGCACGTCGTGATCGAGAAGAACGAGCTGTTCCAGCTCCAGCGCGAGGGCCTGCTCGAGGCGCTCTGCGGGGGCGCGCTGGCGACCGAGTCGGTGAACGGCATCGCCTCGGCCCGCCTCTACGACGCCTTCCGCACCCACTACGGCATCGCCGACGAATACCTGGACTTCTACCGCGTGCACGCCGGCGTGGAGGAGGAGCACGGCGCGCAGGCGGTCACGCTGGTGAACCGCCTGGCCGCGACCGAGGCCGACCAGAAGCGTGGCTGGCTGGCCATGCGGCGCGCGATCACCGTCCGCTGGCTGGCGGCCGACGGCATGTACCAGGCGATCGTGCAGGGCGGGCAGTAGGCGGCGCGGCGCCTGGCGGGACTGCTCGCGGTTCGTCGCGCCGCCTGGCAGCACGCGGCCCACGCTGATCCAGCGCTGTCGGGTTTTGGAGATGCAGCGGCTCGTCGCCTACCCGACCGGCAGCACGCGGTGGACGAAGTCGCGGACCGTGCCCAGCGAATCCGGCGTCACCTCGTGGCCCATCGGGAACTCGTGGTACTCCGGCCGCAGGCCGGCGCGCTCGAGCACCTTGCGGGCGGTCGTCGCATCCTGGACGTTGATGCTCGGGTCGTTCGTGCCGTGCACGATCAGCACGGCCTGATGGGGGTGGCTGGCCAGCGCCTGGTCGAGGTCGGCGGCCTTGTACAGCCGACCGCTCATGCAGACCAAGCCGGCCAGTGACTCCGCCGGCGGGAGGTGGAAGCCGGCGTCGTAGGTCATCACGCCGCCCTGCGAAAAGCCGAACAGGACCGTCCGCCGCGGCTCGACGCCGTGGCGCTGCCACAGCTCGCGCAGCGCCGCCAGCACCTTCTGCCGCGCGGCCAGCACCGTCTCGTCCATGCTCGCGCTGTCGTACCAGGCGTAGCGGATGCCGTCGCCCATGTACAGTACGCGGGGAGCATAGAACAGGACGTAGCGGTAGTGCTGGTCGTCGAGCGCGGCGCAGACGCCGCCGAGGTCTTCGGCCGCCGCGCCGCGACCGTGCATCCCCACGACGAGCGGTAGCTCGCGCCTACCGCCCTCGGGCGCCAGCTCCAGGTAGTACAGGCCGCCCGCCTCACCGCGTCGCAGGTCCATCCGTTCTCCTCCCGCACCCGTGCTGCTCGCGCGCCAGCCGGGCCGGCCGCGCGGTCGCCACCTCGCCATTGTAGGCCCGCCGGCGCGCGAGACCAAGCCGCGGCCCAGGATAATGCGGGTCGTGAGGTTGCTTGCCGAGCGGGCTCACAGCTCGGCGTGGCGGAAGCAGTCGGTGGTGTGGTCGTTCACCATGCCGACCGCCTGCATGAACGCGTAGCAGATGGTGGGGCCACAGAAGCGAAAGCCGCGCCGCCGCAGGTCGCGGCTCATGGCCGCCGATTCGGGTGTCTGTGCGGGGATCTCGGCCGGACGCGCATAGGCGTGGCGGTGCGGCGTGTCGCCGACGAAGCTCCATAGGTACGCGGCGGGCGAGCCGACCTCGCGGCGCAGCGCCAGCCAGGCGCGGGCGTTGCCGAGCGCGGCCGCGATCTTGGCCCGGTTGCGAATGAGGCCGGGATCGGCCAGCAGGCGCTCGACATCGGCCGCGGTGTAGCAGGCGATCCGCTCGGCATCGAAGCCGTCGAAGGCGCGGCGGTAGGCGTCGCGCTTGCGCAGCACGGTCGCCCAGCTCAGGCCGGCCTGCGCGCCCTCGAGGAGCAGGAACTCGAACAGCACCCGCTCATCGCGCTGCGGCACGCCCCACTCCTGGTCGTGATACGCCAGCATCGGCGCGCTGGAGGTCGCCCAGGCGCAGCGCGGCGGGCCCGGCGCCAGCGTTGGTGCACCCACTAGGATGCGGGTCGCAGCGCGGCGCCGATGACCCAGCCCTGGGCGGGTAGACCCGGGGCGCCGATCTGGTACCAGTTCTGCCCGTCGAGGGGGACCGGGCCGGCCAGGACGTCGACGCGCGTACCGTCCCAGAGCGTACCGATCTGCGGACTGCCCAGCCCGGGGTTGGCGCGGACGCGCAGGCCCAAGGGGCCGGCCCCGCCGACGATGGCGTTGCCGCCGACGGCCAGGCCCGGCCGGGTGGGCGTCGCCGTGGGCGCAGGCGGCGGTGGCGGTGGCGCTGGTGGCGCAGCAGCGGCCGGCTCTCCCGCGGCGGGTGGCGGCGCCGCCGCCCCGGCCGGCGGTGCCGCGGCCGGCGGCGCGCCCGCCGGCGCGGGCAGTGCCACCGGCGCCGGGGGCGCGGCCGCGACGGCTCGTGGCGAGGCCGCGGCCGCCGTCGCGGGGACGAGGTAGCCGCCGTCGACCCAGCCGGGGCTGGCGAGATCCGGTGCCGTGACGCGGTACCAGGTCATGCCGTCGGCGTCGACCGGCCCCTCCAGGACCTGCGCGACCGCGCCGGGACTCAGCCCGCCGGTCACGGCGCTCGCCAGCAGCGGCGCGCTGTGGGCGTCGAGCCCGCTGCCCTGGGTGCCGGCAACCCGCGCCATCGTGCCGACCGCGAGCGGCGGCGGGGCCGGCGGGGCCGCGGTGAGGTAGGCGCCGTCGACCCAGCCCGAGCCGGCCAGTCCGGAGGCACTGACGCGGTACCAGGTCAGGCCGCTCGCGCTGAGCGGCCCCTCGAGCACCTGCACCGGCGTCCCGTCGGTGAGCCCGCCGACCACAGTGCTCGACGTCAGCGGTGCCGAGTGCACGTCCAGCCCGGCGCTGCCGGTGCCGGAGACCCAAGCGCCGCTACCGACGGCCAGCGGCGCGTCGCTCTGTGGCGGCGGAGTTGCCAGAGCGGCGCCCCAGGCGCCCGCCGGCGAAGCGAGTAGCAGCAGCCAGCCGACCAATCCCAGGAGCGCTACGGTGCCAGGCAGCCGAGCCAGTAAGTGCTGTCGCAAGGCTCCCTCCTCCGCTACGCAATCAGCGCACCTGCCCCTTCCCCCGCACCACCCACTTGTACGAGCACAGCTCGCGCAGGCCCATCGGGCCCCGCGCGTGCATTTTCTGGGTGCTGATCCCGATCTCCGCGCCCAGGCCCATCTCGAAGCCATCGGTGAAGCGCGTGGACGCGTTGACGTAGACGGCGGCCGCGTCCACCTCGCGCAGGAAGCGCTCGGCGGCGTCGCCGTCCCGCGTCACGATCGCCTCGGAGTGGCTGCTGCCGTAGCGGGCGATGTGCTCCAGGGCCGCGTCGAGGCCGTCCACAACGCGCACGGCCAGGATCAGGTCGAGGTACTCCGTCGCCCAGTCCGCCTCGCTGGCGGGCGTGCCGTAGCCGAGGATCTCGCGCGCCGCGTCGTCCACGCGCAGCTCGACGCCGCGCTCGCGCAGGGCGGCGCCGAGGCGCGGCAGCAGGCGCGGCGCGATGGCGCGGTCGATGAGCAGCGACTCGGCGGCGTTGCAGACGCTCGGCCGCGAGCACTTGGCGTTCACCACGATGTCGAGCGCGAGCTGCTCGTCGGCGCTGGCCTCGACGTAGACGTGGCAGTTACCCACGCCGGTCTCGATGGTGGGGACGGTCGCGGTGCGGACGACGGTGGCGATCAGGTCGGCGCCGCCGCGCGGGATGGCCAGGTCGACGAGGCCGTTCATCGTCAGCAGCGCCAGCGCGTCGCGGCGGTCGGTGGACTCGACGAGCTGGATCGCGTCCGGCTCCACGTACGGCGCGATCGCTCGCCGCAGCGCGTCGACGATCGCCTTCGAGGTGGCGTAGGCGTCGCTGCCGCCCCGCAGAATCACCGCGTTGCCCGACTTGAGACAGAGCGCGGCCACGTCCGACGTCACGTTCGGGCGGGCCTCGTAGATCACGGCGATGAGGCCGATCGGCACGCGCACGCGCTCGACCTCGAGGCCGTTCGGCCGCACGTCGCGCTCGATCACCTCGCCGATCGGGTCCGGGAGGTCGGCCACCGCCTCGACGCCGGTCGCCATCGCCTCCAGGCGCTTCGGGTCGAGCGCCAGGCGATCGATGAGGTGGCTCGCCGTGCCGGCCGCGCGCGCCCGCTCGACGTCGGCGGCGTTGGCGGCGAGGATCGCGTCGGCCTCGGCACGCAGCGCGGTGGCCATCGCCCGCAGCGCGGCGTTCTTCGCTTCGCCGCCGAGCACCGCCACCCGCCGGCTCGCGGCCTTCCCCCGCTCGGCCTGGGCGCGGACCAGTGCGGAGTACTGAGTACTGAGTGCTGAGTCCCGACTGTCAGCTTGCTGCTCGATGGCCATGAGAGTTCTCCCGCAGGGCACCCGCGCCAGGTTGCGGTGCCGCCTTAGTCCCTCAGCCCCATTCAGTACTCAGTACTCAGTACTTAGCACTCAGTGCTTCGTCACTGCCAGAGCACCAGGTTGTTGCGGTGGATGACCTCGTCGAAGTCGTACTCGTCGCCCAGCTCGTTGGTCCGCTTGCCACGAATCTGGGCGAGCTGCGTGGACGAGTAGTTGGTCAAGCCGCGGCCGATGCTCACGCCGTCCGGCCCGACCAGCGTCACTAGGTCGCCGGCCTCGAACGGCCCCTGGACGTCCGTAACGCCGACCGGCAAGAGGCTGCGTCCCTGTGCCAGCAGCGCGCGGCAGGCGCCGTCGTCGAGATACACCTTGCCCACGCTGCTCAGGCCGGCGGCCATCCACCGCTTGCGGCTCGTCGGCTTGCCCGCCTCGGTCTGGGGCGAGAACAGGGTCCCCAGCCGCCGCCCCTCGATGATCTTCTCCAGCGCCCCCGGCTCGCCGGCGTCGGTGATCACCACCGCGCAGCCGGCCTGGGTGGCGATCTGCGCCGCCTGGAGCTTCGTGATCATCCCGCCGACGCCGACCGTGGCGCCCCCGGCCATCTTCAGCACGCTATCGTCGATCCGCTCGATGAAGGAGATGACGTGCGACTCCGGGTGCGTGCGCGGGTCGCGCGGGTAGAGGCCGCCGACGTCAGACAGGATCACCAGCAGCTCGGCCCCGATCAGGTTCGCCACCAGGGCCGAGAGGTGGTCGTTGTCGCCGAACTTGATCTCGTCGGTGGCAACGGTATCGTTCTCGTTCACGATCGGCAGCGCGCCCAGGTCGAGCAGGGCGTTCAGCGTGTTGCGGGCATTCAGGTAGTGGCGGCGGTCGCCGACGTCGCGGGGCGTGAGCAGCACCTGGCCGATGGGCTGGCCGTGGGCGCTGAAGAACGCCTGGTAGCGCTCCATGAGCAGGCCCTGGCCGAGCGCGGCCATCGCCTGCTTCAGCGGCAGGCTCCGCGGGCGCTTGTCGAGGCGCATCTCGGCGACGCCGGCGACGATGGCGCCCGAGGTGACCAGGATCACCCGTCGTCCACCGCGCATGATGCCGAGCACCTGGGTGCACAGGCGGGCGATCTTCTCGTCGGCGAGCCGCCCGTGGTGGGTGATGCTCGACGAGCCGACTTTGACCACGATCGTGCTCAGGTCGGCCAGCGCGCGCCGCAGCGCCAGCTCGCGCTGCCGTTTCGGCGAGGCGCCGGCCAGGGCGTCGTCGGCCATCGGCCGCGCCGCGACCGATGCCGGGCCGCTCGCCCAGCGCGCGCCGGGGTAGCCCTGGCCCGCCGCGCTGCGTCGGTGGGCGGCGTCGGCCGCCGCCCCTCGGTCGTCGGGCGTCAACGGATGCCCCCGCTGGTGGAGGGCGTCGGGCGTCGCATCAGGCCAGCCTCCCCAGCTCCTCGGAGCGGTGCGTGGCCGCCACCACGGCGTCAATCAGGCCGCCGCGCACGCCTGCCCGCTCCAGGGCGGCCAGGCCGGCGATCGTCGTGCCCCCGGGCGACGCCACCATGTCCTTCAGCACGCCGGGGTGCAGGTTGCGCTCCAAGAGCAGCCGCGCCGTGCCCAGCACCGTCTGCGCGGCGAGCAGGAGCGCGACGTCGCGCGGCAGGCCGGCCGCCACGCCGCCGTCGGCCAGGCCCTCGATCATCACCGCCACGAACCCCGGCCCGCTGCCCGACAGCGCCGTGACGGCATCCATCTTCGACTCGGGCAGCACCAGCACCCGGCCGACCGGCTCGAAGATCCGCCGCGCCACCTGCTCGTGCTCGGCCGTGGCGTGGCGGCCCCGCGCCAGCACCGCCATCCCCTCACTGACGAAGGCCGGGGTGTTCGGCATGACGCGGATCACCGGCACCTCGGTCGGCATGGCGGCCTCGATGGTGGCCAGCTTCACGCCGGCGGCGACCGAGACGATCAGGTGGTCGCCGTGCACGGCGTGCTGCATGTCCGCCAGCAGCTCGGGGGCGTCCTGCGGCTTAACGGCGATTACGGCGACCTCGGCCTGGCGCAGTGCTTCGCGGTTGTCGCCGCAGGTCTGGATGCCGAGCTCGCCGGCGATGTAGTCGAGCCGCTCCGGGCGGATGTCGCTGGCGTACAGGCGGTCTGGCGGCGCCGCGCCGGCGCGCAGGAGGCCGCGCAGCACTGCCTCGGCCATCTGTCCTGCCCCGAGAAAGGCGATCCTGGGTAGCTCTGCCATCGTGGTCCATCCCGCACGGCGTGGGGCCCGGGACGGCAGCGCCGCGCCCGAGCAGTTCGGCGAATTATAGCGGGGCGCCGTGGCCCGGGCCACGGCGCCCCCAGCAGACCGCGCGCGGCACCTCAGCTCAACGCGGCGGGCGAGGCGCGCACCGACGCCGGTTAGGTAGTCGAGCCTTCGGCCGACTATCATCATGCCATGACCGAGTTAAGGGCCGACCTGCGGGACCTGCTCGCCGCCGCGCGCGGCGATAGCGCGCCATCGGGCAGCGGCCGCGACCTGCGCGGCTTCCTGGCCCACTTCGCCGCCCGCCACCCGGACCAGGTCTACCGCGTCGAGCGGCCCGTCGATCCGCGCTTCGAAGCCGCCGGCCTGCTTTACCAGATCGAGCGGCGCGGCCCGCCGCCGGTAGTCGTCTTCGAGAACGTCCGCGGCTCGTCGATCTCGGTCGTGGCCAACGTCCACGGCACCTTCGAGCGGCTCGCGATGGCGCTGGGCCTCCCGGCGGAGGCCACGATCGCCGACTTCACGCGCGAGTACGGGCGACGCGAGAGCGCCCCGCTGCCGCCGGTGCTCGTCGACGACCCGCCGGTCCACCAGGTCGTGCGGACCGGCGCCGACGTCGACCTCGACGCGCTGCCGCTGCTGACGTACCACGAGAAGGACGGCGGCGCCTACATCAGCGTCGGCTTCACGGTCATGCGCGATCCCGACAGCGGCGTGCGCAACGCGGGCATCTACCGTCTAATGCGGCAGGGGCGGGACGCCCTCGGTGTGCTGCTCTCGCAGACCGGCCACGGCCACTACATCTGGCGCACGCACGAGCGGCGCGGCCTGCCGACCCCGGTGGCCGTCTTCATCGGCCACCACCCGGCCGTCCACCTCGGCTGCCAGAGTTTCACGCCGATGGACGTCGACGAGTTCGCGGTGGCGGGCGCGATGCTCGGGGAGCCGCTGCGCCTGGCCCGCTGCCTGACGGTGCCGCTGGAGGTGCCCGCCGACGCCGAGATCGTCCTCGAGGGCGAGATCGCGCCCGACGTGCGGGCGCCGGAGGCGCCGTTCGGCGAGTACCCGGGCACCTACGGCCCGCAGCGGATGAGCCCGGTCATCCGCATCCGCGCCATCACGACGCGCCGTCACCCGCTGTATCAGGAATCGTTCGTCGCCCACCCCGACCACCTGCTCCTGGGCGGCGTCACTCGGCTCAGCTACGTGCTGAAGACTGTCCGCGTCGCCTGTCCCACCGTGCGCCAGGTCTACATCCCCCCTTGTGGCTGCTGTCGGTTCATCTGCTACATCGCGATGGAGAAGCTGATCGAGGGGGACCCGAAGAACGCGGCGATGGCGGCGTTCGCGGCCGATCCGTTCCTCAAGTTCGTCGTGGTGGTGGACGAGGACGTGGACATCCTCAACGACTCGGACGTGATGCACGCGATCGCGACGCGGGTGCGGGCGGACACGGACACGTTCATGGTGACCCACGCGCGGGGCTCACCGCTCGACCCGTCGAGCTACGAC
>Ga0070739_10003224_pt1 | contig 20709 bp, 17 predicted proteins | sample Coa_R1_7_FD_66445 | JGI IMG/M metagenome (GOLD analysis project Ga0070739, IMG submission 66445) | Surface soil microbial communities from Centralia Pennsylvania, which are recovering from an underground coalmine fire - Coalmine... | ecosystem: Environmental > Terrestrial > Soil > Unclassified ... | reverse complement strand
CCGTGCACGCTCAACGCGGCCAACGAAGTGGCCGTGCACGCCTTCCTGGGCGGACGCCTGCGCTTCCTCGACATCGCGGCGGTGATCGAGGAGACGCTGAGCGAGCTGCCCGCCGCCGCCATCCACTCCTTTGACTCGCTGGCCGCGGCCGACGGCGAGGCGCGCCGCGTGGCCGGCGAGCTCGTGGCCATGCGGGCGGCCGCGTAGCGCCAGCGGACATGAGCTACGTCCTGGCCTTCCTCGGCTTCGCCGCCCTGATCGTCCTCCACGAGGCCGGCCACTTCGCGGCCGCCAAGGCGGTGGGGATGCGCGTGGAGCGCTTCTCGCTGTTCTTCGGTCCCCTGCTCGTCAAGTTCCGCCGCGGCGAGACCGAGTACGGGATCGCTCCCATCCCGCTGGGCGGCTACGTCCGCATCACCGGCATGAGCCCGCGCGAGGAGATCCCGCCCGAGGTGCTGCCCCGGGCCTACTTCAAGCAGCCGGTGTGGAAGCGGATCGTGGTCATCCTGGCCGGGCCGGCCGTCAACCTCGTGATCGCCTTCGTCCTGCTGTTCGGCATCTACTGGGCCGACGGAGGCACCGTGACCAACACGGTGGCCGCGGGCTCGCTCCAGCCGCCGGCCACGCGCTACCTGCGGGCGGGCGACCGGATCGTGGCCGTCGACGGCCACCGCAACCCCGGCGTGAACGAGATCTCCGACCTCATCCGCAGCCATCGCTGCGCCGGCACGCCCACCGCCGGCTGCCGGGCCGCCACGCCGGTGCGCCTCGAGGTGAGCCGCCACGGGCGCCTCGAGCGCTTCAACATCTACCCGCGTTACGACGCCTCGCTGAAGATCATGCGGGTCGGCTTCGAGTTCGGCACCCAGCCCCTCGGCGCGCTGGCCGCCGCCGGGCAGAGCGTCTCGGAGATGTGGCGCGTCACGCACGTCACGGTCACCACCGTGGGCCGCATCTTCGAGCCCAAGGTCCGCCACGAGCTGCATTCGGCCGTGGGCGCGTTCAAGGTCACCCAGCAGGAGTTCGGCTACAGCTCGGTCGACGCCCTGTGGACGCTGGCCATCATCTCGCTCTCGCTGGCCGTCATCAACCTCTTCCCGTTCCTGCCCCTGGACGGCGGCCACGTGTTCTGGGCTGTGGCCGAGAAGCTCCGCGGCCGGCGGATCCCCTTCGAGCTCATGGAGCGCGCCGGCGTGGTCGGGTTCGCGCTCATCCTGGTCGTCTTCGTGATCGGGCTGAGCAACGACATCTCGACGCTCTCGGGCACGGGCTTCCCAACGCACTAGCGGCCTGGACGGCCGTTCGGCAGGGGCGGAATCCGCCGCAAAGCACCGGCTATCCTGAGCCCACGGCCGTCTCGGCCGCACGCAGCGCACACGGAAAGGTTCATAGGACAGCATGGAGATGACCACAGCCGCCGCGGCGGCCGGCGGCGCGGTCGAGGCGCCCACCGTTCCCGAAGCCCTGCGCCGCACCGCGGCGGCGCACCCTGACATCCCCGCCGTTCGCGCGGTCGACGACTCGGTCGTCCTCAGCTGGGCCGAGCTGCTGGCCCGCGTCGACGCGCTGGCCGGCGGCCTGGCCCGCCTCGGCGTCGGGCACGGCGACACCGTGGCGCTGATGATGGGCAACCGGCTCGAGTTCCACCTCGCCGACCTGGCCGTGGCCACGCTCGGAGCCACGCCCTTCTCGATCTACCAGACCTATCCCGCGCAGGAGATCCGCTACCTGATGACCGACGCCGGGGCCAAGCTCGCGATCGTCGAGCAGGCCTACCTGGCCGCCATGCTCGAGGCGTCCGCGGAGCTGGCCGGCGTCGAGCACGTGATCGTGATCGACGGCCAGGCGCCCGAGGGCGTGCTGCACCTCGACGAGGTCGAGGGATCGAACCCCGGCTTCGACGCCGCCGCCGCGGCCGCGCAGGTCCGGCCCGACGACGTTCTGACGCTCATCTACACCTCCGGCACCACCGGACCGCCCAAGGGCGTCCAGCTCTCGCACCGCAACGTGATGGGCTCGGCCCGCGCCGTGCAGGAGCTCATCCCGATCCAGCCCGCGGGGCGGCTGATCTCGTGGCTGCCCGCGGCCCACATCGCCGAGCGGATGGCCCACCACTACATCCCGCTGATCTTCGCCGGCACGATCACGCCGTGCCCCAACCCGCGCGAGATCCTCTCCTTCCTGCCCCAGGTCCGCCCGACCTGGTTCTTTGCCGTGCCGCGCATCTGGGAGAAGCTGAAGGCCGGGCTGGAGACGATGCTCTCCGCGCAGAGCCCCGAGCAGCGTGCCCCGCTCGAGCGCGCGCTGGCGGTCGGCCGCGAGCGCGTGCGCCTGCGCATGGAGGGGCGGCCCGTGCCGCCCGAGCTCGAGGACGAGTACCGGCGCGCCGACGAGCAGTACTTCTCGGGCCTGCGCGTGATGCTGGGGCTCGACCAGGCGCTGTCGGTGAACGCCGGGGCGGCCCCGACGCCGATCGAGGTGATCGAGTTCTTCCACGCGATCGGCATCGAGCTGGCCGAGCTGTGGGGGATGAGCGAGACCTGCGGCTTCGGCGCGTGCAACCGGCCCGGTGCCGTGAAGATCGGCACCGTGGGCCCGGCCGCGCCGGGCTGCGAGCTCAAGATCGCCGAGGACGGCGAGCTCCTGTGCCGCGGCGACTTCATCATGCTCGGCTACCGCAACCAGCCCGAGAAGACGGCCGAGGCGCTCGACCCGGACGGCTGGCTTCACACGGGGGACATCGGCGAGATCGACGAGGACGGCTACCTGAAGATCGTCGACCGCAAGAAGGAGATCATCATCAACGCCGCCGGCAAGAACATGTCGCCGGCCAACATCGAGAGCGCCATCAAGTCCTCCAGCCCGCTCATCGGCCAGGTCTGCGCGATCGGCGACGCCCGCCCCTACAACACGGCGCTGATCGTGCTCGACGCCGACTTCGCGCCCCAGTGGGCCGCCCAGCACGGCCTCGAGGGCCACACGCTGGAGCAGCTGGCCGGCGAGCCTGCCATGGTCGAGGCGGTGCGGGCGGCCGTCGAGGAGGGCAACCGCCACCTGGCCCGGGTCGAGCAGATCAAGAAGTTCAAGATCGTGCCCGGCGACTGGGCTCCGGGCGGGGACGAGCTGACGCCGACCATGAAGCTCAAGCGGCGGCCGATCGCCGAGAAGTACGCCGCCGCCATCGACGAGCTCTACGCCTAGCGGCGGGGGCCAACCCCGGCGCCGGGCCCGGCGCCGGGATCAGCCTCCGGCGGATCACTGCGGCAGCGTGAACTGACCGACGAGCCGCTGGAGCTCGGACGCGGTGCGCGTGAGCTCCGAGGCCGAGGCGGCGATCTGCTGGGTCGAGGCGCTCGTCTCCTGCGTGGTCGCGGAGACCTCCTCGGCCGAGGCGGAGGAGTGCTCGGCGACGCCCAGGACCTGCACGATGCTGTCCTGGACGCGCTCGCCGGCCGCGGCGATCTGGGCCACGGACGCGCTGATGCGCTCGACCTGCTCGCTCATCTGCTCGACGCTCGAGTCGATGCGCAGGAATGCGTCGCGCGCCTCCTCGACCGTCTGCGCGCCCTGCTCGGCCCGCTCGGAGCCGTCGCCGACGACCTGCACGGCGCGGTTGGTGCCGGCCTGCATCTGGGAGATGAGCTCGCCGATCGAGGCGGCGGCGCTCTGCGACTCCTCGGCCAGCTTGCGGACTTCCTCGGCCACGACGGCGAACCCGCGCCCCTGGTCGCCCGCGCGGGCGGCCTCGATGGCAGCGTTCAGCGCCAGCAGGTTGGTCTGCTCGGCGATGGCTGTGATCGTGTCGACGATGCCGCCGATGCGGTCGCTCATCGAGCCCAGCTCGCGGATCGTCTCGCTGATCCCGGCGCTCGAGGCCTGCACGGCCCGCATGGCGTCGGTGGCGCGGGTTACCGTCACCGCGCCCTCCTTGGCCAGCTCGCGGGTGTCGCGGACGGCCTGGGCGGTCTCCTCGGCGTCGCGCGCCGACGCGCTCGACGCGGTGGCCACCTCCTCCGTGAGCTGCTTGGCCTGAGCGAGCGCCCGCACCTGGGTCTCGGCGCCCTGGGCCACGTTGCTCACGGCGTCCGCGATCTCGGCCACGGCCTGCCCGGCCTGCTCGCCGCTGCGCGCCATCTGCTCAGAGGCACTGCCAACGGTGTCGGAGCTCTGCGAGATGTGCCCGAGCATGGTGGCGATGCGCGTGCGCATCTCCGCGAACGCGTGGCCGAGCGCGTCGCGCTCGGAGTGGGGGACGACCTCGACGGCGAGGTTGCCCTCGGCGATCTGGCGCGCCGCGGCGGCCATCCGCTGGAGATACTCCACCGACCCGCGGAAGGCGCGGGCCATGCGACCGATCTCGTCGTCGCTGGAGACCTCGACCTCCACGTTCACGTCGCCTTCGGCGATGCGCTCGGCGGCCGCGGTCACCGCGGCCAGCGGGCGCGTGATCGAGCGCAGCATGAGGATCGTGATCGCGATGGCGATCAGCACGCCGATGACGGCGATGATCAGCACGGTCGTGATCGAGTTCGACACCGTGGTGCCGACCGAGGCGGTGATCGCGGCGGCCCGCTTGGTGATCTCCGCGCCCATGGCGTCGAAGTCGGCCTGGGTCTGGTTGGAGATGCTCACGTTGCCGACCGTCATCGCGGACACGGCCTCGTGGGCGTTGAAGTTCATCGAGGCGCTCAGCACGTCCTGTGTGAACACGTTGTACTTGTGCACGTCGTCCAGCGTGTGCCGGGCCTGCGCGCGCAGCGCCGCCGTGGGAGCGTGCGCGATGAGCGCGTCGAGGTTGCCGACCGCCTGCCTGTAGCCCTGGGTCACCTGCGCGGCGGTCGTGCGCATGAGCGGCAGCTGCTGCTGGTCGAGGAGCGCGGCCAGCGCGGCCAGCATGTTGGACTGATCGTCATCGGTCAGCCAGCCCTCGTAGGCATCGCGCTCGGTGCGGAAGACGTTGAAGGTGCTCTGGGAGCTGCGGGACTTCGAGCGCGCGGTGTTCAGGCCGAGCACGGCGACGCCGACGCAGGCCACGGCCAGGGCGCCGAGGATGGACACCATGCCGACCAGGCGGGCACGGACGCTGAGGCGTGCGAGCGCGCTCGCACGGGGGGCTTTCGAGGAGTCGGGCATGCCACCGTGTTCGGCGGCATGAGCGCAATCTGAAGGTGGACCGCGGCTAGCGCAGGTCGATCTGGACGTGGCGGCTGTAGACGAGCGCGCCGGTGACCCCCAGGGGGTTGAAGTAGCCCATCGGATCCTGGTCGGGGTAGCTCCAGATCAGCCGCACGCTCTGCACGCCGCGGCCCGGGAACCTCACGCGCTGGTCGAAGTAGCAGCTCGAGGCGCTCGAGATCGTCGCCGTGGCCACCGTGTGGAACGCGGCGTTGCTCGGATGGCGCCCGGGCGCCGACTGGATCTGGACCGTCTGCGGGCCATCCTCGACGACCGCGAAATGGGCGGGGCGCGCGCAGCCCCAGACCTCGAGGCTGCGGCCGGCCCGGGTCGTCGTCACCGGGAGGTAGAGGGGGAGCCGCCACGCGTAGTAGGTCTGCTTGGGACGGCCGCCGTAAGCGATCAGGCCGGATGCGAATCCGCCGTAGTCGTTGGTGGGCAGGGCGGCCTCGGGGTCGTAGAGCAGGTACTGCATGAACGAGGCCAGCCGCGGGTCCTTCCAGTGCAGGTACTCAGCCCAGTTCAGGTAGTAGGCGGCGGTGCTCTGGCTCAGCCACGGGTTGTGGTCATGGGCCCAGTGGCGCTTGGGCGGCGAGGTGATGTAGCCGAACTCGGTGTCGTAGATGGGCAGGTGGCGATGCCAGCCGTACACCCGCAGCAGCCGGTCCAGCCCGCGCTCGAACCTGCCCATCGTGCCCAGCGTCGCGTAGTCGGCCGTCGAGGTGTGCGTGTAAGGATCCGGGTCGGGCTCGTGGTTGGGCGCGTACCAGCGCATGTAGGGGTGGTCCGAGAAGCCGGTGGCCTGGAACAGAGCCGGGTGCTGGCGCGGGAAGGCGCGGGTCCCCGCTGCCGTGGTCGGGCAGCCGCGCACGCGCGCCGCGTAGCCACGCAGGGGCCGGTAGCGGGAGTCCACGCAGTACAGCGAGCGCAGGAACAGCATCGGGGTCATGCCCGAGTACACGCCCCAGCGCGGGAACCCGCGCGGGGCCACCTCGCCGAAGATGATCGTGTCGGTCCTCGTGGTGTGCCCGGTGGCGAGCAAGGACTTCCAGGCAGCGTCAACGAGCCGGCGGTAGAGCAGGGGCGCGTAGTCGATCCGCAGGTGACCGGGCAGGCCCTGGGGGGCGAGGCTGGGCCCGTAGTCGGGCTCGTTCCAGATCGACCAGAAGCTCACCCGGGGAAGCGGCGCGCTGGCCCCGGGAGGCGTGTAGCTACCGCTGTAGCGCTCGGCCACGGCATGCACGAACTGGCCGTAGTCGGTCGCGTTGGGCTCCCAGGGCCCGTGGCCGCTGGGCTGGTTGCCGCGCGGGATCCCGGGTCCCTCGGCCCACCGCCACGCCTCACCGGCGACGTCGAGATCGACCGCGATCCCGACCTGGGCCGCCGCCGTGACGTAGGAGTCGTAGAGCCCCCACGAGTAGCCCGGCGAGGCCGGGTCGGAGGCGTTGAAGTGCGCGGGGCGGTGCTGGGGGGCGACCACGAACCAGCGCACCGGGATGCGCACGACCTGCACGCCGAGCAGGCGCAGCCGCTCGAGCGTCCCCACGGGGTCGGTCTGCATCGCCGCCCCGTCGTCCTCGAACATCGAGACCAGGTGGGTGCTGGCGCGGGCGCGGGCCGGGGCGAGGTCGGTGGCCAGCAGTACGGCGGCGAGCACGGCGGCGATCAGCGAGAGCAGACGGAGGGGAGAGCGGGTCATCTAGCTACCTGACGGAGACGGTTGCGGTTCGGCTGTGGATCGTGGCGCCGTGGGGATAGGACCAGGCCAGGCGGACGGCACCGCTCGCGGGCAGGCGCAGCGTGGTCTGGAAATAGCCCCGGGAGTTCGTGACGACGACGGTCCTGACGGTCCTCCACACGCCGTGGTTGCGCGCACGGAACTGGATCAGGACGCGCGGGTTGTGGAACGTGGGCGCGGGGCGAGCGCAGCCCCACACCGTGACCGGGTGGCCTCGGCGCACGCGCGAGCGGGGCAGGAACAGCGGCAGCCGGTAGGCGTCGTAGGTCGGCTTGTGCCTGCCGCCGTAGAACTCCAGCCCGCTGTCGAAGCCGCTGGGGCCCTGCGGCGGGTCGACGAGCAGGTACTGCATCGTGGACGCGATGTGCGGGTTGCGCCATGACAGGTACTCGGCCCAGTTGAGATAGACCGCGGCCCGGGCGGGGGAGACGAACGGCTGCTTGCTGTTGGGGGGGTTGGTTATGTAGCCGTACTCGTTGTTGTAGATGGCGAAGCGGTGGCTCGAGCCATAGGCGCGCGCGGAGCGCGCGAGGACGTCGTACAGCTTCGGCAGCTCGCTGAACTCGGCGTAGTTGGGATCGCGCGAGTCGGCCACGGTCGGCGGCCCGTGGTAGGGATACGGATGGTCGGCGAACCCGGAGGCGGCGAACAGCGCGGGGTTGGCGGCGCGGAACCGGCGCGAGGCGGCGGCCGTGGCCGGGCAGCCCTGCGCGCTGGCGACCCGCCCGCGGACGGGCCTGTAGCGGCTGTCCACACAGTAGAGCTCGCGCACGAACGTGAGCGGCTTGGTGTCCCCGAAGTAGCCGGGATAGCCCTCGGGAGCCTGGGGGCCGGGCCCCCCGGCCTGGCCACGGGCGTCCAGGTTGCCGATGAGGATCCGGTCGCGGCCGTGGCCGGTGTCGCCCAGCGCGCTCCAGCCGGCGGCGAGGAGCGCCCGGTACAGCGACGGCGCGCTCGGCACGGTCGAGCCCCGTACGGCCTGCGGGGCGAGCTCCTGCCCGAAGTTGGGCTCGTTCCACAGCTCCCACCAGTGCACGGCGGGCAGCGGAGCGGCGTCCGGGGAGGGTCGGAAGCCGCCGGTGTAACGGGCGGACACGGCGCGCACGAAGTCCCCGTAGGCGGCCGCGGACGGGCGCCACTCGGGGTAGCCGCCGCCGTGCGGCTGGCCGCGTCCGGCCGCCCAGGCGGGAGGCGGGCCGCTGAGGGTCAGATCGACGACGATGCCCTGGGCTCTGGCGTCTTTGACGATCGCGTCGAGCGGCGCCCAGTTGTAGGCGGCCCACGGCGCAGCGGCCGGGAACCCGGCGGGCTTGACGGCGGGCGCGAGCCCCAGCGGGCCTCCCCAGTGGACGGCCACGCGCACGACATCAACGCCGAGCGAGCGCAGCTCCGCGAGCGTGTTCGCGGGGTGGGCATAGAGCTGGGGATCGGCTTCGAACATCGCCACCTGCGTGGTCGAGGCCAGCGCGGCGGCGGGTGCGCAGGCGAGCACGGCGGCGCTCAGCAGCAGTGCGGTGAGGACGGCTCTGGCGGTGACGCGCATCTTTTGGCCAAACAGGCGAGGCCCGGTGGAGTTGCGGCGAGGGAACGGAGGAGCCTGGTCTCCCGGGCGGCCCACCCTAACGGATCGTCACCGTCGCCAGGCGGCTGAAGAACGTGTGTCCGGAGGTTGACCGCCAGCTCAGCCGCACGAAGCCGCCGGCCGGGAAGCGGACCTGGACGTCGAAGTATCCGTGGGGGTCGGAGACCTCGACGCGCCGCAGAACCCTCCACGGTCCGCGGGCACCGGCGCTGTACTCGATCAGCACCGGCTGGGGCCGGGGCAGGAAGGCGGCGGGGCGTACGCATCCCCAGACCTCGAGCGGCCGGCCTCCGCTGCCCTGCGCGTGCGGAAGCCAGATCGGCAGCCGGTAGGCGTCCAGGCTCGGCTTCGGCCTGCCGTCGGCGTACAGCAGGCCCGTGGCGAAGCCGCCCAGCGCGTTGGCCCCCGGCGGGTCCTCGAGCAGGTACTGGTCGTATGAGCGGATGCGCGGGTCGCGCCAGGACAGATACTCGGCCTGGTTGAGGTAGATGGCCACCATCTGCACCGGGGCGGCGTGCGCGATGTGCTCAGGCGGGTCGGTCTGGTATCCGTACTCGGTGGAGTAGATGGGAAAGCGGGTGGCCGACCCGTACCGGGACTGGATCGTGTCAAGCGTGCTCTCGAGCCGGGGAAGGCTGGCGAAGTCGGCGTAGTCGGGCTCGAACGCGGTGCGCTGGGTGGGCGGGACGTTGCCCTGCGGATATGGGTGCACGGCGAAGCCGCTGGCATGGAAGAGCCCCGGGTGCGAGCGCGCGAAGGCGGCCGAGCCCGCCGCGGTGGCCGGGCAACCCCGCACGGTCGCCGCGCCGCCGCGCAGCGGCCGCAGGCTTGCGTCCACGCAGTACAGCGCGCGCACGAAGCGCAGGGGCACCATGCCCGAGAAGTTGCCCGGGTTGTTGCCGAAGGTCAGCCCGCGCGGCGCGAGCTCGCCGATCAGGATCGTGTCGCCGCCGTGCCCGCTGGCGTGAAGCGCGCTCCAGCCCGCGTCGACGAGCGAGCGGTACACGGCGGGGGCGACCTCCACGGTCGAGTGATCGACGGCCTGCGGCGCCAGGTAGACGCCGTAGTTGGGCTCGTTCCAGAGCGCCCAGAAGCTGACCCGCGGCAGGGGCGAGCCCGCACCGGTGGGCCTGTAGGCGCCCCCGTAGCGCCTGCCCACGGCGCGCAGGAAGGCGCCGTAGTCGCGGCCCAGCGGCTTCCAGACGCCCGGCGGTCCGCCCGGGGCGCCCGGCGTGCTCGCCCACAGGGGCGCCGGGCCGCCGACCGTGAGATCGATGGCGATCCCGCGGGCGCGGGCCGCGCGCACGACCGCGTCGTACACCGCCCAGCCGGCCGCCGGGTAGGCGCCGGGGTCCGTGGCATCGAAGCCGGCCGGTGCCCTGGCCGCGAGCGGGTCTGGCGCGACGGCGCTCCAGCGCATGTACAGCTTCACCATGCTCACGCCGAGCGCGCGGAGCCGGTCGAGCGTCCCCGCGGGGTCGTCCTGGAGCTGGCCGCCGCCCCCGAAGGTGAACAGCGAGATCAGCGGGGCCTCCCTGCGCACGCTCGCAGCGCCGTGGTGCGCGGAGCCGCCGCCGCACGCGGCCAGCCCGATCGCCCCCGCGCACAGCAGCGCCAGCGCAGCGGCGCGGGCGCGGCGAGATGGGGGACGGCGGCGGGGCATGCAGACCGGCGCCGGCTGGGGAGGGCGGGCCGGCGCAGCCCGCAGCATAGGCCGTCGCGCTCCGTACACTGCTCGTGATGGCGATCACGGTCCGTTCGGGCGCTCCGTCCGTGGCGCGGCCCGACCCGGCGCCGCGGCACCGTCGCCCCGCGCCCGACCTGCTCATGCTGGCCGCCATCACGGTCCTGGCCGTCGTCCTGCGCTTCGCCACGATCACCCACCAGAGCTACTGGGTCGACGAGGCCACGACCGTGCACGAGGTCGGTCTGTCCTTCGGCGCGATGCTGCACGCGGTGCACGCCGGGGAGAGCACCCCGCCGCTCTACTTCGTGCTGGCGTGGGTGTGGGCCACGGCGTTCGGCACCGGCGAGCTCGCCCTGCGCTCGCTCTCGGCTCTGCTCGGGATCGGCCTCGTTCCGATTGCCTACGCCTGCGGACGCGAGCTCGTCTCGCGCTGGACGGGCGTGGTGGCGGCAGCGCTCACCGCCGTCAGCCCGTTCCTGATCTGGTATTCGCAGGAGGCCCGGGCGTACATGCTGCTGGGCGCCCTCTGCGGCCTGTCGTTCCTGGGCTTCGCCCGCATGCGCCGCGGCCCGGACCGCCGCGCGCTCGTGTTGTGGGGGGTGAGCTCGGCGCTCGCCGTCCTCACCCACTACTTCGCCGGGTTCCTCGTCGCCCCCGAGGCGGCTGTGCTGCTGTGGTGGCGCCGCGACCGGCCGACCGTGCTCGCAGTCGGCGCGGTGGCCGCCGTGCAGGCGGCGATGGTGCCGCTCATCGTCGGCGCGGCGGGGCGCTCGCTGATCGAGTGGATCAGCGCCTTCTCGCTCTCGACGCGGATAAACCAGGTCGCGGTCGAGCTGTCGCTGAGCACGCTCTACCGCAATCCGCTCGTCAGCCACGGGCTGCTGGGCGCGGGCGTGCTGGCGCTTGTGCTCGCGCTGCTGCTCGCGTTCGGCGGTGGCCGCGCCCGCCTGGCCGCGGTCGCGCCCGCCGCGGCGGTGGCCGCGTTCGTGCTCGTGGTCCCCGTGCTGCTCGCGCTGGCCGGTCACGACTACGTCGTGCCCCGCAACTTCATCGGCGCCTGGGTGCCGCTGGCCGTCGTGTTCGCGGCTGCGGTGACCGCTCCGCGCACGCTGCCGGCCGGCGCCGCCCTGGCCGCCCTCGTGCTCGTCGCCTTCCTCTACGCCGGCGCGCTGATCGACTCGCGCACGCAGTACCAGCGCCCGGACTGGCGCGGTGTCGCCGGCGCCCTCGGCGCGGCGAGCGGCCAGCGGGCGATCGTCGCCTATGCCGGCGGGACCAACGCCTCGCCGCTCAGCCTGTACCTGCCCGGGGTGCCGTGGCACACGCCGCCAGGCCCCCTCACGGTGTCCGAGGTCGACGTCGTCGGCGACGCCTACCAGCAGGCGCCCGCGCGGCTGCCCGCAGGAGTACGCCTGATCTCGACCAGTTCGGTGGCCGACTTCACCGTGGCCCGCTACGCCGTGCCGCGATGGCGGCTCACGCCCGCCGCGATCGGGGCCCGCGCCGCGACGGCCCTGCTCGTGCCGGGGCCCGCCGCGCCGGCCGTGCTGGTCCAGCGCGCGCCCACCCACCGATAAGGTGTGCGCGCTCATGCGCCGGTCCATATCGATCCTGCTCGCCCTCGGGGCCCTCGGGCTGGTGGCCGCGCCCCTCGCCGCGGCGGCCCCCTCCGGCCAGGATGCGCTCGCCGACTGCAACAGCCACGGCACGCTGACCCGCCACTACTCCACGGTCGACCTCAAGGCCGCGCTGGCCGCCATGCCGGCCCAGACCAAGGAGTACACGGACTGCTACGACGTCATCCAGCGCGCGCTGCTGGCCGACCTGGGCCGCCTGCATGCGGGCGGCTCGGGCGGCTCCGGCGGCTCGCTGCTGCCCACCTGGCTGATCGTTGTGGTCGCGGTGCTCGTCGTGAGCGCCGCCGCGCTGGGCGGGGTGGCGCTCCGCCGGCGGCGCTGAGGCAGCGCGGGAGCCGGCGGAGCGCGCGCACCGCGCCCCCTAGCGCCTGACGATTACGGCGACCGTGCGGCTGTACTCGGTCCCGCCCGCCGGCGGCGTCCAGGCCAGACGGACCTTGCCCGAGCCCGGGAAGCGCAGGCGCACGTCGACGTAGCCGCGCGGGTTGCGCACCGTGACCGTGGATAGCGTGACCCAGCCGCCGCGCCCGCCGCGCTGGAACTGCACCGCGACGAGCTGCGCCCGGCCGCTCTGGCGAGCCGCCAGCGGCGCGGGGCGGGCCCCGCCCCAGACCTCGAGCGCATGGCCCCGCCGGACCGTGGTGGCGGGCAGGTAGAGCGGCATCCGGTAGGCGTAGAAGTCCGGCTTGGGCTTGCCGTCGGGGAACTCGAGGCCGCTGGCGAACACGCCTCCCTGCGGGTCGACGAGCACGTACTGGTCATAGCTGCGCAGCCGCGGCTGGCGCCAGCTCAGGTACTCGGCCCAGTTGAGGTACAGCGCGGCGGCGGCCAGGCTCACGCCGGCGTGCGGATCGGGCGGCTGCGTCCGGTAGCCGTACTCGGTGTTCCAGATCGCGAAGCGCGTGCGCGAACCGTAGGCGCGGTTCGCGCGATCGAGCGTGCGCTCGAGTCGCCCCACCCCGGGGAGGTCCGCATAGTCGGGATCGACGCCCGGACGCCCGTTGTCGCCCGTGGGGACGGTGGGCGGCTGGGGGTGGGCCTGGGAGGAGTACAGGTGGGCGGCGAAGCCGCTCGCCTGGAAGAGAGCCGGATTCTGGGCGCGGAAGCGCCGCGAGGCCGCCGCAGTCGTCGGGCAGCCGCGCAGACGGGCGGCGGTGCCGCGCAGCGGCCGGTAACGGCTGTCGACGCAGTACAGGGCGCGCAGGAAGCGCAGCGGCTTGACGCCGCCGAAGGCGCCGATCGGATGATCGACGCCGCGCGGCGCAGTCTCGCCGATCAGGATCGTGTCGCGGCCGGGCCGGTGGCCGGTGGCCTTCAGGTTCGACCAGGCGGCGTTCAGCAGGCCGCGGTAGAGCGCGGCGCCCACCTCCACGGTGTCGTGGCCGGTGGTCTGCGGGGCGAGGTCGAACCCGTAGTTGGGCTCGTTCCAGATCGACCAGAAACGCACCGCGGGGAGCGGCGAGCTCGCGCCCGAGGGCACGAAGCCGCCGTCGTAGCGCCGGCCGACCGCGTGCACGAAGTTGCCGAACTCACGGGTGGAGGGCTTCCACACCGAGTAGGGCTGTCTGCTGCGCGGCCCGCCCGGACCGGCGGCCCAGGGCGGGGCTGGTCCGGTGAGCGTGAAGTACACGGCGATCCCGTCCTGCTGGGCGTCGCGCACCAGCGCGTCGTAGGGGGCGAAGTCGTAGCGGGGGTCGGCCGGGTCCGAGGAGCGGAAGCCGGCCGGCTTGCGCGACCCGCCCGGGGCGACCGAGTACCAGGTCAGCGCCACGCGCACGCGGGTCACGCCCAGCGACTCGAGCGTGGCCAGCGTCTGGGCCGGATACCACTTGACCATCGCGTCGTCCTCGAAGATCGCCTCCTGGGTGCCGGAGGCCGCGGCCGGCGCCACGTGGAGGGCCAGCCCGGCCAGGAGGGCGGCGAGGGGGAGCAGTCGTCTCAGTGTGCGCATACCCCCAGTGAACCGATCGGGGCCGACAGAGTTTCGGGGGAGATGGCCTGCGGCCATCCCCCTTGGGAGTTTGCGCGATCGCGCAAACTCCCGGAAGAGTGGGGGGAGCCGGCAGGATGCCGGCTCCCCCCGCCGCGCCACCCCGGGAGTTTGGCCATGGCCAAACTCCCAAGGGAGCCGGCAGGATGCCGGCTCCCCCTACACTGGCATTCATGGCCTCTGAGCGGCAGATCCACGTGGGCGGCGTGCCCATCGGCGGCGGCGCGCCGGTCGCCGTCCAGACCATGACGAAGACCGAGACGGCCGACCTTCAGGCCACGATGGAGCAGATCCGCCGCGTGGCCGCGGCCGGCGCCGATCTCGTGCGCGTCGCGGTCCCGCGCGAGAAGGACGCCGAGGCGCTCAAGACGATCGTGCGCGAGTCGCCGATCCCGGTCATCGCCGACATCCACTTCAACTACACGCTGGCCCTGAAGGCGCTCGACGCGGGCGCCCACTGCGTGCGGCTGAACCCGGGCAACATTGGCGGCCCGGACAAGGTGGCCGCCGTGGCCAAGCGCGCCAACGAGCTCGGCACCCCGCTGCGGATCGGCGTGAACTCGGGCTCGCTGCCCGCCCACCTGCGCGAGCTCGAGTTCGAGAACCCCGTGGAGGCCCTGGTCACCGCCGCGGTCGAGTTCGTCGAGCTCATGGAGCGCCTGGACTTCACGAACTTCAAGGTCTCGATGAAGTCGACCAGCGTGCCCAACACGATCGCCTCCAACCGCCTGCTGGCGGAGCGCATCCCGTACCCGCTGCACCTCGGCATCACCGAGGCCGGCACGAAGTGGTCGGGCTCGCTGAAGTCGGCCGTGGGCCTGGGGACGCTGCTGGCCGACGGCATCGGCGACACCATCCGCATCTCGCTCTCGACCTTCCACGCCGAGGAGGAGGTGAAGGTCGCCTGGGAGATCCTGAAGGCCCTGAAGCTGCGCCAGCGCGGCCCGGTCCTGATCGCCTGCCCGACCTGCGGCCGTCTCCAGTTCGACATGGACACCGTGGTGGCCGAGATCGAGCGCCGGCTCGAGGCCTACGACGACCCGATCGAGGTCTCGGTCCTCGGCTGCGCGGTCAACGGGATCGGCGAGGCCCGCCACGCCGACTTCGGGATCACCGGGGCCAAGGACATGGGCATGATCTATTCGCGCGGCGAGCCGCTGAAGAAGGTCCCCACCGAGCGCCTCGTCGACGAGCTGTTCGCCGAGATCGACCGCTACTACGCGGCGGGCAAGCGCGTCGTGCGCGACGAGGGCGACGCCGCCGAGGCGCGCGCCTGGCTGGCCGAGAACGAGGACGCCGATGCCATGACGCCCGAGCGGCTGGCCGCCCTGGAGGCCGCCAAGGCCGACGCCGAGGCCGATGCCGAGGCCGCACGGGTGCCGCTGGACGACGAGGCCTCGCCCGTGGCCGGCCGCCGCTTCACCCGCGCATAGCTTCGCGCCCGGCCGGGGTGGTCGAGAAACCGGCCCATATTTCCGGTTTCTCGACCAGGCCCATCAAAGGTCAGCCGGAGACCCGGCTGAAGCCCTCGGCGACCTTGGACCAGTTGACCACGTTCCACCAGGCCTCGATGTAGTCGGGCCGGCGGTTCTGGTACTTGAGGTAGTAGGAGTGCTCCCACACGTCGACGCCCAGCAGCGGCGTCTTGCCCTGGCTGATCGGGTTGTCCTGGTTGGGGGTCGAGACGACCGCCAGGCCCGAGCCGTCGTGCACCAGCCACGCCCAGCCGGACCCGAACTGGTTGACCCCGGCGTCCTTGAACTTGGCCTTGAAGTCCTCGAAGGACCCGAAGGCGGACTCGATCGCGGCCTTCAGCGCGCCGTCGGGCTCGCCACCGCCGTCGGGCGACATCCACTCCCAGAACAGCGAGTGGTTGTAGTGGCCGCCGCCGTTGTTGCGGACAGCCGTCTGCTTGTCCTGCGGGAGCTTGTCGAGGTTCTTCAGAACCTCCTCGACCGGCTTTGACTCCCACTCGGTGCCCTCCAGGGCGCCGTTGGCCTTGTCCACGTAGGCCTGGTGGTGCTTGTCGTGGTGGACGCGCATCGTCGCCTCGTCGATGTGGGGCTCGAGCGCGCTGTAGTCGTAGGGCAGCGGGGGAACTGAGTAGGCCATCTGTGCTCCTTGCGTTGGCGGTATCTCCGTATCTCTTAGCAGACCGCCGCGGGGCAGCGTGGGTAGGCTTCGCGGTCCTGATGACCCGGCTGTCCGGCTACCTACTGCCCACCGAGCGCGACCCTCCCGCGGATGCCGAGGCGCTCTCGCACAAGCTCATGGTGCGGGCCGGCCTCGTCCGCCAGCTGGGCTCGGGCCTGTGGACGTGGCTGCCGGCCGGCTGGCGGGTGCACCAGCGGATCGTCGCCATCGTGCGCGAGGAGATGAACGCCATCGGCGGCCAGGAGATGCTCATGCCGGTCCTGCACCCGGCCGAGCCGTGGCGGCGCAGCGGCCGCTACGCGATCGAGGAGCTGTTCAAGCTCCGCGACCGCCGCGGGGCCGACATGGTGCTGGCCATGACGCACGAGGAGATCATCACCGTGCACATGGCCGCCGCGGTGCGCTCCTACCGCGACCTGCCACTGATCCTCTACCACTTCCAGGTCAAGGAGCGCGACGAGCCGCGCCCGCGCGCGGGCGTGCTGCGCACCCGCGAGTTCATCATGAAGGACGCCTACACCTTCGACCGTGACCGCGAGGGCCTGGACGCTTCCTACGCCAAGCACGTCGTCGCCTACGACCGCATGCTCGACCGCTGCGGCCTCGAGTGGTACCGGGTCGAGTCCGACGTGGGCATGATGGGCGGCTTCGGAGCCCACGAGTACATGGCGCCATGCGCGGCGGGAGAGAACGAGGTCGCGCTGGCCGGCGGCTATGCCGCCAACGTCGAGGTGGCGAGCGCCGACCCCCAGCCCGTCTCGCTGCCGGCGCGCTTGGACGCCCCGACCGAGGTGCCCACGCCCGGGATGACGACGATCGAGGCCGTCGCGCGCGAGCTGGGCATGCCGGCCGGGGCGCTGCTGAAGGCCTTTCCGGTCGTGCTCCCCGAGGGCGACATGAGGCTTGTCGTCGTGCGCGGCGATCACCGCATCAACGAGATAAAGCTCCAGAACGCCCTCCACAGCCCCTTCCGCCCCGCCAGCCCCGATGAGGTCGCCGAGCGCCTCGGCCCGCCCGGCTACATCGGCCCGGTCGGCGCGCGCATGCCCGTGCTGCTCGACGCGGGCGTCGGCGCCGGGAGCTACGTGGCCGGCGCCAACCGCCCGGACGCCCACCTGCGCGGCGTCGAACCGGGGCGCGATTTCCCCTTCGAGACCGTGGACGTGCGCACCGTCGCGGCCGGCGACACCGTGAACGGCGCCACCGTGCGCATCGAGTCCGCGATCGAGGTGGGCAACATCTTCAAGCTCGGCACGCGCTTCTCCGAGCCGCTCGGCGCCACCTACCTGGACGAGAGCGGCCGCAGCCAGCTCGTCTGGATGGGCTCCTACGGGTTCGGCCCGGCGCGCGCGGCGGCGGCCGCGGTCGAGCAGTACGCCGACGAGCAGGGAATCTCGTGGCCGCGGACGATCGCCCCGTTCGACGTCGAGCTGGTCACGCTGGGCAAGCCCGGGAGCGAGGAGCGCGAGCTCTCCGACCGGCTGTACGGCGAGCTCCAGGCCACGGGGCTCGCCACGCTCTACGACGATCGCGACGCCGGGCCGGGCGAGAAGTTCGCCGACGCCGAGCTCCTCGGCTGCCCCGTGCGCCTGACGGTGGGGCGGCGGACGCTCGGGGCAGGCGAGATCGAGGTGCAGATCCGGCGCGGCCGCGAGAGCAGGACGGTCCCGCTGGAGGGAGCCGCCGAGGCGGTGGCGGCGCTGTGGCGCGAGCTTCCCTGACCAAGCGGCGCCTGTTCGGCCTCGATCGCTCGGGCCCGCCGCCGGCGGCGACGCGCTCCGACCAGCCGTGGCGGCCATGGACGATCCCCAACGCCATCGGCTACCTGCGCCTGGCCGGCATCCCGGCCTTCCTGGCCGTCGCGCTCTCGAGCCGCCACGGTCACGATGCGCTCGCCGTCGTGCTGTTCGCGGTCATCGGGTGGGCGGACTACCTGGATGGCTTCACGGCCCGGCTGACCGGCCAGTACAGCCGCCTGGGGGCGCTGCTCGACCCGATCGTCGACCGGTTGCTGGTCATCGCGGGCATGGCGGTGGCCTGGAGCTTCGTGCTCCTGCCCCGCTGGGCGCTGGCCCTCGTGATCGCGCGCGAGGCGTTCATGCTCGGGGTCAGCCGCTACGCCCTGGCGCGCGGCGTCGAGCTGAAGATCAACTGGCCGGGCCGGCTCGGCGTGGCCCCCACGATGGGCGCGCCCTTCTTCGCCATGGCGGGCGTGCACTGGCTGGCGCTGGTGATGCTCTACTGCGGATTGGCCTTGTCGCTGACCGCCACCGTGCTGTACGTTCGGCGCGGGGCGATGGAGCTGCGCGACACGGGGCCGCCCAAAGCCTCAAGTTGAACTTGACCCTCGGAGGCGCGCGGGTATACTGGGCGCCATCTCGATCCCGCCAGCGGGAGGCCTTCTTTCGATGGACACCTTTCCGGACCTTGGCTCGCTGAACGACCAGGAGCTCAAGGAACTCATCAAGCAGCTGACCGAGGAGGAGATGGAGGTCTCCTACAAGCGGCGCATCCTGCACGGCAAGATCGACATCCTGCGCGCGGAGCTGGTGAACCGGCTGCGCAAGAGCAACGAGAGCGGTGAGCTCGCGATCTCCGGCGCGGACGTCCAGCAGCTGACCGACATCCTGGCCGGGCGCGTCCCCGGGACCGACCCCGAGTAAGCCACCCCCCGGTGCCCCTGTTGCACTGCCCGGAGTGCGGGTTTGCCAACGCCGAAGGCGCCAACTACTGCCAGCGCTGTGGAGCCTTCCTGGCTCAGTCCGAGCCCCCTGGCGGTGCTACGACGGCTGCCTACAAGGTGGGGGAGACGGGCGAGCTCGAGGCGCTCGACCTTTCCGGCGTGGCCTCGCGCGGCGCGGCCCTGGTCATCCGCGCGGGCGGTGGCCGGGCGGGTGAGAGCTTCGTCCTGGACGGCGAGCGCATGACGGTCGGCCGCCGTCCCGACAGCGACATCTTCCTCGACGACATCACGGTCTCGCGCGACCACGCAGTCCTCGTGCGGCGCGGCCGCGACTATTACCTGGATGACTGCGGCTCGCTGAACGGCACCTACGTGAACCGCCGGCGGATCGAGTCACACCGCCTCAGCGATGGCGACGAGCTTCAGATCGGCAAGTACAAGCTGGCCTTCCTGAGTGGCTGATGGCGGGCGCGGACATCGAGACTCCCGAGGTGCTGGCGCCCGATCCCCCGCCGCTCGACGGCGGCCGCCCGCGGGAGAAGGCGGTGACGATCGGCACGGTGTGCAAGGCCCTCCAGCAGGAGTTCCCCGACATCTCGATCTCGAAGATCCGCTACCTGGAGGACCAGAAGCTGCTGGCGCCCCGCCGCACGCAGGGCGGCTACCGGCTCTACACGCAGGCCGACATCCAGCGGCTGCGCACGATCCTGCGCCTCCAGCGCGACGAGTTCCTGCCCCTGCGGGTGATTCGCCAGGAGCTGGCCGGCGGCCGGGCTGAGCGCGATGTGGTGGCGCCGGCCGAGACCCGCGCGCTGCGACGCGCCTCGGTGACCGCGCGCGACGGCGCGCTGTACTCGCTCGAGGACGTGGTCGACGAAACCGGCGCCGAGCCGGCGCTGATCCGCGAGCTGGTCGACTTCGGGGTGATCAAGGGCGAGGTCCGGGCCGGCGCGCGCTACTTCGACGAGACCGAGCGCGAGATCGTGCGGGCAGTCTCCGAGCTCGCGCGCTATGGCGTGGGCGGGCGCAACCTGCGCGTCTTCCGCAGCTCGGCCGACCGCGAGGCGCAGCTGCTCCAGAGCATCCTGGCTCCGGCGCTGCGCTCGCGCAACCCCGAGCGCCGCAAGGAGGCGATCGAGGCCCTGGAGAACCTGGCCTCGGTCACCACCCACCTCAAGCACCTGCTGTTGATCCGCGACCTGCGCAAGATCGCCACCTAGGCTCGGGCGGGTAGATCGGGGGGCGAATGAGCACGCTGGACCTCCGCTGCCTGATCCGCGACATCCCGGACTTTCCGCGCCCGGGGATCGTGTTCAAGGACATCACGCCTCTGCTGCTCGATGCTCGCGCGCTCGACGAGGCCGTGCTGGGGCTGTGCGAGCTGGCCGCCCCGGCCGCCCCGGAGCTCGTGGTGGCGGCGGAGGCGCGCGGCTTCATCCTTGGGGCGGCGCTCGCACGCGCACTAGGGGCCGGCTTCATCCCGGCCCGCAAGCCGGGCAAGCTGCCGCACGAGACGGTGAGCGCCGAGTACGCGCTCGAATACGGGCTCGACGCGCTCGAGGTCCATGCCGACGCGCTGGCCGACGGCGCCCGCGTGCTCGTCCACGACGACCTCCTGGCCACCGGCGGCACCGCCCGCGCCCTGTGCGATCTCGTCACCCGCCTTGGCGGGCAGGTCGTGGGCTGCGCCTTCCTGGTCGAGCTGGCCTTCCTGCACGGCCGCGCGCGGCTGGAGCCCTACACCGTGCACTCGCTGATCGGCTTCGAGGCGGAGTAGTGCGGCGCCCCGGGCGGCGGGCTGCGGCGGGGGAGGTCGAGGCGCCGGGGACGGCGGCGGTGCTCGGCGGGCGGCCGAGCGCGGTGCGCGAGCGCACGATCGCCGCGCCGCTCGACGAGGTCTGGCGGGTCGTCGCGGATCCCCACCACATGCCGCGCTGGTGGCCGGGGGTTGCGCGCATGGAGGGGGTCGAGGGCGAGCACTTCACGCAGGTGCACATGACCCGGCGCGGACGCCCGGTGCGCATGGACTTCCATGTCGTGGCCAGCGAGCCGCCGTACCGCCG
>Ga0070739_10003223_pt1 | contig 20728 bp, 23 predicted proteins | sample Coa_R1_7_FD_66445 | JGI IMG/M metagenome (GOLD analysis project Ga0070739, IMG submission 66445) | Surface soil microbial communities from Centralia Pennsylvania, which are recovering from an underground coalmine fire - Coalmine... | ecosystem: Environmental > Terrestrial > Soil > Unclassified ... | reverse complement strand
CTCTCCGCCTCCGCCGACGAGTCGACCGGTGTAGTCAGATCAGACATCCCAGCTCCCTTCCGCCGGCGCTACGGCCGGCGAATCAGGCAACTGGACTTACACCGTTCGTCGGACAGTCCCCTGGGTTCCACTTCCGCTTCTCCTGCGAGGACGGAGCCACGCTCGGAACGAACGTCGCGAACTGGGTGCTCGCGACCGTGGCCCGTCCGGTGCACGGCAACGAGACCGGACAGCTCCGCGGTTGAATCCCGGCCAGCGAGGGGGCGCTGTGCGCTCCCTCGCTCGCCTTAAGGTCAGCGAGTACCTGCTCGCGCTTTTGCGGTTCTTCGGCGCCCTCCGAATCGGATCCGCATGGCTACGCGGCGCGGGTCGAGACGTTTGCTGCCCATCTGCTGCCCGCTCGACCGCCTCCGTACCACGGCTGGGAGCCGGCGAAGATCGCGTGGCGCGTGTCGTTAGGCGTCGTTGGTGTGTTGGTGCCTGCGCTACTCGGCGGCTTGAGTCATGGCGCGTCTCCGAAGATTTGGCTCTGGATGCGGCGGAGGTGTGTCTCCATCTGGAATGCGGCTTGCTCTTCGTCACGGTCAGAGATCGCTTGGTAGATGCAGGTATGTTCGTGGAGCAGCTTGGTCATATGCTCGACCGTCCAGGGCTTGCCGCGGGCCGCCTGCCAGATCGCGCCGCTCATCAACTCGCGTAATGGGGCGACGAGCGCGGCGAGCACGTTGTTTCCTGCTGCGTTCGCGATTGCCGCGTGGAATTCTCGGTCGAGGGTCGTTGGACGCTGTGGGGCGGGTGTGGCCGCGACACGGGCGAGCTCGTCGAGCGATCGTTTGATCGCGGCGAGCGATTTGCGGTCCCATCGTCGAGCTGCGAGCTGTGCGAGACGCGGCTCGATCAGGAGCCGGGCCTCGAGTGTTTCACTCGGATCGGCGTCGCTCGCCCAGGTGTCCCATTCGAGGTCGGGACTCGCGATTACGAACGTGCCGGCACCGACACGGGTTTCGACCGCGCCCATGATCTCGAGGACTGCGAGCGCTTCGCGGACGGTCGTGCGAGAGACATTGAGCTCTTCGGCGAGCTGTCGCTCGGGCGGTAGGCGCGTGCCGGGACCGAGGCCGTCCGTTCGGAGCTGCTCGAGGATGCGGTTCGCGATCTCCGCGTAGGCGCGCCGTGGCGGCGCTGTCACTAGGCGGGGACGGCTTGTCTTTGCGACGTTCGTCATGTCCCGCGACCCTACTTCGAATGGTGTTTTCTGCCTATTGACGCCGGCTTGCGACTCGGATAGGTTGGCCCGACCAATGCGCACTCTAGCGCGAGCCTATCCGACCAATCGGCCAGAACGGTCTGGCTCGAGGGTCGCTGCGTGAAAGGGGCCACAGTGCGGAAGTGGTGTTACTCCGGAGTCGCCGAGGCGCTCCGCCCGAAGGTGAGGTACGCCCTCGCGGGGCTACTGGTCGCCCTTTTGATTCCAGTCGCCGCCGGTGCGAAGACCACTACGAATTCGGCGCGCGCCGCCGACAGCGTCACGTTCCTGACCGATTTCGGCCTGTACGGCGGAAACGCCGGGCCGCTCTATGTTGGGATCCAGCGCGGGATTTTTCAGAAGTACGGCATCAACCTCAATGTCGTCTCGGGCGTCGGCTCAACCGACACCGCGCAGAAGATCGGGGCGGGCACGGCGCAGTTCGGCTACGTCGACGGCGTCGCTGGCGTGCTCGCGAAGTCGAACGGAGCAAACATCGAGTACATCGGCGCCTATCTCCAGTCGCATGTCGGTGGACTTTGTTACGTCAAGAGTCGCCATCCGATCGCGAGTTACAAGGACGCCGAAGGCATTCATATCGGGGCGACCGCGGGGGACGCCTACATGGTGTTCCTGCCGTACCTGATGAAGACGAACCATGCTGACCCGAACTACCACTACGACACGCTTGCAGCCGCGAACCTCGGCTCGGCGTTGCTCGGCGGTCAGGTCGACGCGATCTCCTGCGGTGCAATCACGCTGCCGTCGCGAATCGCGGCAGCGCAGGCCGTCGGCGAGCAGGTCGGATTCTTCCCGTATGGGAAGCACGGCCTGAACGCGCTCGGGCTGATGCTCGCGGTCAACGGCGATCTCGCGTCGAGTAATCCCGGTCTCGTGCTGCGCTTTGAGAAGGCGTACGCGGCGTCTCTGCAGTGGAGCCGGGCGCATCCGCAGGAGGTTGCCCAGGACTTCCCGACTGCCCAGACGGCGCAGAGCCCGGACACGGTCGAGATGAGCTGGCAACTCACCGAGCCGTTCCAGCTCGCAAAGAAGAAGAGCCTGCTTCTTTCGATGCCGACGCAGAAGATGAAAAGCACCGTGGGTCTGACGATCGGCGGATACAAACTCAATCAGACTCGCAAGAGCCTCTACGCGATGTTCAACTATTCATTCGTGAAGAAGCTGCCGGCGTCGCTGCGTAAGCCGTGACGGGGATTGGTGCGGGCTGTCGACGCGCGTCGTCGACAGCCCGCACGCTTCGTCCGTGTGAGACGTTTCTGTTCTTCCTACTTCAGCGCTTCGTGGGAGGGTGTTCTGTGTCTGATCGGTCGACTCGCCAACGATCCTCGACATGTTTCGGCGACGGCGCGTCTACGCGCGCGAAATTGATTGTCGCCTGTGCAGCTGGTGATGCGGCGTGAGCGAATCGTGGAGCGCGATTGACACCGCGGATGCGCCGGCGCCGGCGGGGTACTACTCGCAAGGTGCTGTAGTGCCGGCGGGGAGTCGCTTGATCTTCACGGCGGGCCACAACTCGCGTGATGTTCGCAGCGGCGAGGTCGTGCATGTCGGGGACGTGGCTGCGCAGACGCGAAGGACGATCGAGAATCTGCGTGGCGTCCTTGCCGCTGCCGGGGCCGATCTCAGGGATGTGGTGAAGCTCACCGTGTTGTATCGGGACGTGCGGGACATCCCGACGGTGGCTGAGGTGCGGCGCGAGTTTTTTCCGCAGAATCCACCGTGCAGCACCGGGTACGGGGCCGAGCTCGCACACGATGACTTGCTGATCGAGATGGATGCGATCGCGGTCGTTCCGGAGGCTGGCGCGTGAGTGCGGATCGGGTCGGGTTCGGAATCCGACTGCCGGTCGCAGGCACCTTCGCCGAGACGGCGAACATCGCGTCGGTCGCCGAACACGCCGAGGCGCTCGGATACGACGCCCTCTGGGTGCACGATTATTTGATCTGGAACGAAGACCTCGACCGGCGTCACGTGTCGTGCGGGTCGATCGAAACGGTGCGCGAAGGCCGGCCGCCGGTCTTCTTCGAGTCGATCACGACGCTCGCCTATCTGGCTGCGCTGACGACGCAGATCCGGCTCGGCTTCTCAGTGCTCGTCCTTCCGTACAGGGAGCCGATCGCGACAGCGAAGCAGCTCGCCACACTTGACACCCTCTCCGGCGGTCGTCTGATTCTCGGGCTCGGCGCCGGCGCGCCGAAGAAGACGGGAAACGTGGATTTCGAGGTGCTCGGCATCGACCGTCGCTCCAAGTACGACCGGCTCCGGGAGTACTTGGAGGCGATGCAAGCGATCTGGACGGTAGATTCCGCCGCCTATCACGGCGACTACGTCGATTTCGAGGGTGCGGTTGTCTATCCGCGGCCCGTTCAGCAGCCGGGCCCGGAGATCTGGATGGCCGGGGTTTCCGAGCGAGGGATGGATCTGGTGGCGCGCTTTGCCGGTGGCTGGCTGCCGACCTGGCTGACCCCGGAGGGCTACCGCGTCAAGCTCGACGAGCTCGAGCAGCGTCTGCAGGGATACGGACGGGCGCTCGGCGACGTTCGGATCGGCGACGAGATTGTCGTCTGCCTCGGGACAAGCGACGATGATGCGGTCGCCCGCAGCAAGGCGACCGTCGGCACATTCACGTCGGGGTTCACGGCTCGCTCAGAGGAGGAGGCGCTTGCCGCCTCGCTGATCGGATCGGTCGAGACCGTCGGCGCACGAGCGCGGGCGCTCGCGGACGCTGGTGTCCAGCACTTCGAGATGAAGCCCATCTACCACAGCGTCGACGACCTGAAGGTTCAGATGGAACGCTTCGCGAGCGGAGTGATGGCGGAGTTCCGGTAAGTGGACGGGGTCGTGACGACGCAGCCGGGATCGCCGCTTTCGCGGATAGAGCGGTCGCGTCGTCTTGTGCGCGGCCGCCGCTATCGGCCGCTCGTGCTTCCGATCGTGAGTCTCGTGCTTGGCGTCGTCACTTGGGAAGGGGTGGCGCGCTGGTATGCGCGTCCGTACCTGCTGCCGACGCCGCCGTCGGTGATGCGCTTTCTCGCCGCGCACGCGCACCTGCTCTTCGCGCAGTCGGTGAACACGCTGAAGGTGACGTTCATCGGCCTCGCGCTCTCGATCGGCGTCTCCGGTGTCGTCGCGGTGTTCATGGTTGCGTTCGCGCCAATCAGAGAGGCGCTCTATCCGCTCGTCGTCGCGACGCAGATTGTCCCAAAAGTCGCGCTGGCGCCCCTGATCGTCGCCATCTTCGGGTTCGGCGTGACCTCGAAAGCGCTGATCGCGTTCCTGGTCGCGTTCTTCCCGCTCATGGTGACCACGGTGCAAGGGCTCGTGAATCTCGATCCGGCCCTCGTCGAGTTGATGGGCGTCCTCCGCGCCTCGCCGCTCACTGTGATGCGGAAAGCACGACTGCCGAACGCACTTCCGTATTTCATGGACGGCGTCAAGATCTCCTTCACGCTGGCGCTGATCGGCGCGATCGTCGGCGAGTTCCAGGCGGGAACGCAAGGCCTCGGCTATCTCCTGCAGAGCGGGATCTCGAACCTGCAGTCGCCGCTGAGCTATGCGGCACTCCTCGTGCTGACCGTCGAAGGTCTCGTCGTCTACTGGCTGCTCGAGCTGATCGGCCAGGTCCTGGTTCCATGGTCGGCGAGCGCGCGTGCGAGTGCTGGACGGCAGGAGCGAGCGTGACGGCACAGGCGACCCCTCTGGAGTTCGACGGTGTGGGTAGGGTCTTCACGTCCGCCGAAGGCAGAATCGTCGCCCTCGAGGACGTTTCGTTTGTGGTGCGGTCGGGCGAGTTCGTCTCGGTCGTCGGGCCGAGCGGTTGCGGCAAGAGCACGCTGCTCCGTCTCGCCGCCGGCCTGATCGCCCCTAGTACGGGACGGGTGTTCGTGGAGGGTAACGCTGCCGCGGCCCGCTCAAAGCAGACGAGCCTGGGGATGGTTTTTCAGGCGCCGGTTTTGATGCCGTGGCGCTCGGTTATTCGAAACGTCGTCCTGCCGATGGAGCTGCGGGGCTGGGACAGGGCTCGCGCCCAGACGCGTGCGCGTGAGTTGCTCGAGATTGCGGGCCTGACGGGCTTTGAGAATCACCGCGTCTGGCAGCTCTCCGGTGGGATGCAGCAACGCGTCGCGATCTGCCGTGCGCTCGCACTAGATCCGGAGATCATCCTGATGGATGAGCCGTTCGGCGCGCTCGACGCGCTCACGCGAGAGGACATGAATCTCTACCTTGCCCGCCTCACCGAAGCCAGTAGAAAGTCGGTCCTCTTCGTCACGCACAGCATCAGCGAGGCCGTCTTCCTCTCCGACCGCGTGGTCGTGATGAGCGCTCGACCCGGCAGGCTGATCGACACCGTCGAAGTCACGTTGCCGCGACCTCGACTGAAGGAGACACAGTTCGCGCCCGAGCTCGGCGCGCTCAGCGAGCGCGTCTATCGCGGCGTCACGGGCAAGTCAGATAGTGAAATCGCAAACTCGATCCGGGAGCTCGCCTGATGGCAACCGCTGTGACTGAGACGACCAACGTCGTCGATCTGTTCCGCCGTCTTCTACCGATTCGTGGAGACAACCCGCCCGGCGACACGCGTGCGGTCGCCGAGTTCGTCGCCGGCTGGCTCGAAGGCGTCGGCGCCGAGGTTCATACCGAGGAGCCAAAAGAAGGCCTCGTCAATCTTTGGGCGACGACCGGTGTCGATCACGGCCCGCACCTCGTCCTCTGCGGGCACATGGACACCTTCCCGCTCGGCGACCCGACGGCGTGGACGCATGACCCGAGCGCAGCAATCGTGGACGACAACGGCTTCATCTACGGCCGCGGCGCATCGGCCGCACGCGGCGGCTTCGCTTCGCTCCTTTGGACTTTCGGCGAGTTTGTCAAGAGCGGCGGCCCTCAGACCGGCAGACTGACGTTGCTTGCTGTCTCCGATACCGAGTCCGGCGGCGCCTGGGGCGCCGGCTGGATGGTCGAGAACGTCCCCTCCGTTGTCGGCACCGCGTGCCTGTTGGGCGAGCCGGAAGGCCCGAAGGCGATCCGAATCGGCGAAAAGGGCAAAGCACAGTTCGCGCTTCGAGTCACGGGCGGCCGCAGCTATCCAGGCGCATTCGGTGGCGGCGACGATCCAATCATCCGGCTCTGTCGCGCGGTCGTGGCTCTGCGCGGGATCACAACGGAGCTTCGCGCTCACGACGTTGCTCCTGAGATCGAACACGCGATCGCAGCGCTCGACGGGTACGCACGCTCGCCGAAGGAGGCAGGACTCAGCTGGTTGCTCCGTCAACCCTCGCTGAACGTCGGGAAGATCGAGGGCGGCACGAAGGTGAACCTTGCGCCGGAGGATGCCCAGGCGCTTGTCGACGTTCGGCCGCCCTTCGGGATGACGGCGGAGGACGTCTACGAGTACGTGAGGCGGACGCTCGACGAAACGCAGCTGAACGATGTTCAGGTCGAGCCGCTCGAGCCGCGGATCCAGCCGTCGTTCACCTCTCCGTCGGATCCGTTCGTCGCGCTTGCCGGCGAGGCAGTGCGCGAGCTTGTCGGCGAGGAGCCTGTCCTCTCAGTTGGCTACGCCTCCACCGACGCACGGTATTTCCGGCCACGCGGGATCCCGTCGATCGTCTATGGGCCGACGCCGTACAACATCGGTGGCGTCGACGAAGCGGTGCGCCTCGAAGAGCTCGAAACGATCGCCGCCGTCCATGGTGAGATCGTCCGACGGTACCTCGGCGGCTGATGGCGGATCCGATCCGGCTCGTCAACTACCGGATGTCCGATGCGCTGGAATGGCGCGCTGGTGTCCAGCTCGACGCTCGAATCGTCGATGTCGCGTCCTGTCCAGGCCTCGAGATCGACAAAGGGGCGACGGTCGACTCGATCGTCGCGGCTGGTCCAGAAACGGTGTCGCAAGTGCTCGCGGGCGCGCAGGATGTCGATAGAGGCGAGAGCGCGGTCGAGACCGAGGCTGCTTTTCTCGGGCCGCCGATCCTGCATCCGTCGAAGATCCTCTGCGTCGGGTTCAACTATCGCGCCCACGCCCAGGAGTTCGACGTCGAGGTGCCGGAGCATCCGACGCTGTTCGCGAAGTTCACGAACAGCCTCGTCGGACCATACGATCCGGTGCGGATCCCCGGGGTTTCACGCGAGATCGATTACGAAGGTGAGCTCGCCGTCGTGATCGGCAAGACCTGCAAGGACATCGACGCTGCGGATGCGTTGGGCGTCGTTGCGGGATACACAGTCTTCAATGACGTGACGGCGCGAGACCTGCAGTTCCGCACCTCGCAGTTCACAAGCGGCAAAGCGCTGGACACGTTCGCCCCGATGGGGCCGGGTCTCGTGGTCGCCGATGGCGTCGAACCGAACTCGCTGCGGATCAGAACGTCGCTCAACGGGGATACGGTCCAGGACGGGAGCACGGCGCTGATGATATTCAGCGTCGCGGAGCTGATCGCGAGCGTGTCGCACCTGATGACGCTCTTCCCCGGCGACGTGATCGCGACGGGAACACCAGCAGGTGTCGGCTACAAGCGGACGCCGCCGATCTTCATTCAGCCCGGCGACCGAGTCGACGTGGAGATCGAGGGGATCGGTCGCATCTCGAACCCGTTCATCGACGGTATCGCTACCGGATTGCACAATCGAAAGGAGACGCATGACGGCTGAGGCAGCGGACGCGACATCTGAACGCGCGGCGAAAGTTCATCAGGAGGCGATCGTCTTTGACGCCGTCAACAGGGCCGTCATCGACGACGGCTTCTTCCGCGACGTCCGCAACGGGAACATCTCGGTGCTCGGACGGACGATCCTCGTCAGCGACCCGGCTGTCTTCTCGCCGTTCGGATTCCAGGAGAGTCTTCGGCTCGTTGCCGAACTGCACGAACTCGCGGCGCAACATGCCGACAAGATGCTGATCGTCCGCGGCATCGACGACATCGAGCTCGCGAAGTCGACCGGACGGGTCGGCATCTACGTGTACTTCCAGAGTCCGGAACCGCTCGCACGGTATCCGTGGCGGCTGACGCTCTTCTACGAACTCGGCCTCCGCATCCTCCAGATGACCTACAACGAGCGCGAGTTGACGGGCGACGGCTGCTTCGAGAAGAACGACGGCGGCTTGAGCATCTACGGGCGGGCATTGATCAAGCACTGCAACGAGCTCGGCATCGCCGTCGACGCGTCCCATTGCGGCGACCGGACGACGCTTGAGACGATCGAGGAGTCCGCAGCACCCGTACTTCTCACGCATGGCAACTCGCGAATGATCTGCCCGAAGCCGCGCTGCAAGACCGATGAGGCGGTGAAGGCCTGCGCAGCAAGAGGTGGAGTCATCGGCGTGCAGGCGTTCCCGCCCTTCATGAATGACGGCTCTCATCCGCCGACGATCGAGGATGTGCTCGACCACGTCGATCACTACGCGGAGCTCGTCGGCAGCGAACACATCGGCCTCGGTCTCGATCTCGTCACCGGACATGAGAACGACGACTTCAAGCTGCTCCGCTACGACCCGAACATGTACAAGGGCGCATGGGTCGGCGGCGTCCAACAGACCGTTGCCGGCCTTTCGACCCTCGGCGAGATGCCGCGTCTCACGGAAGCCCTCATCGCCCGCGGCTACTCCGACAAGGACATCACTGGCATCCTCGGCGGCAACTACATCCGCGTGCTGCATGAAATCTGGAAGTAGCGGCAGCGAACACGTCGCGAGCGGCCCCGCCTCCGTCGGCGCCGCTGACGGCGGCACGCGAATGAGACTCTCCGACCTCGTCTCCGAGCTCACGTCTCGCCAGACGGCCGCCACCGATCTTCTACGCAAATTCGTCGAGATCGAAAGCGGCTCCTACGACAAGGCGGGCGTCGACCGTGTGGGAAACGTGCTCGCGACGCGCTTCGAAGCACTCGGATTCGGCATCGAGCGGCTCCCGCAGGAGAGCACTGGTGATCACCTGATCGCCACGCGCCGCGGTTCTGGGCGGGGCCGGTTGCTCATCCTCATCCATCTCGACACCGTCTGGCCGCCCGGGACACTAGAGGAGTTCCCCTTCGAGATCCGCGACGGCCGGGCGACCGGCCCGGGAGTGCTCGACATGAAGGGAGGCTGGGTGGTGCTGCTCTCTGCGCTCGAAGCTCTTCGTGACAGCGAATGGGAGAGCTACGAGCGGATCACGGTCTTCATGACCGGCGATGAAGAGCTCGGCAGCCCGACCGGACGCGGAGCGATCGAGCGGCTCGCCCGCGAGCATGAGTGGGCACTCGTCCTGGAGCCCGCACGCGAAAGCGGCGCATTCGTGACGCAGCGTGGCGCCGTCGGCGCAGTCTTCGTCGACGTCGAAGGGGTGACCGCACATGCGATGGGATCGACTTCGGGGGCAAGCGCAATCATCGAGGCAGCGCACCTCGCGATCGCGCTCGAGCAGCTCACCGACCGCGAGCACGGGGTAATCGTCAACATCGGCATCCTCAGCGGCGGGAGCGCGCGGCAGGTGGTTCCCGACCGCGCCCGGCTGACGATCGACCTTCGTGCGCCAAACCAAGAGAAAGCCGACTCCCTCATCGGTCGCGTCACCGACATCGTCAACCGACGGACAGTGCCGGGAACGCGGGCGGCACTCTCCGGAGGGATCACTCGCCCTGCATACGCATCCGATCAGGCCGATTCAGAGCTGTACCGGACAGCCGTGCGCTGCGCACATGCATTGGGGATCGCTGTCGGTGCAGAATCGACCCGCGGCGGCTCCGACGCAAACTTCACAGCAGCACTCGGCATCCCCACACTCGACGGGCTCGGACCCGAGGGCGGAAACGGATGCACACGCAGCGAGTACGTCCTCCTCGACTCGCTTCCCCGGCGGAGCGGGCTGCTCGCCAGCGTGATCGCCGAGACAGCCGCACCTGGCAGTGTTGCTCTCGTCGAGGGGAATTCCGCTGTCGGTACCTGATCACCTGAGGGCGGTGTGACGTCGCGAGGGGCCGAGTCTACGGTCGGTCCGCTCGCTATCGGAACGTCTGTAATGCGAGTGGTTTCTGAGTTGTGCCAATTCTTGCGATGCGGTCCGGCGAGTCCAGCGGAACACAGGCGGAGGTCAAGCCACACGGACATCCCTAAGGGCCTCTGCGCGTGGACGTTCCAGCTTCCAGTGGTGATGCCCCCGGCCGGAATCGAACCAGCGCACGCGGTTTAGGAAACCGCTGCTCTATCCACTGAGCTACGGGGGCGCTGTGCGCGCGACAGTGTAGGTCGGCCTCCGGTCGTTCCGAATCGGGTCGAGAATCGAGATTCGACCGCCGGATCGCGCAACCCACGAGCTGTTACGTACGCACGCGGCAGGCGAGTGTCCTGGGCGACGCGCTGTGTTACTCCCACTCCCTCTGTGATCAACTTGGCGAAGTCAAGCTCGGTTACATCGGTGCCTCCGCGCTCCAGTCGGTGGTTATCGTCTGGCCCGAGGCTCTCGGTGCCGGACGTCTGTGCCCCGGCGCGGGACCTCATTTCACTGCGGCCAGTCGGTCTGAGACCTCGAGTCGATCTGCCCGCCGCAACCCTCGCGAACAAGTACGGCTGGTTTGGCGCGGAGACGCCTTGCCCCTCGGCGCAGGCTAAAGCAGCGGCGGCCCGCTCTTGATCTTGCGGGGTAGGCGGCCCGAGGCTCTCGCCTCGAGAATCGCGGAAAGGAGTGTCGCCCTGTCTTGTTCGATTGCCCCGATCAGCCGCGTGATGATCTCGTCGCGCTCCTGGTCGACAGCGAGACGTGCCATCACCGCCTCCATCGTCTCCAGCGCAGCGAGCTCCCGCGCGAGCGAACCAATCGGCCGAGAGCCTTCCGGTGGCGAGGAAAACAGCGAGCACGGCGCGACGATCCAGAACGCAAGCGTTTGTATCGCGTACGACCTGCGGCGGCGGCCACGCCGGGAGCACATCTCGACAGCAGAACGGATCAGCTGCACGCCGGGGTTCGCATCAAGACGACCCCCTCCGTCGAAGCGGTGTCCCGTTTAGCCAACCGTCCGTTCGGCGAGTGGCGCGAACGCCGGGGCCCGCCCGCGCACGGTGCGAATATGCCAGCGCTCTGCTGCGTCGAATGCTCGCTCGTCACAAACGAGCAGGCGCGTGGCTGGCGCGCGTACCTCACAGATGAGGAATCGGGCCCCGTCGAGATCGTGGTTCTCTGCCCCGCCTGCTCGGAGCGCGAGTTCGGGACAGGCGGACAGACCGATCAGCGCGGGGAAGCGTCCTAGCCAGGCCGCTGTGGCGCCGTCCGTGGCATGTAGACCTCTAGGTAAAGATCGTCTCCTGTTCTCGAACGCGTCAGCACAAGGCGAGCGCCAGCGCGAGTACTGCCGCTGCTGCTTGATGTTCAGGCAGGGTCAGCTCTGGCTCTTGAAGCAGTGACGTGACCACGGCGACTGTCGCTTCCCGCGCTGCAGCCGGCAGGTCGACGAACCGCTCGAGGGTCGTTTCGAGCTCCCTCGACAGAGGCGTCGGCGACGCCTCGACAGGTGCGGCCGCAGCGCTCACAACCTCTTAAGCGAATCCTCGACCACCCGCAACTCGCCCGCCTCCCTCCCCCGAGGGATGACGCACGTGTCAGGAGTTGTCGTTACCGCTCGAGGTGTGCACCCTCGCCCCATCGCCGGATCCGTTGCTCAAGCTCGGCGACATCCGCCACGGCGTTGCGTGACCCGAGCAGCGACACCTCGAGCTCGTTCGGCGCGGTCTGCGTAGCTACGGCGTCGATGCGCGTAAGCAGCGCCGCCATCAGGTCCGGGAGCCGCTCAGGATCATCGACCTTTACCTTCACTAGCTCTTGAACGTGGCAAACCTCGCGCGGGAGCGCGCCCATCGTCTGGACGGGTTTCGAACTCCATCGAGACCAGACTCAGGCGGGAAAGCACGGCCCGTCATCTCGACCCGACGCGTCTAAGCGAACGCCCGGCTGTGCTCTCGCAAAGAGTCCGCGGCCCTGATGACGTGCGGCGTTGACGCACGATCGAGCGACGCCCTCGCACGCACAACACCGCAAAGCCTCGAGACTGACGCACGATCGAGACGCTCGGCCCCTCGCACACAAACGACCTGTACGACCTCGCGTTCGCCTGGGACCTCAGCGACGAGATCGACTGGCTGCTCACGCGGCTCGGCCCTGCCTCCGGACGTGTGCTCGAACCCGGTTGCGGCACCGGACGCGTCTTGGAGGCGCTGGCGCGCCGCGGCCTCGAGGTCGTCGGGATCGACAACTCTCCCGAAATGACCTCATTCGCAGAGCGGCGGCTGCGTGAGGCTCGATTGAAGGGTCGTGTCGTGCTTGCCGATATGAGCGACTTCGGTCTCTGCGAGCGGTTCGACGGCGCCGTGTGTCCGATCAACACGCTGGCGCACCTACGTCCGCTCGAGCTCGACAGGCATTTCGATTGCATGGGTCGGCACGTCGAGGCGGGAGCCCACTACCTCGTGCAGCTCGCGCTTCGAACCGCGGATGACTCGGCGGACGCGCACCACGTGTCGACCTGGGAGATGAGCAGCGAGAGAACTCGGCTCCGGATCACGTGGACGACCGAGGAGCTCGACTTCGCCGCGGGCCTGGAGCGGCAGCGGTCACGGATCGAGATCCTGGAGGGCGAGCGCGCCGGGGACGTGATCGAAGAGCTCCACGTAATAACGCTCTGGACGCCGGATGCGTGGACAGCGGCGGTGGCCGCGTCACCGTTCACGCGCACGGCAACCTACGACGGTGAGCAGCCCCGGCGTCCGCTCGTCTCAGAGGACCAGCCCGGCAGGCTGCTCTGGCACCAGCTCACACCCGAATAGATGGCAGCCGCGCCTCCACCTACGTCTGTCCTCAAGGGATTCGGTCTCTCCGGTCGGCCAGTTCGACTGCAAGGCGGTCAGGGATCCTCGTGGCGGGCAGCCGGAACCGTCCTCGAGCCGCTCGATCTCACCGAGGCGCAACTCGCCTGGCAGGAGGAAGTCCTCGCCTCCATCAGGTGCGACGGGTTTCGCATTGCCCGTCCCCTGCGCGCGCAGGACGGCTCTCTCGTCATCAACGGCTGGTGTGCTTGGGAAGCCGTCGAAGGTCGGCACGAGGAGCGCCGCTGGCCGGAGATCATCGCCGTCGGCGAGCGTTTCCACTCTGCGCTGGTCGGGATCCCGCGTCCCGACTTCATCGCCCGCCGCACCGATCCCTGGGCGATCGGAGACCGCGTCGCGTGGGGCGAGTTACCGGCGGCTGAGTTCGCCCATGTGAAACACGTTCCCCGGCTCCTGTCTGCCCTCAAGCCGATCGCCGCTTCCAGCCAGCTCATCCACGGTGACCTCACCGGCAAACGTGCTCTTTCACGAAGAACTTCCCCCGGTGGTGATTGATCTCTCGCCCTACTGGCGCCCTGCCGCCTTCGCGTCCGCGATCGTGGTCGCAGACGCGCTCGTCTGGGAAGGCGCCGATGAAACACTCCTCGACGCCGTCGCGCACGTCCAGGAGTTCGAGCAATGCCTCCTACGCGCGTTGATCTACCGCGCCGTCACCGACCGGGTTTTCCGTTTGAACGAGCCGATCCGCCCAGACGATGTGGATCCATACCTGCCCGCGGTAGAGCTCGCATGCCGTCGGGCGCAGCCCGAATAGGGTCAAAGCGTGCAATCGCGCGAGGGAACGGTCGTGCTCTTCGGCGGTCCGCCAGGAGCGGGGAAGTCGACGCTCGCGCGGGCCTGGTGTGCAACGCGTGCCGACCTCACCTCGACGGGCTGAATGGCGGCTCATCGTCCTACTCCCGTCGCTCGACGGGACGCTCGCTCGCTCGAGACAGCGCGAGAAGCGCGTGAGGGAAGGGCACACGCACCTGCAGCACAGCAGGTGCAGCACCTGGAACGAGACTGTCCGGATCGACACGACCGGCCTCGGCGTCGAGAAGAGTCTCGAACTTGTGCTCGAGCGGCTTCACGGGCCGGCAAGCGTCCCCCTGTCGGTAGCTGAGGAGGCTCGTGCCCGACGCGGGCGGACGCGTCGGATCAGATTTCGCGGGTGAAGAAGAGCTCTCCGTTGACCTCGCCCGCCTCGGTGAATCGTCATCTCCGCCACCTCAGACTCTTGAGTCTGCTCAGCGAGCCGTGTTCTCGTCGCGGCAGGTTCGGACGCTTCATCACGGTTGACGCCTTGCGGTCGTTGGCATCTACTCAGGGAGAGCTGTGGTCGCGGCGGCCGGGTACCTGCGGCAGGTTGATGTCGAAGTGGATGCCGGCGAGCCGGATGAGGAAGCAGGCGGTGGCGGCAATGATCGGGAATGCGAGGTTGTGGTTGCCGCTCTTCGCTGCGGCGACGACGATCGCGGCGCCGAGCAACGCGGGGATCGCGTAGAGACCGGTGCGGAGAACGGTCGGGATTTCGCGCAGGAGCACGTCGCGGAGCATGCCGCCGCCGATCCCCGTGATCGCGCCCAGCACGACCGCCTCGACCGCACCGACACGAAAATCGAGCGCCGTGCTCGCGCCGGTGACGCAGAAGAGGGCGAGTCCCGCCGCGTCGAGGATGAGGATCGGGCGCTCGAGTCGCGTCAGTGCGGGGTATGCGAGAAACGTGACGAGACCTGCTCCGCCGGCGACTGCGAGATAGCGCCAGTCGCGAAACGTCTGCGGGGGGACTCCGATCAGGAGGTCGCGGATGATGCCCCCGGCGAGCCCGACGACCACGGCGAGCACGACGACTCCGAAGGCGTCGAGCCGGGACTGCACCGCGGCGAGCCCGCCGCTGAGCCCGAACACGAACGTTCCGGCCAGGTTGAGGACAAGCAGCAGGGTTGGGTCGAACCCGTGGAGAACCGAGGTCGCGGCGATCACGCCGGTATCGTCGCGCCGCCGGCGGCCGCGCGCTGGTCAGCCCGTCACGAGGCGGCGAGCCAGGCGCACACTGCGGCGAGCAGCGTCTCCACCCCAGTCTCCAGGGTCGGATGGATCACCGGTGCGAATCGCGGGTTGTGGTTTGTGGGCAGCTCGGCCAGGCGACCTTCCTCCTTCGCCCGGCGGTAGGCGTCGGGGTCGGTGCCGCCGACCGTCCAAAAGACCGACGGTGCGTGCCACTCGCTCCCGAAGGAGCCGAAGTCCTCGCTCGCCGAGATCGGCGGGATCTCGACCACGCGCCCGTCGCCGAAATGCGCGACGAAGGCGTTGTGCACGCGGGCGGCGGCGTCGGGGTCGTTCCGGACGAGCTGGTAGTGGTCCAACGTCGTGAACTCCGGCGGCTTCGTCGCGCCGGACGCGTGTGCCTCCGCCTCGACGATCCGCTTGATCGCGTCGAGCACGTGTGTGCGGACGTCCTCGTCGAAGGTGCGCACGTTCAGCTTGATCACTGCCTCGTCGGGGATCACGTTCTCCTTTGTGCCGGCCTGCAGCGCGCCGACCGTGACGACCGCGGACTGGGCGGCTGCTACCTCGCGGGAGACGATCGTCTGCAGACGCAAGACGGTCGCGGCCGCCATCACGACGGGGTCGATGCTCGCCTCGGGCATCGAGCCGTGCGCGCCGCGACCGAACATCCGTATCTCGAAGCTGTCGGCCGCCGAGGTGATCACACCGGCGCGGCTGCCGATACTGCCGGCCGACGACGGCATCACATGCTGACCGAGTATCACGTCCGGTTTGGCGAACCTGTCGAACAGCCCGTCGTCGATCATCGCCTGCGCACCTGCCGCGGTCTCCTCCGCCGGCTGAAAGACCGCCATCAGCCGTCCCCGCCACGCCTCGCGGTGCGACGCCAGTAGCGCACACGCTCCGGCAAGCCAGGCGACGTGCATGTCGTGGCCGCACGCATGCATGACTCCGTCGACTGTGCTGGCGTAGTCGAGCCCGGTCTCCTCCTGCACCGGAAGCGCGTCCATGTCCGCGCGCAACATGACCGTCGGCCCGTCACCGTTTTCGAGCAGACCGACGACACCCGTCTGCCCCACCCCAGTCGTCACCTCGAACCCCGCCTTCCGCAACCGGTCAGCCGCGAGCGCCGCCGTTCGTTCCTCCTGCATCGACAGCTCGGGATGTCGATGGACGTCCTTGTACAGCTCCTCGATGTCGTCGAGGGTCGCGCCGACGCCGGCGAAGATCGACTCGGGCCGTCCACCGCTCATGGTTCCTCCCTACCTATGCCGAGCTCGAGCGTGTTGCCCGACGGATCTTGGACGAACACGCCCTCTCCGTCTCCGTCTCCTCGGCCGTCGTGCCGATCAATACCGCTGCGGCCCGGGAGATCGAACTCACAAGCGCCGAGGTTGCCGAACTGATCACGATCCTGAACGAACTGCACGCGCCGGTCTTGCGCGCGACCTGCCACCACGTGCGCGTAGAGGCGGTAAAGGCGCGCCTCCGCGGCGAGCCCTTCCCTGGTGACGCGTAGTCGGGCTCAACTTGCCTTTCCGAGATCGTCGAGTTCGTGGCCGAGTTCGCCCGCGCGAAGTACGACTACTCCGCCTTGCTCCACCAGCGGAGCTTCCGCGAGCCGATGAATTCGTTGCTCCGCTGCCGTCGTAGAGGCAACTGACTCGAGGAGACAGGGGGAGGAGAGCGATGACGATGACCGACAGAAGCCGCTGGATCGCCTTGTATGTGCTCTGCCTGGGGTCGCTGATGATCGTTCTCGACGTGACGATCGTCGGTGTCGCGCTCCCCTCGATCAAGAAGGACCTCGGCTTCTCCCAGTCGTCGCTCGCCTGGGTTGTCAACGGCTACCTGCTCACCTACGGCGGCTGCCTCCTGCTCGGCGGCCGACTCGGCGATCTGTTCGGCCACCGGCGCCTGTTCCTGATCGGGCTCTCGGCGTTCACGCTCTCCTCGCTTGCCTGCGGCCTCTCGACGACGCAGGGTGAGCTGATTGCTGCGCGCTGCGTGCAGGGGATCGGTGGGGCGGTCACGTCCTCCGTGTCGTTCGGCCTCGTGATGACCATCTTCACTGAGCCGGTCGACCGCGCGAAGGCGATGGGCGTGATGGGCTTCGTCGCCTCCGGCGGCGGCAGCCTCGGCGTGCTGCTGGGCGGAGTCATCACCGACGCGATCAGCTGGCACTGGATCTTCCTGGTCAACGTGCCGATCGGCGCGCTCGTGATCGCGCTTTCGCTGCGCCTGCTCGCGCCGTCGCCGGGCTGGTCGGCGAACCGTCGCCTCGACGTCGTGGGCGCTGTCTCGGTGACGGCGTCGCTGATGCTCGCGGTTTACGGCATCAACAACCACCCCGGCGGCTGGACGTCCGGCGAGACGATCGGCTTGCTCGCCGCCGCAGCGGTCCTCCTCGCAGCGTTCGTCGCCTGGGAGAAGCGCAAGGCCGAGCCGCTGATGCCGCTGCGCCTCTTCCTGCACCGCAACCTGGCAGTCGCAAACACGGCCGGCGTGCTCTGGGCGGCGGCGATGTTCGCGTGGTTCTTCATGACCGCCCTCTACCTGCAACTCGTGCTCGGCTACTCGCCGCTCAAGGTCGGGCTCGCGTTCCTGCCGGGCAACCTGGTCATGGGCGCGCTCTCGATCGGCATCTCGGCGCGGATCGTCATGAAGTACGGCTACCGCAGGCCGCTCGCTGCCGGGCTGCTCGCGGCAGCCGCCGGCCTCGCGCTGCTGGCCCGCGCACCGGTGGACGGCCACTTCCTGCAGGACGTGCTGCCGAGCATGCTCCTGCTCGGCTTCGGCGCCGGCATCGCCTTCAACCCGGTCCTGCTCGCGGCGATGGGCGACGTCGAGCCACAGGAGGCAGGCCTCGCCTCCGGCCTTGTCAACACGTCGTTCATGATGGGCGGCGCGCTCGGCCTCGCCGTGCTCGCCAGCATCTCCTCATCGCGCGCGGCGCACCTCGGCGGCACCAACGCCGGGCTGACCAGCGGCTACCACTACGCGTTCGTCGGCGGTGCGATCTGCGCGCTGCTCGCCGCAACGCTCGGCGGCGCCGTCCTCCGCGATGCGCAACAGCCGCCCGCGCACGAGCGTGCTCCCGAGGCCGAGCCTGCGTTCGACCTCGAGTGACCGGCGTCGACGACGTCAACCACTTGATAGTGCTTCCCACAATCTGAGCCGTGTTGGGTTCTTGCAAGTTCCTCTACGGGGCCCCAGTCCAGGTCAGTCGCTGAAGCCGGAGAAGCGCGGTGAAGCAACCGCACGCGGGGAAGGAACCGACCCGCGCAATGGCACGCAACTCGCGCATCCTCATCGCGGACGAGCCGACTGCCCAACTCGACCGCGTCTCCGGCCGGATGATCATCCGTCTCCTTCGAAACGCGGCACGAGAGCTCGGAAGTACCGTCATCGCCGCGACCCACGACCCCGACGTCATCGATGCCGCCGATGACCCACCCGTGCTTAACCGAGCCGCGACGCGGACGGCGCGTGGTCTCAGTGACGACGCCGCCGCGCGACTTCCCGCGCAAGGAGGTCCCGAGCCGAAGAACCTTGCAGCCTCGCCATACGCGAATGCCGAAACGACGACAACGACCGGCAGCAGCGCTCGCCGGCCCAGCGCCCCCACTCCACCTCATGCTCGACCGCCGCGTCGCCGCCGGCGGTCATCGCATCTCGCGGAGGCGGTTCAGGTGCCGGCGACCGATCTCGACCGTGATACGCAGGAAGTCTGTGATCTGTTCGAGCTCTTCTCTGGTGAACCGGTTGGCGAGCGTCTCGCGCCAGTCTGCGGCGACCGGCCCCCAGATGCGGTCGGCGCGCGTGTAGAACGCCGGGGTGACCTGGACGTGCACGCGCCGGCGATCGCTGGGGTCTGGGACGCGTCGGGCGAAGCCGGCCCGCTCGAGCCGGTCGAGCACGCCCGTGATCGCGCCGTTTGTCAGCCCGGAGTGGACGGCTAGCTCCCCGGCCGTCAGCCCACCGCTGTTCTCGATGATGTTGAGGCAGTGGAGGTCGGTCTCGTTGATGCCGAGCCGCTCGGCGGCCAGGGTATCGAGGGCGGCGTCCTGGTTGCCGCTGACCCTGAATTCCCGGATCAGCTCGTCCACGAGCTGGTGCTTCGATCTTCGCACCACTACCACCAACTTTCTTTAGCTGCTAAAATGTTTCCAGGTTGAAGCACCGACTCGAAGGCTACTGCGAAGGGAGAACGAGATGGCAAGCGAGATGCGACTCGAGCTGATCCAGGTTCCGGTTTCGGACATCGATCGAGCCAAAGCCTTCTACGAGAAGGTGGGCTTCAACGCCGACCACGATCACCGAGTCACCGACGAGCTCCGCTTCGTCCAGCTCACCCCTCCCGGATCCGCCTGCTCGATCGCGCTAACCTCGAGCGCCCACCAGATGCAGCCGGGCTCGATCGAGGGCCTGCAGCTGGTGGTCGAGGACGCCGAAGCGAGCCGCGCGGAACTCGCCGAACGCGGTGTCGAGGTCAGCGACGTCCAGGTCTTCCCGTGGGGACGCTTCGTCTTCTTCAAAGACCCCGACGGGAACGGCTGGGCGCTCCAGGCGATGACCCACCCACCGTCAGCCGCGTAGGCTCCCGCCCCAATGCCGCTCATCCCGCCCCCGACGCCATGGAAGACGCTCGCCGAGCCGCAGCCCGACCACGAGTACGTCCTCCTGGTCACGCACCTGCCCCTGCGCCGCCTATCCAGACTGCCGCAGTTTCTCCGCTACGTGCGCAAGATCCAGAGGCAGCTGGACGCCGCGCCCGACGGTCTCATCGGCTACTCGTTGCTCGCCAAGCCGCTCAGCTCCAACTACTGGACACTGTCCGCCTGGCGAGACTCGGAGGCCGTCGCCGGGTTCATCGAGCAAGCCCCTCATCGCGACGCAATGCACGAGCTCGCGAAAATCCTCCCCGGCTTCAAGTCCGACCGCTGGACAGTGACAGGACACGATCTGCCGCCTAGCTGGAAGGACGCACGCAGCCGCACGTAGACCTTTGTGTTCGAGAGGGAGTCGATCCCACGCCTCGACATCGCTACAAGTCCGTGCTTCCAACGACGTGATTCGCTCACCGGATCTCAGGCGGTTGCTCATGGCTCAGCTGCCCGGTGTGGCGATGCTCGGTCTCATCGGCAAACCGAGTCACGTTTCGTCAAGGGCCTTTGGGCGCAGCGGCTCGTCGAAGAATGCGAGCTCGAGCTCCATCGCTCGCCGGTAGGTGGCGTGTGTTTCGGGCGAGTCGGTCGCGTGCGCATCGAGCAGTTGCTCGAGCGTCGCGGCCAGCTTCGCGAATGCCGGCTCCGCGTACGTACGTGCCCACTCGTCGTACGGCGGTGCCACATCGCTGACGAGCGCTTGGCCGAGGTACGCGTAGAGTCGCATGCAGGGTGTCATCGCCGCACACGTGAGTCCGACTCCGGCGAGCGAGGCGCGTGCGAGGAGATCAAGGTAGGCGCGCGTCGTGGGCGATGGCACGACGCGTTCGAGGTCGAGACCGAGGCTCGCGGCGTATCTGCCGTGCAAGCGAAGTTCTTCGCGCGCGCCGGCTACCAGGTCTGCGAATGCGTTGCGGCTCGCCTGGTCTGGGCTGTTTGCGCGCGCGCGCG
>Ga0070739_10003222_pt1 | contig 20728 bp, 17 predicted proteins | sample Coa_R1_7_FD_66445 | JGI IMG/M metagenome (GOLD analysis project Ga0070739, IMG submission 66445) | Surface soil microbial communities from Centralia Pennsylvania, which are recovering from an underground coalmine fire - Coalmine... | ecosystem: Environmental > Terrestrial > Soil > Unclassified ... | reverse complement strand
ACGTTCCCGCAGGCGTCGCCGACGATGACGTTGCCGAGCCCGTCGGCGGCCATTGCGTCCACCGAGTTGGTGCACCCCGAGCCCGCGACCGTCGTCCAGTCGAAGCCGGCGGAGCCGTACCCGCTCGCGACGTGCGCCGGGAGCCCGAAGATGCCGTTGGCGCGCGTGCCGCTGTAGACGAACGTCGGCGCCGCCCCGTGCGCGGGCGTTATGGTGAGCGAGCCGCTGACGCCGTCGCCGGAGTCCGGGGTGCTCACGTTGACGGTGCCCTTGAACGGCGAGCCGTCGTACGCCACCACGACGCCGGTCACCGGCCAGGCGGCGGTGATCGTCGTGGCGGGATTGCCCTTCGCGCCTTGCTCCAGCTGATAGGCGTTGAGGTCGACGCCCGACGGGACGTTGATGGACACCGAGGTGTAGCCCGCACTGGGCCACTGTGCCGTGCCGTACGCCGGAGAGTTCACGATCAGGCCGCCGGCGGCGTCGTAGCCGGCGACGTTGAGCGTTTCGGTCGCCGGCGTGCCGAGCGTGAAGTTCTTCACGAGCGTCATCCCGAACCGCGCGACGATCCCGGTCAGGCTGATCGTCACCGTGTTGGGCTGATCGGCGACGATCGTGGCTTGTCCCATCGTGGTGCTCAAGAGGTGTCCCGCGGCGTTGTCGCCGTCGTAGGCGTTCACCAGGTACGATTGGGTGCCGATCGGCCACTGGAGGTCGACGGTGCAGACTTGACCGCCGCTTCCGTCGTTCGAACACCCCGGGGCACCGGGCGTCGTCTCCACGACGGCCGGCGGATTTCCGCTCGCCGTCAGCGTGATCTGCAGCGAGCGAGTGTACGCGGAGACGTACATGGGGCTGCGCCGGCTCAGCGAGGCGGCCGACCTCGGTTTCGCGGGAACGTGAACCTTGAGCGTGGTGCTCGCCAGATGTCCCGCGGGAGCCGCATGCGGGGCAGGCGGGAGCGATCCGCCGCGTCCGCCGCACGCGGCGAGGAGGAGCGTCAGCGCGGCTGCGGCTGCTGCTCGCGCGCGTTCGTGCGACTGCATTACTGGATGACCCCCGTGCTGGTCGTGATGTCGATCGTTGTCGTGGCCGTCGCATTGGTCGCGTCGGTGATCGTGATGGCGCCTTTTCCGGCGCGCAGCGGAGTGACGGTGTACGTGCTGGCACCGGCGCTGGTGCTGGGCTGTCCGACGGACACCAGCGTGTGATCGTACGTGAGCTTGTACGGAGCGGTTCCGCCGGTGACGGTGAGCGGCTGTGCGGCGCTCGCACCGATCGAGAGGAACTGCAGCGCCCCGGTCGCGCTCAGCGGCTCGACGAGCGTCACGGCGAAGGTCGCGCTGCGTCCGTCGTCGGTTTTCACGACGACGCCCGTGCAGCCGTCCGACATGGTGTTGACGTAGAACTTCCCGTCGGCGGCATCAGCCGTCGGTCCGGGCATCGCTTCGGTCGAGGTCGGTGCGACCACGCAGCCGGAGGAGTCGGCGCCGGACACCTGCGCGTGGTACACCCCCGTGTAGCCGGGTGCCGTCGCGACGAAGTTCGTGCTCTGGTACGGCGAGAGCGCGGCTGACGAGGGCTTCAGCGTGATGCCGGGCGTCGCCGTCGGCGAAGGCGTCGGAGTTGCGGTCGGCGACGCGGTCGGTGACGCCGTCGGCGCAGCGGTCGGCGAGGTTTTCGGAGTCGGCGTCGGCGACGGCGCCGGCGAAGCGCTCGGCGAAGGCTTAGGACTTGCGCTCGGAGACGCCGTCGGCGACGGTGTCGGCGAGGCCGTGGGCGAGGCCGTCGGCGACGCCGTGGGCGATGAGGTCGGAGCGGCGCCGACGAGCTCGAGCGTGATGCGGTACGTCGTTCCCGCCGTCACGGTGACGGGCGTCGTCGCCGAGCCCGTGTACGTCACGATCGTGCCCGCGACGGTCAGCGGCGCGATGGTCGTCGTCGCCCCGCCGGGCACGGTGATCGCGACCGCGAAGTGCTGTCCGCTCGCTGCGAGGAACGCCGCAATCTCGGCGCCGTTTCCGCCGACGAGGGCCGAGAGATCGAACGACGCGCCGGGCGTCGCCGAAAAGTTCAGCGTCGCGGACGGCGTGATGGAGAGCGTCGCGAGCATCGTCGGCCCGGCGTCGGCGGAAGCGGCGTGCCGCACGTGCGCGCTCGTCGCCGCATCGGCTCCCGTGGCGAGGACGACGGCGACCGACGTGCCCGCTTGCGCGGCGAGAACGTGAGGCAGCGTTGCGCTCGCGGCGATTCCGCCGGTGACCGGAACGGAAACGGTGCTCGTCGCCGAAGACGAGACCGTCGCGCTGACGCTCGTCTGCGCGGCTTGCGGGCTCGGCAAGACGGGCGGGGTCGGGGTCGGAATCGGGGCGGGGACGCTCGGGCTGGTCCCGGATCCTCCGCCGCACGCTGCGAGCGCGAGCGCTGCGGCAACGAGGACTCCGCCCGCACGGAAACGTGCCAAGTTCATGAGACGGGGCGCTCCAGTCGTAGTCGGGGTAGCGCTCCGAGTCTAGCGCACGGCGCGCCGCCGCCGCTTGAGTGAAACTACTCATCCGCCTCGCGCGAAAAGCTTCGCGAGCTCGCATCGTGCGCACCGGGCCCCGGTGGACTCCTTCGCGTTCCCGTCGAAGGGTCTCGCATGGGATTCTCCGCCCGCGTCGTGCTCGACAGCCTCTCGCCGGCCGGCGTGCGTCTCGTCACGATGGAAGTGCGCTACCCGCGCTTCATCCATGCCGAGCTGATGACGCATCGCGTCTTCTGTCTCGCGGCTGACACGAAGCTTTGCTTCGACCTGCCGTCGGACGGCGCCGAAGCGAAGCGTTTCGACATGACGATCGCGGACTTCTACGACAAGTGGCATGACGGCGCGGCGTCGCGCGCGGGGAAGCGCCGAAGCGCACGCATCGACGCCATCGACCCGAACGCGATGGACGACGGTCACGAGGCGTCGCGCCGCCTCGGATACCGGTGCTCCACCGTCATCGGGGGCATGCGCACCCGTCTCGGCATCGATCGCTACGTCGGGCCGGACGGACGCTACCGCATTCGCGGGGCAGACCTCATCCGGTACGCCGAGGGACGTGCGCAGCCGAATCGTTTCTCACGGCGCGCGCGGCTCGCGAAGATGCGGCTGCGCTCCTGCGACGAGACGACGCGCGAGATCTCCCACACCTACGTGCGAGACGTCACGTTCTCCGGTTATCAGCCCGTCTATCGCGTGACGACCGCCGACGGCAAGTCGATCGTCGCGTCGGCGGAGCATCGCTTCCTGACCGAGGGCGGCTGGTCCACGCTGCGCGAGGCGTCCGATCTCGCGCACTCGGCGAACGGGGAGGCCGTTGCGTGGAAACCCGGGCTGCGACTGGCGGTAAACGGGGCCGATCGGCCGTCCGACCGAGAATGGCTCCAGAGCATGCGCGATCGCGCACTCGTGAGGGCCATTGTCACCGATCTCACGGCCGTCGGCAGCGCTTGCCGTGGATCGTTACGTCAGCGGAACATCGAGCCGGCGCTGCCGGAACACGTCGAGCACGGTGAGCCGCGCGAAACGTTCCGGGAGGCGGCCGGCGGCCTGCGGCTGAAACGCCCGTATCGGCCGCTGAAGAAGCGAGCGCTGATCGCTCACTTCGTCGACGTCATCGCGATCGAGTATGTCGGCATCCGGCCCACGTACGACCTGGAAGTGACGGGGCCGTTTCACAACTTCGTCGCCGACGGCTTCATCGTGCACAACTCTCGCAACGCGGCGAGCTCGCGCGCGATACCGATCAAGAAGATGATCGACGCGGTGCGCAGCGATCCCGCGATGCCGAGCTGGTGGGGACGGAATCAGAGCGGGATGCAGGCGCGCGAGCAGCTCGATGCGGCGCAGCAGGCATTGGCGCAGGCGGAGTGGCGGCACGCGCTCGCGGACGCGCTCGTGCACGCCGAACGGCTCGCGTCGAGCGAGATCAACTTGCACAAGCAGCTCGTCAACCGGATCCTCGAGCCGTTCGCGTGGATCACGGTCATCGTCACCGCGACGGAGTGGGCGAACTTCTTCACGCAGCGCACGCACGAGGACGCGCAGCCGGAGCTCAAGCACGTCGCCGACATGATGCTGCACGAGTTCCGCCGCAGCACGCCGCGCACCCTCGGGCTCGGCGAGTGGCACACGCCGCTGATTCTCGAGGACGAAGAAGCGACGCTGCCGCTCGAGACGCGGCTGCAGATCAGCGTCGCGCGGTGCGCGCGCGTCAGCTATCTTTCGCACGCGGGCGTGCGCGACCATGAGAAGGACGTCGAGCTGTACGAGAAGCTCGTGAGCGGCGGCGCGAACGGCCACTGGTCGCCGTTCGAGCACGTCGCGACGCCGCTCGCCGACGCGAACGCGTGGTCGGGCAACTTCCGCGGGTGGGAGCAGTTCCGGAAGCGCTTCCCGCAAGAGCACGCGTCGTCGCTTCCGGGCGAGGCGCCGGCGGCGGCACGCTGAGCGGGGTGCGCCGGCTCCTCGTCACGCTGCTGCTCGCGCTCGCGTTCGCGGCGGCCGCGGCGCCCGCGCAGGCGCGCACGCGCCTCGACGCGCGGATCGACGCGCTCTCGCGGCACGATCTCTTGACGCGCAGCGCGGTGAGCCTCGTCGATCCGGGGCGCCAGCGGCGCGCGCGCGCGATCGCCGATCTCACGCACGGCGCGTCGGCCGGCTGGGCCCTGGCGCAGATCCTGGCGTTCTGGTGGCTGTGGCGCTCCGGGACGGCCGCACGCCTGCGCGACACGATGCGGCGCCGCACGCGGAGCCGGCTCGCGCACCGCTCGGTCTTCGGGGCCGCGATGGGCGCGCTCGCGCCGCTCGCCGCGTTCCCGTTCGCGCTGCTGAGCTATCGCGTCGGCTTCAACGCCGGCGTCACCGACGAACGGCTCCCGCAGTGGATCCTCGACTACCTCGTGCGAATCGGGCTCGACGCGCTGCTCGGCGCCGTGCTGGTCGCCGGCGTGCTCTGGCTCGTCGACCGGCTGCGCGGGCGCTGGTATCTCGTCGTCGCGGGCGCCGTCTACGTCGGCTCGCTGGCCGGCGTGACGCTGTTCCCGCTGCTGCCGTTCGGCCCGGCGCCGAAGCCGACGCCGCGCGAGATCGCGGCGCTCGGCGCGCAGGAGTCGCGCGTGGTCGGCGTCCCGGGGACGCCGGTCATCGTCGTCGCCTCCTCGCGCCACAGCAACGCGATGGCGACCAGCGTCTCCGGCGTGGGACCCACCGCCCGCGTGCTCGTCGGCGATCTCACGATCGTGCACATGGGGCTCGGCGAGATCCGCTTCGTGCTCGCGCAGGCGTTCGCGCGGATCGAGGCCGGCGCGTCCCTGCGCACCACGCTGCTCGCCGCGACGCTGTTCGTCACGAGCGCGGCGATCGCGGTGTTCCTGAGCGACCGCATCGGCTTTCGTCGCGACGACGACGCGCTCTCGCGGCTCGCGCTGGTCGCGACGTTTCTCGGGCTCGTGCTGATCGTGACGTATCCGGTCTACACGACCTACCTGCGGCGGCTCACCCGGCAGGCCGACGCCGTGGCGCTCGCCGCGACCGACGATCGCGCGGAAGCGGTGCGCGCGCTCGTGCGCTATGCCGACGACGACCTGCTTCCGTTGTGCGACCGCCGCTCGGTGCGCTGGTACTTCGACGATCGCCCTCCGCTCGGCGTACGCATCGCGGCGCTCGCCGGCACGCCGGACCCGTGTCCCGGCGGCGAGTCGGCGTCCGCGATCGCGCTCCCCGGATTCTGAAGCGCCGCGTTCAGTGCGGGACGCGCAGGACGCCGGAGAGGCTCTTGACGCGCGTGTAGCCCTGCGGCGCCTCGAACGTCGCGTCGTCCGGAACGTCCCGCTGCACCGTCGTGAGGTCGAGCTTCGCCGTCATCCCGAGCGTGCTCTTGTTCGCGGAACTGCTCTGGAACGCGATCTGGAGCGGGAAGTCGCCGAGATCGTCGGCGAGCGCGGCCTGCACGTGATAGCTCTCCGGCGGCTGTCCGGGCGCCTCGCGCCGCACCTGCACGTCGAGATCGGTCGACGGATGCCCGTTCACCACCGAGTGGCCGGTGAGCTGGATCGACGCGCTCTGCACGTCGCGCAGCGCCGACGCGACGTTCGCCAGCGCACCGAGCGGATCGCCGGCGTTCGGCGGAGCGGCGGCCGACGGCACGCTCGTCTCGCGACGCTCGTGCGCGTCGAAGTAGTACGTCCGGTTCGCGTTCGACCAGGCGGTGATCGAGCCGGTCGCACCGTCGTAGACGACGCTGACGCCGCCCGGCGCGATGAGCTGCGAGGCCGCCGCGCTCAGCTCGCTTCCGGCGCCCGGAATTCCGAGCGAGAGCACGTCGAGCCGGTACAGCGGTCCTTTGTGATAGAGCGCGACGCGGCCGCCGACGGTGACCGGCGTGCCCTGCATCGTCGCTTTGACGACGAGCGTGCCGCTCGAGCGCAGGCCGGGGATCGTGGCGCTCGCGCCGGCGGCCGGCGCGGCGAGCAGGAGCGCCGACGCGGCGACGGCGGCGCGAACGAAGCGGGTCATTCCGTGTAGACCGTACCCGCGACTTGCGTCCCGAGGTGGCGCGCGGTGAGAAATTCGACGATCGAGGCATGCGCGACGCGGCCGTCGCAGATCTGCGCCGCCCCGACGCCGCCGCGCACGCCGAGCGCGGCCGCGCGGATCGCGTGGCGCAGATCGTCGGCCAGCGAGCCGTGCTCCGCGATGTCGAGCGCTTCGGCCGGCGTGAGCTGGTCGACGAGCATCTTCGTCTTCGCGTCGATCACGCCGCCTTGGTCGTGGAAGAAGATCGCGCGCGCCGCGCCGACCGCCGAGGCGAGCGCGCGGGCGACTTCGTCGGCGCCGATCGCAACGTCGGTTCCCGCGAAGCTCAGCGCGAGCGGCTCGACGACGGGCACGTAGCCGGCGTCGAGGAGGGTGTGCAGCAGCCGTGTTCCGATGTTGCCGATCGTCTCACCCGGCGTGGCCGGGATCATTCCCGCATCGGCCCCGGAGACGCCGACGGCGGCGTCGCCGCTGCGGTTCATCGTGCGGACCACGGCGCGCGCCGCTTCGGCCGTCGGCGCGACCACGACCGGACGCATCCCCAGGTTTCCGAGGAAGACCAGGTCGGAGAAGAACGTGCCTCCTTCCGCGCCCAACGTCGCTTCGTCGACGCGGATCACCATCGTGCGGCCCTTGAGATCCATGTCTGCTCCTTGTTCCCGATTCAACGTTCGAGAGCGCTTCCTCGGTTCACCGCCCGGCAAGCCGCGGCGGAGATGCGAAAACGCCCCGGCCGGATCCGGGGCGCACGACGATCCTCACGAGCGCGGGCGCGCGGCCCGCGCGGGCTCAGCTGCCGAACTCCTCGACGAAGAACACCTCGCCGTCGCCGGCGGCGACGACCGCGGTGCCGACGTAACGCGGGTGCGGGTCGACGATGTTCGCGTAGTGGCCGGGGCTGCTCAGGAACGCCTGGTTCGCGTGCGCCTCGTCCTGATCGAAGGCCATGTTCTCGGCGGCGAAGCGGAAGCGGATCCCCGACGCGCGGATGCGGTCGTCGAACGTCACGCCGTCCGGGTCGGTGTGGCCGAAGTAGTGGCGTGAGGCCATCTCCTCGGCGACCTGCAGCGCGAACCGCGAGAGCCGCGGATCCTCGCGGAGCGCCGGAAGCCCGTGCTCCTCGCGCACGACGTTGACGTCGGCGATCAGGCGGTGTGCCTCGCTCTGCTGGATCACCGGACGGTGGGGACGCAGAAACGCGAGATCGATCGTATCGGACTCGGACGCGGTCGCCGCCAGCGGAAGCACGGCGACCAGCGCCGCCAGTAACGCGGCGACCCGGTGCATACCGAGTTCATCGGGATGCCAGCGCTCAAATTTTAGGGTTGACGAGGTTCATGGCCGGGATCACACCCTGCGCCAGCCAAGCTTCCGCACCCACGGCCGCGCGGTCGATGATCGAGGGCAGCTCCTGCTGCTCGACAGGCGAGAAATCGCCTAAAACCCGGTCGATCGCGTCGGGATCGTGCCCGCGTCCGATGCCGATCCGCAGCCGCGGGAAGCCGGTCCCGAAGACCGCGATGAGGTCCTTCAGACCGTTGTGTCCGCCGCTCCCGCCGTCGGCCCGCAGGCGCAGCGTCCCGAAGGGAAGATCGAGGTCGTCTACCACGACAAGGATGCGCTGCGGCGGGACCTTGTAGAACGTCGCGAGCGCCTGCGTGGGGCGCCCGCTGAGGTTCATGAACGACTGCGGCTGGACGAGGATCGCGTTCCGCCCGCGGTCGAGCGCGTAGCGCGCCTCGCCTTTCTTCTGCCAGTCGGCGGCGCCCCAGCGCTTCGCGAGGGCGTCGACGACCATGAACCCGACGTTGTGACGCGTGCGGGCGTATTTCGGGCCCGGGTTGCCGAGCCCGACGATGAGGGACTGCTCCGGCGACGGTCAGCCCTCCGGCGCTTCGGTGGGCACGGCCTCGGCGTTGTCGGTTCCGACGCCGGCGCTCGCGCGCGTCAGCGAGACCGAGACGACGACGGCGTCGGGCGGCGTCACGAGGGTGAAGCCCTTCGGGAGCGGCACCTGGCCGGCCGAGAGATGCTCGTGGACGGCGAGGTCGCGGACGTCGACGGTGAGCTGGTCCGGGATCTCGGCGGCGGGGCCGCGCACGTCGAGGGCGTGGACGACGAGGTCCATCACGCCGCCTTGGTCGCGAACGCCGACCGGCGTCCCGCTCGTCACGATCGTGACGCTCGCCGTGATCGCCTCGCCCCGCCCGACGCGCTGGAAGTCGACGCTCAGGGGCTTGCGGGTGATCGGGTCGGCGTCGATGTGGCGCAGCAGCACCGAGTCGCGCGCTCCGTCGATGGTCGCATCGAGCACGTGGGCGCGGTTGCCGGAGAGCACGATGTCCGCGAGCTGCTTGGCGTCGATCGCGATCGGCGTCGCGCCGCCGTGCCCGTAGACGACGCCGGGGATCTTCCCGGCGCGACGCAGCGCCTGGCAGTGCGCGGTACCGGTGCCTTCACGCGGTTCGAGGACGAGCGTGTCGACGGAGTGCGATTTTGACAAGACGGCGATTCCTTACTGAACGGCGGCGACGACCGCGGAAAGCTCCTGTTCCATCGCGGCCGACGACGTCGGCGCCTCGGGAGGCGGCGTCTCGGGCTCCTCGGCGTTGAACAGCTCGGAGACCGAGCGGTTCGACGTGATCCGCTTGATCGCGTCGGCGAGGATCTGGGCGATCGTCAGGTGCTCGACTTTCGGCGAGTCGATCGTGCGCGGGATGGTGTTGGTGACGATGACCTTCTTGATGTCCGACTTCTCGAACTGCGCGATCGCGTCGCCGGCGAAGATGCCGTGCGTCGCGAGCGTGTAGACGTCGGTCGCACCCTTCTTGCGGAGCGCCTCGGCGGCTTTGACCAGCGTGCCGCCGGTCGAGATCATGTCGTCGACCACGACGGCGATCTTCCCCTCGACGTCGCCGACGATGTGCGTGACCTCCGAGACGTCGGGCTCGGGGCGCCGCTTGATGATCACCGCCAGCGAGGACTTGAGCCGCTTGGCGAACGTTTCGGCGCGCGGGACGCCGCCGGCGTCGGGGGAGACGACGACGACCCGGTCGCCCTGCAGGTTCTGGTTCTTGAGGAAGTTGCAGAGCGTCGGCGCGGCCATCAGGTTGTCGACCGGGACGTCGAAGAAGCCCTGGATCTGCGCGGCGTGGAGGTCGAGCGTGACGATCCGCTCGGCGCCGGCGCGCTCGATCATGTTGGCGACGAGCTTGGCGGAGATCGGCTCGCGGCCTTTCGTCTTCTTGTCCTGCTTCGCGTAGCCGTAATACGGGATCACCGCCGAGATGCGGTTCGCCGACGCGCGGCGCAGCGCGTCGATGATGAGCAGCAGCTCCATGAGCGAGTCGTTCACCGTCGCGCCGTGGGGCGAGCGGCAGAGCGACTGCACGACGAACACCTCGGCGCCGCGCACGTTCTCTTTGATCTCGATGCGGCACTCGTCGTTCTTGAACCGATCGACCAGCGCGTTCCCCACCCGCGTCTGCATCTTCTTGGCGATCTCTTCCGCGAGCTGTCGGTTCGAGGTGCCGCTGAACAACAGGGGCGGCTGGATCACGGGCGGGCTCCTTCTGCCTCCGGAAGCGCCTCGGCGCACAGGGGAAGCCCGGACGATTCCCGCAAGCAGGGGCCACTGTCCTGGCTTGGTTCGCTGCGTACGGTCAACCGGCCCGGTCGCGGCCGGGTTGTAGGAAGGCCGCTATGCCGAAGTTCGAGCTCGTTTCGTCGTACCCGCTGGCCGGTGACCAGCCGAAAGCCACCGAGGCCCTGGCCAAGGGCGTGCTGCGGGGGGACCGCGCGCAGACGCTCCTCGGCGTGACCGGCTCGGGCAAGACGATGGCGATGGCGCGGATCGTGGAGCTCGTCCAGAAGCCCACCCTCGTCCTGTGCCACAACAAGACGCTCGCGGCGCAGCTGTGCGCCGAGTTCAAGGAGTTCTTCCCGCACAACGCGGTCGAGTACTTCGTTTCGTACTTCGACTACTACCAGCCGGAAGCGTACATCGCGCACACCGACACGTACATCGCGAAGGACAGCTCGATCAACGACGAGATCGAGCGGCTGCGGCATTCCGCGACGCAGTCGCTGCTGACCCGGCGCGACACGCTGATCGTCGCGTCGGTCTCGTGCATCTACGGTCTCGGCTCGCCGTCGGACTACATGGAGATGGCGGCCGACATCCGCGTCGGTCAGACGCTGGACCGCGACGAGTTCCTGCGCAAGCTGATCGGGATGCAGTACCGGCGCAACGACCTGAACCTGGTGCGCGGGACGTTCCGGGTTCGCGGCGACACGCTCGAGTTCGTCGGCGTCGACGAGGAGCTGGTCCACCGCATCGAGTTCTTCGGCGACGAGGTCGAGGCGATCAACGTCGTGAACCAGCTCACCGGCGAGTACGCCGGCTCCAAGGACGAGCTGCGCATCTTCCCGGCGAAGCACTACATCACGCCCGACGAGAAGTTGCGCCGCGCCGTCGTCGAGATCGAGAACGAGCTGGAAGAGCGGCTCAAGCTCTTCCGCAGCGAAGGGAAGCTGCTCGAAGCGCAGCGGCTCGAGCAGCGCACGCGCTACGATCTCGACATGCTGCGCGAGGTCGGCTACTGCAACGGCGTCGAGAACTACTCGGCGCCGCTGTCCGGGCGCCAGCCCGGCTCGACGCCGTGGTGCCTGCTGGACTTCTTCCAGGACGACTGGCTGCTGATGATCGACGAGTCGCACGTCACCTTGCCGCAGGTGCACGCGATGTACGGCGGGGAGCGCGCGCGCAAGATCTCGCTGATCGAGCACGGCTTCCGGCTGCCCTCGGCGATGGACAACCGCCCGCTCACCTACGAAGAGTTCGACCGGCACGTGCAGCAGGTGATCTACGTGTCGGCGACGCCGTCGACGTACGAGATCGGCCGCTCGACGCAGGTCGCGGAGATGATCATCCGGCCGACGGGGCTCGTCGATCCGGAGGTCGAGGTGCGTCCGACCCGCCACCAGGTCGATGACCTGATGGACGAGATCCGCGCGCGCGCCGCCAAGGACGAGCGCGTCCTCGTCACGACGCTGACGAAGAAGATGGCCGAGGATCTCACCGAGTACCTGATCGAGAACGGGATCCGCGTGCGCTACCTGCACAGCGAGGTCGAGACGCTCGAGCGCATCGCGATCCTGCGCGATTTGCGCAAGGGCGAGTTCGACGTGCTCGTCGGGATCAATCTGCTGCGCGAGGGCCTCGACTTGCCGGAGGTCTCGCTCGTCGGCATCCTCGACGCCGACAAGGAAGGCTACCTGCGCTCGGGGACGTCGCTGATCCAGACGATCGGCCGCGCCGCGCGCAACGTCGAGGGCAAGGTCATCATGTACGCGGACGTCGTCACCGAGTCGATGGCGAAAGCGCTCGGCGAGACGAAGCGCCGGCGCGAGATGCAGGTCGCGTACAACGTCGAGCACGGAATCGAGCCGAAGTCGATCCGCAAGGAAGTCCACGACATCCTGAGCCTCGTCGGCAACGCCCAGGGCGGCGAGGACGCGGCGAACGCGGTGCGCGACGCCCACCTGCCGCGCGAGGTCGCCGAAGCGATGGCGAAGGAGATCGAGCGCAAGATGCGCGAGGCCGCCGCGAACCTCGAGTTCGAGAAGGCCGCCGCGCTGCGCGACGAGCTCGTCGGCCTGCGCAAGGTGATCGGCGGTAACGAGAGCGTGCTGTTCCAGGGCAAGGCGCCGAAGATCTTCCAGCACGCGCTCAAGGAGCTCATCGGGACGTAGGCCCGCCCGCGGTCGTCAGCCGCTCGACGCCGTCGGCGGTGCGACCCGGGCGACGCTCCACTCGGCCCATTCCGCCATCGCGCGTTCGTAGCGAATTCCGGACTCCAGCGAGATGCGGCTCCAGCGCGTCGGGCCGTCGGCGCAGTCGCCGATCGCCTGCGCGAGGGCCTCGTACGCCGCGAGCTTCTCGCGGTGAAGCGCGGCCTGCCGCCGCAGATAGCCGGCGGACTCCTCGGGCGGCACCATCCAGAGGAAGAAGACGCGGAGCAGCGCCTCGCTCCGGACCGCCTGCGGCTGCGGCGGCTCGGCGAGCCAGCGCCGGAGCTCGTCGCGGCCGGCGGCGGTCGCTTCGTAGCGCTTGCTGCCGCGCGGGCCGCTTTCCGTGTGCCGGATGAAGCCGGCCGCCTCGAGCTTGGCCAACTCCGGATAGATCTGGCTGTGGCTGGCGGTCCACACGTTGGCCAGGCTGACGTCGAACGCCCGGGTCAGCTCGTAGCCGGTCATCTCGCCGGTGCTCAGCATCCCGAGCAGGGCATGGGCGAGAACGGATAATCTCGTCATGTCGGTATTGACATGTCGTATTTTACATGTAAACTGCGATACATGAACGCCACGCTACACGAACAGCCGGCCGCGCGCAACGCCTTCGCGGCCTATCGGACGCCGCTGCCGCGCGAGAGCGAGGCGTTCGACCTTCCCGTCACGGGTGCGATCCCGCGCGAACTCACCGGCTGGTTCGTCCGCAACGGACCGAACCCGCGGCCCGGCCGGCAGGCGCATCCGTTCATGGAGGACGGGATGCTGCACGGGCTGCGGCTCGAGGACGGCGCGGCACGCTGGTATCGTAGCCGCTGGGTCCGCACGAAGTCGTTCACGACCGGCGCGCCCTACGTGAACTGGCTCGGCAAGGTCGACCTCGCCGTCGGCACGGCGAACACGAACGCGATCGCGCACGCCGGGAAGCTTCTCGCGCTCGTCGAGTCCTCGTTCCCGTACGAGGTCACGCCGGAGCTCGACACGGTCGGCCCGCACGACTTCAACCGCCGTCTCAAGACGCCGTTCACCGCGCACCCGAAGCGCTGTCCGCGCACCGGCGAGCTGCACGCGTACGGGATGAGCTACCTCGCCGGCGGGCTGACGTACCACCGCATCGACGTGCGGGGCGCGCTGGTCGAGAGCCGTGCGATCCCGGTGCCCGGCGTGACGATGATGCACGACTTCGCGCTCACCGAGCGTCACGTCGTGTTCATGGACCTTCCGGTCGTCTTCGACCTCACGCGAGCGAAGGCGGGCGAGATGCCGTTCGCGTGGAGCGACGGCTACGGCGCACGGCTCGGCGTCATGCGCCGTGACGATCCGAAGGCGCCGGTGCGCTGGATCGAGATCGAGCCGTGCTACGTCTTCCACGTGATGAACGCGTACGACGACGGGCAGACGATCGTCGTCGACGTCGTGCGCTATCCCGAGCTCTGGCGCGACGACAACCGCTCGTTCGAGCGTGCGACGCTTCACCGCTGGACGATCGACACGGCGGCCGGGTCGGTGCGCGAGACGGCGCTCGACGACGCGCCGATCGAGTTCCCGCGGGTGAACGAAGGTCTGCTGGGCAGCGCGTACCGGATCGGCTACGCCGCCCAGTCGCATGACGAGGGCCGAGCGGGGATCGTGCGGTACGATCTGACGACCGGTGCGTCGACCCGGCACGATTTCGGTGCGGGCCGGTTCAGCGGGGAGCCGGTGTTCGTCCCCGCGGCCGGCGGGCGCGACGAAGACGACGGCTGGCTCATGGCGTTCGTCTACGACGCGGCGCGCGACGCGAGCGACTTCGTCATCCTCGACGCGCGCGACGTGAGCGCGGCGCCGGTCGCGTCGATCGCGCTTCCGAACCGCGTGCCGTTCGGCTTCCACGGCAATTGGGTGGACGACGGCGAGCTCCGCTGAACGGCGCCGCCGCGCCGGCCCGGCGCCACGCGGAATACCGGGCGATTCATCAGCGTGAGCCGGCGTCGCGCCCCGACAGCACGAAGCCGGTGAGCTGCGTGCGGGACGAGATGCCCAGCTTGCGATAGATCGAGGTCAGGTACTTCTCGACCGCCTTGAGCGAGACGCACAGCACCTCGGCGGCTTCGCGATTGTTCTTCCCGTCGGCGACGAGGCGCGCGAGCGCGCGCTCCTGCGGGCTGAGCACCGCGACCGCGCCGCGTTCGACGTCCCGTTCGAGCCGCCGCACGTCGGCCGCCGCACCGATCCGGCGGTAGATCGCGAGCGCGCTCGCGGCGTCGTCCGCGAGCTCGAGCGCGAGCGCTTCGCGCATCGGCCAACCGAGCGCGCCGAAGCGGCGGGCGGCCTCGCGGGCGCAAGAGATGCGGGCGGGCTCACCGTCCGCGCCGGCGATCGCGTCGAGCATGCACAGCGTCGCGCCGCCGGGCGGCGTCGCGGCGGTCGGGTCGCCCGCCACGAGCGCGCGCAGCGCCGAAACCGAGGACGGAACGAGCCGTGCCGCTTCGACGATCTCCCAGAACAACGGATACGGCGCGGCGATCGCGGCGGTGAAGCGGTGGGCGAGCTCGAGCGCTTCGGAGGGCCGGTTCAGCCGCGCGAGCGCGGCCGCGAACACGATCGTCAGCTGGAGCGCCATGGTCGCGTGCCCGCCGCGCTCGGCGCGGCCGAGCAGACCGAGGTCGATCGACGCCGCGAGCAGCGCATCGTCGCCGCTCGCGAGCGCGACGCGGATCGCGGCGACGATCCGCTCGTGATCGTGCATCAGCTCGGCGGCGGCGGGGATCGCGTCGAGCCGCGCGCGCGCGGCGCGCAGGTTGCCGGCGCGCTCGTCGATCTGGACGAGCAGCGCCTCCATGTACGCAGCGTCGGAGCGTATCCGCTGCGCCAGGTCGAGCCCCGCCGCCGCGTGGCGCCGCGCCTCGTCGAGGAGGCACAAGGCCAGCGCTTCGTTCGCGAAGCACGCATGCGCGTAGCGAACCTCGTTCGGCGGGTCGCCGCGGAGCCTGAGGCAGTCGAACACCGCCGCCATCGCGGCGCGGCGCGCGTCCAACTCGCCGTGCAGCGCGTGCAGCTGCGCGCGCGCGACGCCGTACTCGAACGCGTCGCGCGAGGCGGGGTCGAGCGGGTGCCGGCCGACCTCTTCGCACAGCGCGCTCGCCGCGGCGACGTCGCGCTTCGCCGCGCACAGCATCAGCCTGCGGATGCGCGCGTGCTGCTGGAGCTCGACCGATCCGGAGCGCGCGGCGAGCGCCGACGCGTTCTCGAACTGCGCGAGCGCGTCGGTTTCACGGCCGTCGTTGTACAGCGTCGCGGCGAGGTAGGTGCTGGTGCGGACCGCGGCGGCGACGTCGCCCGACGCGACCAGCGCCGCGATCGCACGCGCGTAGAGCGGGGCGGCGCGATTCGGCTCGTTCAGGCGGTTCAGCGCGACGGACGCCCGCCACAGGACGCGCCCGACGTCCGGCGTGCTGTCGCCGTACGCCGCCGCGGCGCGCTCGAACCACGTGACGGCGTCCTCGTAGGCGAACGTCGCCATCGAACGCTCGCCGGCGCGCTCGCAATACGACGCGGCGCGCGCGGGGAGCCCCGCCTCCCGGAAGCTGTGCGCGAGCAGCTCGACGTACGGCTCGCGATCGGGCAGCGCCTCCACCGCCTCGGCGATGCGCACGTGAAACGCGTGCGCGTCGGCCGGAACCAGGTCGCCGTAGACGACGTCGCGCGCCAGCGCATGCCGGAACTCGTACGCCAGCGGGTCGGCGGTGGGCTCGACGAGCTGCAGCTCGATGAGGCGCCCGAGCGCCGCCACGATCGCGTCGCGCTCGAGCCCGAAGACGTCGGCGACCACGTCGATGCGAAAGCGCTCGCCGAACGCCGACGCCGCCGAGAGGATCGCGCGATCGCGCTCGGTGCAGCGGCCGAGCCGTTCGCGAATGACGCCTTGGAGCGACAGCGGCACGGCGTGCGGAGGCGGCTCGCGGCCGGTCCGGCGTGCGTCGACGGCGTGCCGCAGCAGCTCTTCGGCGAAGAGCGGATTTCCGGCGGAGCGGCGGCGCACGTCCGCCAACGCCTCGTCCGGGAGCGGCGCGCCGAGCGCCGCGAGCGCGTCGTTCGCCAGCTCGCCGACGTCGCGCGCGGCGAGCGGCTCGAGCCGGATCAGCGTGCTTTCGCGCACGAGCTCGGCGAGCGCCGAGAACAGCGGGCCGGTTCGCGGGACGTCGGCGTCGCGGCACGTCGCGACGAGCAGCAGGCGGCGGTTCGCGGACCAGCGTGCGAGCGTGCTGAGCAGGTGCACGAGCTCCGGCTGCGCCCAATGGAGATCTTCGACGACGATCGTCGTGAGCCGGCGCGCGGCCGCGCGCTCGAAGACCCCGAGGATCGCGTCCACGTGCGCCTCTCGCGACTCCGCGACGCCGGCGGCGCGCGCCGCGCCGTCGAGTCGCGCGAGGATCTCGGCGAGCGGCTCGAATGCGTTCTGCCCGAACGCGCGGCACTGCGCGACGACGGCCGGCGAGCGCGTGCAGTGCCGCGCATGGAACTCGCGCACGAGCCGCGACTTGCCGATCCCCGGTTCGCCGGTGACGACGACGGCGCCGCCGTGCGAGCCGCCCGCCGCGCGCCGGGCCGCGGCGAGGTGGTCGAGCTCCGCCGCGCGGCCGACGAGCGTGCGGCACAGGACGCGCTGCGAGATCACGTCACGTGACGGGCCGCGGAAACCGTAGGGTTTCCTCGACTACGCGCGGCGCCGGCGTGCGCGTATCGTCGGCCACAGGCCACCCTTTCGTCGGAGGAATGACCATGCAGCGTTCGTTGGGACGGAATGCCGTCCTGTTCTTGAGCGCATCCGCCGCGCTCGCGGCCTGCGGCCCCGGACAAAGCGCCGTACCGCGCCCGTTCACCCCGGTCGTCGCATCGACGCCGTCGACGGTGCCGTCGGCGAGCCCGACGCCGACCGCGCATCCGACCGCGACCGCGACGCCGAGCGCCGCCCCCACCGCCACGCCCGCGCCGACCGCGAAGCCGACGTCCACGCCGGCGCCGACGTCCGCGCCGACTGCGACGCCCGCCCCGACCGCGACGCCGACGTCGCAGCCGACGGCGAACCCCGTGCCGACCGCGACGCCGAGGCCGACCGCGACGCCGAGCGCGACGCCCGCGCCGACCGCGACGCCCGCGCCCACCGCGACACCGAAGCCGACCGCGACACCGGCGCCGACCGCGACGCCGACCCCGAGCGCCGGAAAGAGCATCGCGGAGTTCAGCTCGCCGGACGGCGCGGCCGCGCAGCCGGTCGGGATCGTCACCGGGCCCGACGGGAACATCTGGTTCGTCGAACGCGGTCCCGACCACATCGTGCAGCTCACGCCGTCCGGGAGCTTCCGCGTGCAGAGCCTGATCAGCGGCCATCCGCAGCCGACGGAGCTGCGCGTCGGGCCCGATCAGCGGCTGTGGTGGACGAACGAAGCCGGGCCGGGGATCGCCGCCATGCAGGACGACTTCACGCATTACGTCTTCGCGAACTACGGCAGCGGCGAGCCCGAAGGGATCACCGGCGGTCCCGACGGCAACGTCTGGTTCACCGACGCGACCAACGAACAGATCGCGTTCGTCTCGCCCTCGTCGCCGGCGACGCCGACGCGCTACCCGATCGGCAGCAGCGTCGGGCCGACCGATATCGTGACGGGGCCGGACGGCGCGCTGTGGTTCACCGAATCGGCGGGCGGGATCGGCCGCGTGACGACGTCCGGAACGTTCGCGCAGTACGCGATCCCGACCGTCGCCACGTCGACGGACCAGATCGTCCGCGGTCCCGACGGCGCGCTGTGGTTCACCGAGCGTGCCGGCGACAAGATCGGCCGGATCACGACGGCGGGCGCGGTCACCGAGTACGCCGTCCCGACCGCCAAGGCGCAGCCGCTCGGCATCGCGCTCGGCACCGACGGCGCGCTGTGGTTCACCGAGTACGCCGCGGACAAGATCGGACGCATCACGACCGCCGGGAAGATCTCCGAGTACGCGGTGCCGACCGCGAACGCGAACCCGGCCTTCATCTGCGCAGGTCCCGACGGCGCGATGTGGTTCACCGAGCTGAACGCCGGAAAGATCGGCCGCGTCCCGCTCGGGATCGCTACGAGCGCGCTGCACCGGACGCCGCGATAAGACGCGACGGGCCGGCGCGCGGGGTGCCCGCGCCGGCCGTACGTCGCGGCGTTGGGACCGACGGGGTGCGGCGACGGAGACGCCGCCGCACCCCCCACGCCCGGCAATAGACGTCGCCGCACGTCCGTGCTACAATGTAGCACGGGCGGCGAGCGTCTACCGGATTTGCGCTTCAGCGCGTATTTCGACGACCAGAATCACCGGCACAACGTCGACGAAAGCGACGTGCTCGACGCGGTCGTCGGCCGGCGGGTTCTCGTTTCGGCCGCATACGTGCGCGCCGGAAAAACGCGACGAATGATCCTCGCGAAAGGAAACGGACCGTACTTGACCATCGTGTGCGAGCCGGGTGCCGGGTTCTGGTGGGTGCTGAACGCGCGACCGTCGAGCGCTTCGGAAAGGCGGCGCGCGAAGGCTGTGCGTGTCGGGGAGCCGGAATGACCGCGCGGAAACGGCGGACGCGCGAGCCGTATTCGGACGAAGGCGCCTGGGCCGATGCGACCTCGCTCTCGGCATCCGAGACGAAGGGTACGAAAGTCCACCTGACGGTGCGCCTCGACCCGGCGCTCTACAAGCGAATCCTCGCGGAGAAGCGCGCGGGTCACGATGCGACGACGACGGCGACGGTGGAACGGCTGCTGCACGAGCGCTTCGCGGCGCCGCGAGCGGACGATCGCAACGTCGTGCAGGCGGTCCGTCGCCTGCTCGTGCGCGCAATGTATCACGAGGCGCTGCTGTCGCTCATGTCTCGCCTCGTGAGGCCGCGATCCCGGAAGGAGAAGGTGCTGCTCGAACAGCTCGAGCGCGTCTTGCCTTCGGATCCCGCGTCCGAAGAGGCGGTCGCGCGCCTCAGCGGCATCTTGCTGACCGACGATCTCGCCGAGTCGCTCCGCGGGCTCGGTGCCGACGAAGGTTCTTCCAAGACGAAACTCGGGCGGGCGGGCGGCGTATCACGAGCATGAGCAGCTTCCGTCCACTGCTGAGGAGCGTGCTCTTCAGCATCGTTCTTCCGCTTCTCACGGTGCAGGTGCTGACGCATCGCGGCGTCTCGGTCGTGGTAGCGCTCGCGGCGGCGGCGATCTTTCCGCTCGCCGACGGGCTGTCCGGGATCGTGCGCGGGCGCGGCTTCGATCCGATCGGGGCGCTCGTGCTGTGTTCGCTGGTCGCCGGGATCGCGCTGACGCTGCTCACCGGCAACCCCGCCTTCGGCCTCGCGCAAGGCTCGATCGTGACGCTGCTGTTCGGGGCGATCTGCCTCGGCTCGCTGGCCGCGCGGCGGCCGCTGATGTTCGTCCTCGGCAAGCGCTACACGACCAACGGCGATCCGGTCGCGGAGGCGCGCTGGGACACGCGCTGGGAGGTGCCGCAATTCCGGACGGCGGTCCGGACGCTGACCGTCATCTGGGGCGTCGTGCTGCTCGCCGAAGCGCTCCTTCGCGTGTGCGCGATCGTGCTGCTCGCACCGGCCGCCGCGGCGGTCGCGTCGTACGCGATCGACCTGGTCGCGATCGGCGGGCTGATCGCGTTCACGATCGTGCGAACGCGGCAGGGGGAAGCGCGGCTCACCGCCGCCGGTCGCTGAGCGCCGCATTCGGGAACGCCTCGGCGCGGCGGCGAACAGCCGCGGCGATGAGACGATCGAGAGGCGTCCTCGCCGGCGTCCTGCTTGCGACGGGGCTGCTCGCGTGCGGGTGCACGCGCGTCGAGAGCACGGCGAACGGCGGCGGACGGCATTCGTGGACGAAGCCCGGCGTGCTGCGGCTCGCGACGATCCTCTCCCCCAACACGCTGAACCCGCTGATCTCCACGCAGCAGATCGAGGCGCAGATCGAAGGCATGATCTTCGATCCGCTGATCTCCGCCGACGAGCATCAGCGCCTGGTCCCGATCCTCGCCTCCGTGGTCCCGACGCAGCGCAACGCGGGGATCAGCCGCGACGGGCTCACGATCACCTATCACCTGCGCCGCGGCGTGAAGTGGCAGGACGGCGCCCCCTTCGGCAGCGCCGACGTGGCGTTCTCGTTCCGCGCGCTGATGAACCCGCGCACGAACATCACGACGCGCCACGGCTACGACGACATCGTGCGCATCGACACGCCGGACGCGTACACGGTCGTGCTGCACTTGCGGCGGCCGTTCGCCCCGGCGATCGCGACCTTCTTCGGGCCGAGCGACGCGCCGTACTTCATCATCCCGAAGCACCTGCTCGCCGCGTATCCGGACTTGAACCGCGTCCCGTTCAACCAGCGGCCC
>Ga0070739_10003220_pt1 | contig 20733 bp, 17 predicted proteins | sample Coa_R1_7_FD_66445 | JGI IMG/M metagenome (GOLD analysis project Ga0070739, IMG submission 66445) | Surface soil microbial communities from Centralia Pennsylvania, which are recovering from an underground coalmine fire - Coalmine... | ecosystem: Environmental > Terrestrial > Soil > Unclassified ... | reverse complement strand
TTGCAGGGCTATGTAATGCTCGCCAGAAGCGGGGGTCAAGGGGGCGGCCGCCCCCTTGCGGGGCGCGGGGTGTCCCCGCCCAAACTCTTCCTTTCGGGCGGGGGTGGGGAGAATTACATAGCCCTGGACGCATTGTTAGCCGGATGACCGCCGGCTCTGGTTGTGGTAAAATAGCTGGGACCATGCGGCGCCGTAATCGAAAATCTATTTTGCCGAAGGAGTGAATCTCTGATGAATGAAGATGTCCTCGCGCGCGTAGATCTTTTTTCCACACTGGATAAGAAAGAACTCCAGATGCTGGCGAAGAGTTGCCAGGAGCGCTCGTACAAAGCCGGCACGACCATTCTCACGCAGGGAGATGCGGGGGCGGGCCTCTACGTGATCAAGAGCGGGAAGGTGCGTATTATGCAGGCCGTTGATCCCGACAGGGCGGAGGTAGAGCTGGATACCGAAGGTCCGGGGGGCGTGCTCGGCGAGATGGCCCTGCTGGACGACATGCCGCGTTCGGCTTCGGTGGTCGCGGAAGAGGATGTAACGGCTCTGCTGCTGCCGGTATGGGAGTTCCGCACAGTGCTGAGGAGCCATCCCGATATCGCGCTCAAGCTGCTGGCCGTGCTGAGCCGCCGCTTGCGCAAAGCCCAGATGCGCCGCAGCTACTAGCAGACGCCCTGCCCGCCCGGGCGCGTTAAAGGCTCTCTTTTGTGCGCAGGCGCGCGATTGATCGTGCCTCCAGCCGCTCGACAGGCCCGGCGAGCGCGATAGTGAACATGAACGATCAAGATGGCAAGGGAAGTTTGCGTGGGCTGCCACAAGGGCGGCCCTTTCAGTGGCACGCAGGAGGCCGGGCGCGCATCGGACCACCGCAAGGGCCGCCACGAGGGCGGCCCACGCGCACCCACCCGGCGTGATGGTTCGTTGCCGGTCTTGATGGTTAAAGATCAAATTGCGCGGCTGTGCACGTATTACTCGGCCTTCTCGCGGTTCAGCAGTTTCTGTATCTCCTCGAACATCGTCTCGACATCGGCAAAGGAGCGGTAGACGCTGGCGAAACGGATATAGGCGATTTTATCCAATTGCCGCAGGTGCTCAATCACCAGTTCGCCAATCACGTTGCTTGGGATCTCCTGTTTGCCGAAGCGATAGAGTTCCTGTTCGATTTCTTCCACCGCATTTTCGATCTCACCGGCGGGCAGGGGCCGCTTCTCGCACGCCTTACGAATGCCGATATAGAGCTTCTCGCGATCAAAAGGCTCACGCCGCTGGTCGCGTTTAATCACCATGAGGTGGAACTTCTCTACACGTTCGTAGGTGCTAAAACGGCCCTTACAATGTTCGCACTCGCGTCGCCGGTGAATGGCATCGCCGATGTCGCGTGAGTCCTTTACTTTTGACTCGGTGCCGCCACAAAATGGACATTTCATGCCCTGCCCTCAATGTTGCTGACAATGTAATAACCCCTATTCTATCACACGCGTCAGCAGGGAAGGTGCCCGCCTTACAAGACGGTTGCGGCAAGGCATTCCTGGGTAGGCGCTGGCGTCGCGACCTCCTGTTGCGTAGGAGACGCCGGGGACCCGTACTGATTGTCGGGACGCTTCTTCCCGACGTAACCGGAGCGTAAGCGGGAACCCTCGCGCCAGTAGGCATACCAGTAAGGGCCGTGGCCCTGACCGCTGCGGCACGTACTACATGACGCCTTCCCACACTTACGATATTGCAACTGATAGGTGACATGTTGATTGTCTGGTATTTTTGTCATGTACCACTACCCTTCCACGAAGCGATAGAACTCGAATGAGTGCATAGATACCACTGTTATCTTACCATCATAAGATGAACATTCTCTGAATTTTTACCCTTAAAGTATGAATTATTTTTCATGTTATGCGTGCATGGAGAGACCATATTCGGCTTCAGGTAACACATTGTTCATTGATGGCCGAGAGGTCCTACGCGGCTGCCCCCCGGTGATATAATGGGGAATAGATCTATTTCTTTTCTTCGCTGAGTCAATGGTTACTGGTCGTGTCGTGCTGTTGGATTTAGGAAAGAGAGCAAACGATGCAGATCATCATTAAAAGTAGACAAATGGAAGTCACACCACGACTGCGGCAGCGGATCGAACACAAATTGCAGCGTCTCGCGCGTTTTCTGGATGAGGAGGCGCGGGTAGAGGTGACTGTTACCGAGGAGCAAACGCGCAGCGCGCGCGAGCGCTACTCGGTGCGGCTTGCGCTCTCCGGGAACTGCCATCCGGCGCGCAGCGAGGTGAGCGCCGTCAATGCCAACGCTGCCCTCGATGTCGCGCTTGACAAGATCATGGCCCAGCTTGGCCGTAAGAAGGACAGGCAAACAACGCTGTACCGGCAGCACACGCCGGGGGTAAAAGTGCTGGCGCTGGAGCGTTCCGGGCAGCTCTCTGCTCTGGAGGAGCAGGACTCCGCCGGGCGTGGTGATGGCGATAGGTTCGTTGAGGAGGAAGAGAACGAGCGCATCTGGTCGGAGATCATGGAGATCCGGCGTCTGCCCACGCGGCCAATGAGTGATCGCGAGGTGATCGAGCAGATGGAGAAGACCGGTGCCTCCTTCTTGCCGTTCTTCAACGAGGCCACCAATAGTGTCAATGTAATGTATAAACTGGAGCAGGGGGGCTATGGGCTGCTGGTGCCTGCCGTAGAGTGAGTCAGGTATGTAGAAAAATGCATGGCGCAGGGCCGCAGGCCCTGCGCCATGCATTTTTCTACAATGTTATCTCGAATTGCCAGAGTTGCGGCATGGAGGTCTCGAATTGCGCCAGCGGATCGGCGGCGCGCACAACCAGCGAGCGAGCCTCCGGCGAAGGGAGCGGGCGGAAGCGCGCGCTGCCCTGGTAGATGGCCTCGTTGGGATTGCTCGCCAGTTCCGGGCGCGCCAGGATCATCCCTCCGCGGTCCCCCGTCCATTGTACCCCGGTATTATCTTTGAGCAAAAAGATGATGCGTGGTACGAAAGCAAAGCCCGCCGTAAATGGCGGCCTGATCCAGAGATAATGCAGTTCGAAATGACTGCGATAGTAAAGCATCTGGTGCAGGATCAGCGTCATACCCTGCTGCTTCTGCTCCAGTTCAAGCGTAACGACGCGTTCAGGTTCATGTATTGCGCTAGACTTACCCTGGTCCTGTTCTGGCGGGCGCGGAGCGGCGATCACCACAGGCGGGCGCGAAGCCAGTTCCAGCGCCTTCGCGGAAAATGGCGCCGTATCGTGAAGAATGTCATTGCAGAGTTGCAGGCATTCATCACAGATGTAGGCTGCTCCTGGTCCAGCTACCATGCGCCGGACCTCAGATGAGTGGCGACCGCAAAAAGAACAGCGGGCCAATGACCGGTCAAAACTCATTGTGCTTTCCTCAGTCGTTGAACCATCGGATCAGCTTTATGGGAGCGTAGTGCGGCTGCGGCTGCGCTATGCAATCCCAGGCGTTCGAGCATGGAGATATGCGCCGCCCATTCCAGCCTATCATCTAATGGGGCCAGCAGCTCCCTGTCCTCAAGGTCGTGCATTTCCAGGGGGGAGGAGCCGTTTGCGTGCAGCGCAGCGGAATCGGCGCGAGCGAGGCCATCTGGCGATTCCGGCTCATCAACGGTGGACATATGCGTTATGCCGTATTTTCGTCGCAGGGCCAGAGTCAGCAGGTGGTCGGCGAAGTGCGGATTCTTAGGTAGAAGCGAGCCGTGGAGATAGGTGCCGTAGGCATTGCGGTATACCGCGCCCTCGGTACGGTCCTCCGCGTTATTGCCGTAGCCTTTGAGCACCCTGCCCAGTGGCTGCGCCGTTCCCAGGTAGGTGCGCCCCCCGTGGTTCTCGAAGCCCACGAGCGTGCTGCCATTCCAGCTAATGGCGACATCTCCAATGCAACGCGAAGTCTGTGGACCTTTATGGATGGTCCAGGCGTCGAAAACCCCCAGGCCACGCATATCTGGTCCATCTGCCGGACGATAGTAGTGTGCAAGCAACTGATAGCCACCGCAGACCGCGAGTACGGGCATATCATCTTCAATCGCCGCCCACAATCCGATGCCCTTGATCTCATATAAATCCTGGGCCACAGGCCCCTGATCCTTGTCCTGTCCTCCGCCGATGAAGAGCAGATCGTACTCGTCTGGCGCCAGGGCGTCGCCAATACCCAGTCCTACCACGCGCAATGTGATACCCCTTAACTGGCAGCGCCGTTGCAGTGTCAAAATATTGCCGCGATCACCGTACAGGTTCAATTGATCTGGATACAAGTGCCCCAGTGTGAGGGTAAGAGGCTGCGTGAACGGGTTGGTCATGCATCTCTTCCTTCCCAGTAGCGCGGCGTCAGGCCGCGCTGCTCTAACTCACGATGCACTTCTAGTAAGCCTGTATACGTTGGAATAACGAACAAAGTTTCACCGGCGGGCGTCTGGCTCAGGGCTGCGTCGATGGCTTGCTTGAGGCCATACCCCTGCTGCACCTGTATGCCGGGCTGTTCCTGGTCGCTGGCCCGCGCCGTCTTTGTCGCCGCCCCCCCTCGTCTTCTGGCGCTGCGTGCGTATGAGAAGCGCCTGGTCGTCATCTCGCTCCTTGCCGCGCGCAGTGGAGTTGGAGGGAAGATGGACATGGCCGATTGCTCGATGCCTGCGTATTTCAGACGCAGGGCCAGGTCGAGCGCGCGCGTCCCGGCGACTGCCAGCGTCCGGGTCTGCCCGGCAACCCGTTCAAAATCAACATCCCAGATCCAGGAAATGTCCCGGCCATCGGCGATGTTATCATTTAAGACGAAGAGCACATGGCGTGGGATACCGTCGCTAAAAAGTGTGCGCAGCACCTCATTAAAGCCGGTAGGATTCTTTGCCAGCAGCAGGCGCACCGTGCGCCCTTCGGCCTGAATGCGCTCGCCGCGCCCGAAGACCGGCCTGGATTGTTCGATGCCGCTGGTAATCGCATCCCAGCTCACATCCAGCGCCAGGGCTGCTGTGATCGCGGCCAGGGCATTATAGATGTTATAGAGTCCCGGCAGGGGGATGATAATTTCTCGCTGCTGGCCCTGCGACGCGACCTGCACGCGCAGCCGGTCAAAGTTGTCGGACTGGATATGCGTCGCATAAACATCAGGGTGAGGGCGACTCAGGCCGCACTGCGCGCAGCGGTAGTGTCCCATATGGCTATAAAAGCGCACGTCGTAGACGAATTCGCTGTCGCAGTGCGGGCAGGTGCGCGTATCGATCACCTGGTGACGCTCGGGGGCCGTGCCCTGTGCCAGCAGATCCAGAGAGCGGTCCTCGATACCGTAGTAGAGAGTTTTGCCGGGAAAGAGTTCTCCCAGGCTGGCAATGCTGGGATCATCGGCATTGAGCACAAGCGTGGCATCATCGGGCAGCGATTGCAGCGCGCGCTGCCAGTGTGCCACAACGCTATTGACCTCGCCGTAGCGGTCAAGCTGATCGCGGAAGAGATTCGTAAACACGGCGACGCGCGGTCTGATAACCGGCACAATCTGCGGCAGCGTCGCCTCGTCGATCTCGAAAATGGAGATGGCGCGCCCCGAGCGGTAGAGGCGTCCATTGGGCAGCGCGCGAATGACCAGCGCGCTCGCCACTCCGCGCAGCAGATTCGAGCCTTCGCGGTTGCGCCAGACGCGCAGGCCCACGTCGCGTAAGATGGCGGAGATGAAACTGCTGGTCGTGGTTTTGCCGTTGGTCCCGGTAACAATGACGCTCCCGTACTCCAGCTGGCCGGCCAGGTGCTCAACAATATCTGGATAGACGCGTTGGGCCACGACGCCGGCGATGCTCGTCCCGCCGCCCAGGTGTAACCTGCGGCTCAGTGCGCCAGCCGTGCGACCGGCGATAACGGCCAGGCCAGCTCCCAAAGAACTGCGCCGGGGTCGCGGGCGTCGCTGACTCCTGTTCTCCTGCCTCCGGCCAGCCATCCGCGTGCGGCTCATCTTGCGCTCTCGTCGTGGCGCGGGTTGCTCCTGCGAGATTGGCCGAGATGATCTCTGTTTGCGCATGCTCTTCCTCCGAATCAGCGCTTGTGTTATCCTCTCTCATACCAGATGCGTGCAGCATAGCATGCAAGCGCGATAGGGTCAAGGGCCGGGTTTCTTTGACAGGGCTATGTAATGCTCGCCAGAAGCGGGGGTCAAGGGGGCGGCCGCCCCCTTGCGGGGCGCGGGGTGTCCCCGCCCAGACTCTTCCTTTCGGGCGTGGCGTGGGGAGAATTCAATAGCCCTGTTTCTTTGAAAAGCAGGGGTGCGGGGGACGGCAGTCCCCGGCGGAGCGCGAGGCGGGAAGTTGAGGAAACTTCCTGGGAGCACAAAATACCTTTTCTCCCATCCCCATAAAGAATGGAAGACCATTATTATAGTGAGGGATTAAGATGGAGGGGAGAGAATAAGACTATTGCGGAGGTGTGGTATGCTGCTCAGAAGGAAATTTTTGACTCAGCGGCACGTGTTTCATAGTCATGGGGTGGGGGACAAAGTAGCTACTTGCCAGCATATGCTATTCTATGCTGTGAAGCGAATGCACAAATATAAGCGGGTTCGAATATTAGTGAAGATCGGGTAATTGTTGATGGCAAAGAAACTTGTAATTGTAGAATCACCGGCCAAAGCCAAAACCATCGAAAAGTTCCTGGGCCGCGACTTCATCGTTCTCTCCTCAATGGGGCATATCATAGACCTGCCCAGGAAGGGGCTGGGTGTAAATACACGGAAGGATTTCGCGCCACAATACGAGATTATCGAGAAGAAAGACAAGCTGATAGACGAGTTGAAAGCTGCCTCCAGAAAGGCCGATGAGGTCTTCCTGGCGCCCGATCCTGATCGCGAGGGAGAATTTATTGCCTGGTCGTTAAAGAATGTGCTGGAATTGCGCAACCCGCATCGCGCCGTCTTCCATGAGATTACCAGGCGCGCGGTTCAGGAGGCGATCAACAAGCCGCGCGAAATCAATGAGGACCTTTTCAATGCGCAGCAGGCGCGCCGTGTCCTTGATCGCCTGGTCGGCTATAAAATCAGCCCGCTGCTCTGGCGGCGCATTCAATCTGGCACCAGCGCGGGCCGCGTGCAGTCCGTCGCCCTGCGCATGATCTGTGATCGTGAGGCCGAGATCCGCGCGTTTAAACCCGAGGAATACTGGAGCATTACCGCGCTGCTCAGCAAGCAGCGCCGTCCAGAGCGCTTCGAGGCCGTGCTGATCTCGCGGCTCAACGATATGGCAGCCGTCAATGGCGAGGAGGGGGAGGAACCGGGGGCAGCGGAGGAACAGAACGGCGCGAATGGTACTAATGGGGCAAAGGCCGCGAAGCGGGAGAAGGGACGCATCAAAATCTCCTCTAAAGAGGAAGCCGATACGATCCTGGCCGAGTTGCAGGGTGCGGCCTACAGCGTTCTGAAATACGAGGAGCGCGAACAGCGTCGCCAGCCGTATCTGCCGTACACGACAAGCACGATGCAGCAGGATGCCTCGGCGCGGCTCTACTTCAAGCCTAAGAAGACGATGAGCCTGGCGCAGCAGCTCTATGAGGGTATCGAACTGGGAGCGCGCGGTCATCAGGGCCTCATCACCTACATGCGTACCGACTCGACGCGCATCTCCGAGGAGGCGCAGGCGGCTGTCAAGTCCTATATCGCGCAGGAATTCGGGCAGCCCTACGTTGGCGCGGGACGTACCGGCAGGGCAAAGGCCACCACCCAGGACGCGCACGAGGCTATCCGCCCCACCGATGTGACGCTGACGCCGCAGGAGGTCAGGCCATATCTGAGCGCCGATCAATTCAAACTTTACAATCTGATCTGGCGCCGTTTCGTGGCAAGCTTTATGGCTCCGGCGATCTTCGATACCGTGCGGGTAGACATTGTGGCGAAACAGTATGTCTTCCGCGCCACTGGCTCGAACCTGAAGTTCCCCGGCTTCTACGCCGTCTGGCCGCGCGAGGAGGACGAGCGTCTCCTGCCCACTATGCAGGTAAACGAAGTGCTGGAGCTGCACGAACTCAAGCCGGAGCAGCATTTCACGCAGCCGCCGCCGCGCTATACGGAGGCCAGTTTAATCAAGGAGCTTGAGGAGCAGGGCATTGGCCGCCCCAGCACCTATGTCACGATCCTGAGTACCATTCAGGATCGTGGCTATGTTGACCAGGAGCAGCGCCGTTTTGTGCCGACCTGGCTGGGCGAGACGGTCAACGAGGTGATGAACAAGCACTTCCCCGAGATCGTGGATATCGGTTTTACCGCCGAGATGGAGCGTAACCTTGATGATGTCGAGGAAGGACGCCGCTCCTGGACGGAGTTTCTGCGTAATTTCTATGGCGGCTTCAAGACGACGATGGAGAAGGCCGAGGCGGAGATGGATCGTGTGCAGAAGCCTGTGGAGGAGATCGATGAGCAGTGCCCGGACTGTGGGCGTAAACTCGTTATTCGCACTGGCCGCTTCGGGCGTTTTATCTCCTGCTCGGGGTTCCCCGAGTGCCGCTACAGACGCTCCTTCGTGAATAAAACGGGCGCGTTCTGTCCCCTCTGCGGCGGCGACCTGGTGGAGCGCAAGACCAGGCAGAAGAAGCGCATCTTTTACGGCTGTGCGAATTATCCGGCCTGCAACTTCGCGATCTGGGAGCGCCCGGTGCCCGATCTCTGCCCAAAGTGCGGCGGGTTGATGGTCATTCCCAGGGGCGGCCAGGAGCCGGTCTGCTATCAGGAGGTTATCGCTGTGCGGCGCGATGCCGAGGCCCAGCCTTTGCAGGAGGAAGAGAAGAAGGCAGCGCGAACGCGCAAGAAAGCCTTGACGACGGAGAAAACACCTGCCGCACGCGGAACGGCACGCAAGGCTGCAACGACCAGAAAAGCCAGGACGAAGGTAAGTGCAGAGGCAGATACAGAAGAGGCCGTAACCGCGCAGGCGAAGGATACCAGGAAAGCCACAAGAGCTTCCTCGCGCGTTACCACCGCAGGGAAAGCAACAACCCGCGCGACTACGACCAGGAAAACAGGGCAACGTGCAACTCCTGCTGATACTTCTGAGACAGGAAAGAAAAGTACCAGCGCCAAAGCGGCTGCCAGAGGCGAACTCAAGACAAGGACGGCCAGGTAGCCGCGAAAAGCAGATATAAGGTAAGCAATGTGATATAATCGCAAATAGTTTACCACCCTCCCCATCGAGGTAAGTTCTGCAATTATTGGAGGATTTCATGTCGCATGCAGTGACGCTCATTCCCGGCGACGGGACGGGGCCAGAAATTACCGGAGCGACACGCCGCGTCCTTGAAGCTACTGGCGTTCAGTTTGAATGGGACATACGGCAAGCGGGAGCGGAGACACTGGAGAAGTATGGCACGGTACTACCAGATGATGTCATTGAGTCGATCAAGCAGACAAAGGTCGGGCTGAAAGGACCGATCACTACCCCCATTGGCAAAGGGCAGCGCAGTGCGAATGTAACGCTGCGCAAAAAGCTCGATCTCTATGCAAATCTTCGGCCTGCGAAAACCTATCCGGGGCTACGCTCTCGTTATGAGCATATTGATTTAGTGATTGTGCGCGAGAATACGGAGGACCTGTACGCCGGCATCGAGTTTCAGCGCGGAACTCCAGAGCATGAGCAGATCCTGGAAGTAATCGCACGCACAACGGGACACCAGCTCGACACAAATTCGGCGCTGAGTATCAAATATATCTCTGTCGCCGCCTCGCGCCGGATCGTCAAGTTTGCCTTTGAATACGCTCGCGCCAATAAACGACGCAAGGTTACTGCCGTTCATAAGGCCAATATTATGCGGCTCTCCGATGGCCTGTTTCTCACCATGGCCCACGAGGTCTCCAAAGAGTATCCTGATATCCAGTATGAAGATCGTATCGTGGATAATATGTGCATGCAACTGGTGCAGAAGCCGGAACTCTATGACGTGCTCGTGTTACCCAATCTCTATGGCGATATCATCTCGGACTTATCGGCGGGTCTGATCGGCGGACTGGGAGTCGCGCCGGGAGCCAATATCGGCAGCCAGTACGCTATTTTCGAGCCTGTGCATGGCAGCGCTCCGAAATATGCCGGGCAGAATAAGGTCAATCCGATGGCGATGATGTTTTCCGGGGTGATGATGCTGCGCCATTTGAACGAGCGCGATGCCGCCGAACGGCTGGAGAAGGCGCTGACGCAGGTGATCGCCGAGGGCAAGAATGTGACCTATGATCTCAAGCCGCGCCCGGACGATCCCACCGCCGTCGGTACCACACAGGTTGCCGATGCTGTCATTGAGAAGCTATCGAAACTGTAACCCTTCAAGTTTCCTCGCCGTCTCCGGCGGCTGGTCCGTCAGTGGCGGATGGGTGCGGGCGGACGCAGTTCGCCCACACCCATCCGCCACTGACTTTGCGCAGCGCCGCCGGCGCGGAGTCACCAGAAAAGGCGGGCGCTGCGTTATTTTGCGGGCCGCGATGAGGGCGGGAGCTTCCCCTGTCCATTCCTGCGCCATTTGTGGCGCGCCTGGATATAGCGCACGGTCCCTGAGCGAGAGCGCATCATGACCGATGAGGTGCGCGCGCCCCAGCCAAAGTACTGCACGCCGTCGAGCAGTTCGCCGCTGGTAATACCGGTGGCCGCGAAGCAAACATCATCGCCTTTCACCAGGTCGTCGGTGCGGTAAACTTTTTCCAGATCGATACCGTCCGCTTTCAGCTTGTCGCGCTCCTGGTCGTTGCGCGGCCAGATCTTGCACTGGATTTCTCCGCCGATACATTTAATCGCCGCCGCTGCCAGCACCGCCTCGGGCGCGCCGCCAATGCCCATCAGGACATCGACGCCGCGATAGTCTTCCATTGCCGCCTGAATAGCCGCCGATACATCGCCGTCGGTAATCAGGCGAATGCGCGCCCCGACCTCACGTATCTGCCGGATTATCTCCTGGTGGCGCGGGCGATCCAGAATAATTACCGTCAGGTCGTCGATGTGACTTTCACGCACGCGCGCGATGCGATCCAGGTTCACAGCAACGGGTGCATTAATATCGATGACATGCTTCATTGCCGGTCCCACAGCGATCTTTTCCATATAAAAGACGCCCGGCGGCGCAGAGAACATGGTACCTCGCCCCGACGTTGCCACAACCGCGAGCGCGCCGGGCAGGCCGAGCGAGAGCAGGCGTGTGCCGTCTACGGGATCGACGGCAACATCAACATCGGGAGGGTTGCCGTTGCCCACTTCCTCTCCGATGTAGAGCATGGGCGCCTCGTCTTTCTCCCCTTCGCCGATGACCACAACGCCGTGCATGTCAACGCCGTCGAGCGCATGACGCATGGCGTCAACGGCGGCCTGGTCCACCATCTCCTTATTGCCTTTGCCCATCCAGCGTCCGGCGCTCAGGGCTGCGGCCTCGGTGACACGTACCAGCTCCATTGCCAGATTGCGTTCTTGTGTACGAGATTGCTCAAAGCGCTCTTCTTCTTGAGTTTGCAATGTATCCTCCTTTGAGTTGTCAGATGCTTACATAACGGGGATGGGTTCGGCAGTGCTCGGCCAGCATGATCGCACGGAGGCAGGTAACTGCTGCCTCAAGATGGCCCTGACGATTCTCGACGACGTAATCGTAGTGATCGCGCTCTGCCAGCTCTTTCTGTGCATCGGCCAGGCGCCGCGCTCGCTCGTCCGCGGTCTCCGTCTGGCGATTGGTCAGGCGCTCAACAAGTTCCTCGACGGAACCGGGCACCAGGAAAATAAAGATGGCCCCTGGCAGTTTCTTGCGCACTGTTGCGGCTCCCTGCACATCGATCTTGAGCAGCACATCGCGTCCTGCCCGCAGATTCTCCCTGATCTGTTGCAGCGGTTGCCCGTACCAGTTGCCATGCACATTCGCGAACTCGAGCAGTTCGTCGCGGGCAACCATCTGCTCAAATTCCTGCTGGCTCACGAAGAGATAGGGGTTGCCCTGGCTTTCGCCGGGGCGGGGCGCGCGCGTAGTAACGGACGCGACGACGTGAAAATCCATGCCCTGATCCTTAAGGGCCTTGATAACGGTATCTTTTCCGGTTCCAGAGGGCGCTGAAAGCACAAAGAGCAGTCCCTGCTGCTGCGGTGGCCGTAAATCGTGGGATGCGGAAGCAGGCTGAGGCATGGGTTTCTCTGTCTCAAGTTGCATACGTTTCTTCCTGGTGTTGTGCAAGGTAGCGAGGATGATATACGAATAGCGAACTCTTTGCTATACTGTTCATCGACAAGCTCACAGAGGGCGACCATGAAGCCGCGACCTCCGTGGGTGAACAGGAACTCATAATCCTATTGTACAACATGTGGTTTGAAATTCGGTAGCCACTTTCTATGCCTGAGATTGGAGATGCTATGCAGATAGATGCCCTGACGCTTGCGGCGGTTGCTGACGAGTGGCGCTCCCTGCTGATCGGGGCGCGCATCGATACAGTTATTCAACCAACCGAGCACGCCATTGCTATACAGTGCTATGCGCCCCCGGCCCCGCATCGCGCGGGCCAGAACCGCTGGCTCTATCTCTCGGCTCATCCCCAACTGGCGCGCGCGCACCTGACCGGCTTCAAACCGGCGAGAATTAGCAGCGAGCCGCCGCCGTTTGTGATGCTGCTGCGCAAGCATCTGGAGGGGGCGCGTATCGAAGCCATTGTACAACCACGCTGGGAGCGCGTGCTGGAGATCGTCGCCGGCTATCGCAGCGGTGCCAGCCCTGAGAGCGATGAGCGCGTCCGTTTCCGTCTCATCATCGAGATGATGGGCCGCTTCAGTAACATTATCCTCTGTGACGAGCAGGGATTGATCCTGGGCTGTCTCAGGCGCGTGGGCGCTGAGGTCAATCGTTATCGCATCATCGCGCCCGGCACGCAGTATGTGCCGCCTCCGCCGCAGCAGCGCACTGTGCTGGGTCAGGCGCTGCCGCGACTGGATCCGGCCACCATCACGGCCTCTCAACTGGCACTCAGCGCTACCGAGGAGGCTGCCGCGCCGGAACCGGCAGCGGAGAAGAGAAAACGCGTCCCCGAACGACCTACGCTGTGGCGACTGCTCACGCGGCAGGTGCTCGGCTTTGGCCCACAGCTTGCGCGCGAGGCCGTCTATCGCGCCACCGGGGACGCCGAGGCCGATGTTGAGAAGGCAGACGAGAGCGTGTGGGAGGAGCTGGCCTGGAACGTGCGCGACCTGGCCTCACTCTATGAGAGCCGCAAGTGGCAGCCGCAGGTCGCGGAACGCGTGGAAAACGGCGCCGCGCCGCGAGTTCCTGTCGCCATAGCCTCTTACGCGCTGGAGCAGTATGCTGCGGTTCCCGATATGCGGGTTCGCCGCGCTGCCTCGATCAATGAACTGCTCGATGAATACTATGCTCAGGCTGAATGGCGCGATGCGATGGACAGCGTGCGCGCGCCCATCCGCAAGATCTTGCAGACGCAGATTGATCGCTGCAAACGCAAGGCGGAATTGCTGCGGCAGGAGATGGCAAGCTCCGAGGAGGCGGCGCGCTATCGTTTGCAGGGCGAGTTGCTGCTGGCGCAGCAGAACGAGGTCCCGCCGGGACAGAGCAGCGTAACCTTGCCGAACGTCTTCGAGGGCGATGAGGGGGCGACGGTGACGATCCCTCTCGATCCGCGCTTCGATGCCGTGGGCAATGCTAACCGGCTCTTTAACAGGTATCATAAACTGCGCCGCGCGCTCACGCTGGTGCCCGGCCAGATTGAACAGAACGATGCCGAACTGGCGACGCTGGAGCAATTTATGGCCGACCTGCTGCTGGCCGAGACGCCTGCGGAGGTTGCGCTGGTCAGGGCCGAGGTGCAGGCGGCGGGCTATATCCGTGGAAAGGCGCTTCTGGACAAACGGGCGATGAAGGCCGCGAAGAAGGGCAGGGGCGGCAAACAGGCGAAAGGAAAACCTGTGCCGCCGGGAGGAGGCGTGCCGCTGCATCTACAGAGCCGCGATGGCTTTACGCTCCTGGTCGGGAAGAACAGCCGCCAGAACGAGGAGGTGACGTTCCGCCAGGCGGCGGCAAACGATATCTGGCTGCATGCTCGCGGCGTGCCCGGCGCGCATGTCATCATCAAGGCGGCCGGGCGGGAGATCCCGCGCAGTACTATCGAGCAGGCCGCGAGCCTGGCCGCGTACTACAGCCAGGCCCGGGGAAGTACCAGCGTACCCGTTGATTATACGCTGCAACGCCATGTACGCCACATGAAAGGCGCCGGCCCCGGCATGGTCATCTATGAGCGCGAACGCACGATTTATGCGACGCCACAAAATACATAGATAATTCAGGGGCGAAGAGAGACTTGCGCTTCAAAATAATCTTTTGTGTGGCAATTAACATAAAACGTGTAATAAAAGGGGTCAATGTAGAGACATCCCTTGCGGGTGTCTCCATGGACCACGCGGACCCCCTCTTTCTCGCCCTCGACCAGGAGGCGTGGTCAAGGAGGGAGCCGTCTTGTATGTCATTGGTATTCCTCCCTATCTCACCGCCATATCTCATCTCTCTCTCGACGAGCCGATGCCCATTTCCTCGCGGTACTTCGTCACCGTGCGTCGCGCCATCGGGATGCCGCGCGCGCTCATGAGGCGCGCCAGTTCTTCATCGCTCAAACGATGGCGTGGATCCTCTCCCTGGATCAGTTCGCGCAGCACATCCTTGACGCCAAGCGAACTGTCGAAGAAGTCCGAGAGCGGCATCAGCCGCCCGTTAGGGAGCAGTGCGTACTTGTTAGCCGTCGCGCGACTGACCGTCCCTTCATCCAGGCCCAACCTCTGGGCTACCTCCGCGCGCGTGAGCGGGCGCAGCGCGCGCACGCCCTGTTCCAGAAACTCGCGCTGGTAGTCCACCACCAGCGTCGCCACACGTTTGAGGGTGCGCCAGCGCCGCTGCATGCACTCTACGAAGAAGCGGGCGCGCTCGCGGTGGTCGTGCAGGTAGCGCTGTACTTCGCGGCTGGCAAGCGCGGGGGAGAATGAGGCGCCCGGCTCGTCGTACTCCGTGGCGATGGCGAAGTGATAGCGCTTCTCTTCGATCACCTCGACCTCGAAACCGCCGGCGGCGCGCCGAATGACCAGATCGGGACGGATGTAGGGCGCGGAACTCCCCGGGCGCAGCACGCGTGTATCCGGGCGATAAATGTGGGCCGGGAAGGGGTGTAACATGGTGCGGATATAGCGCAATGCCTGGCGGATCTCCTGCTCGGGGGCTTGCAGTTTGCGCGCCAGTTCATGTACCTGGTGCTGGCCGAGCTGATCGAGATGACGTTCGATAAGAGGACGCGCGAGTGGATGGGGCGGCGCCTGCTCGCTCAGCGCGTCGAGCTGGAGCAGCAGGCACTCGCGCAGGTCGCGGGCGCCGATGCCCAGGGGTTCGAGCGTATGTAACTGGCGCAGGACGTATTCGACGCGCTCCAGAGGAACCGCGAGCTGGGCGGCGATCTCCTCCAGACTGATCTCCAGGTAGCCGCGCTCGTTGAGGTTGCCTACCAGTTGTTCGGCGATAGGAGCATCGTCGGGGGCAACCAGAGCCTCCAACTGCTGCAAGAGCGTCTCGGCCAGCGTCTCGCCGGTAGGGATGCGCGATAGGGGATCGTCCGCCTCGTCGCCATCGACCTCGATGAAGCCGTAGTTGTCGATGTCGTAGTAGGTCTGCTGCGAAGTCCATAGCGGTTCGCTGTGCTGCTCCTCTACTGAGGTCTCGCGCACCTGAGCCAGCGGGTGCGTTGAAGGCGCGGCATGCCCGCACGCGCTGCACACCTGCCCGTAGAGGGAGGCGCCGCAAAAAAGACAGATGCGCTGCTCATGCACTTCCAGCGCCGGATTCTCCATTTGCTCCTGACTAATAGCGTATTCTACCTCGTCGGACGACAGGTGTAGAATGGTACTGGAGGTGATGAGCCTGGCGCTGACGCGCAGCGCATGTTCTGGTCTTGCTCCTGGTTCTAGTCGCATTCACTTCCCCCTATCAGCCCCTCTTTTAAAGAAAAAGAGAAAAAAGAGATTTTTCGGGGGACACCCCCGCGCCCCCGTTCAGGGGCTACCGCCCCTGACGACCCCGTTCAAAAGAGATTTTTCGGAGATATGCTCAGAGCCATCCCCGGTTGACGAGTGCGGCGTGCGCCGCTTCCTGCTCCGCGCTCTGCTTATTGCGTCCCTGTCCCCTGCCTGCCACCTGGTCGCCCAGCAGCACCTCCACGGTGAACTCGCGCTGGTGAGATGGCCCCTCCTGGCTTACCAGGCGGTAGGAAGGGGTAATGCCGTCGTGAGCCTGCGCCAGTTCTTGAAAGAGCGATTTATTATCTTTGAAAAGACGTTTGCTGACGATAGTATGAGCAATCGGCTCCAGGCGCGGAATTAAAAAGTTCTGCACGGCCTCCAACCCCTGGTCGAGATAAAGCGCGCCCAGAATTGCCTCGAAAGCGGAAGCGAGCACACGCTGGCCGCCTCCCGTGTGCTGCTCACCCTTGCCCATGAGCAGAAAACTGCCCAGATTGATCGCGCGGGCGAAGTCCGCCAGCGTCTCCGTGCGCACCAGGACGGCGCGCACGTCGGTCAGTTCTCCCTCGCTTAACTCGGGAAAGGTGCGATAGAGAAAATCCGCACTGACCAGGGCAAGGATCGAATCGCCCAGGAACTCCAGGCGCTCATTCGAGCGCTTCCCCACGCCGGGAGTTTCGTAAATATAGGAGCGATGCGTAAGCGCAGTGCTCAGGAGTTCCTGATCGCGAAAGCGCACCCCCAGGATCTTTGTTAATTGTTCGTCCATCAAGATACCTCTAACAACACCTGCTCCTCGCCTCGTACCTGCTCTGTAACCTCGCCAATGCGCCAGAAAGTAACCTCCGGGGCCAGCGCGGCGAGCGCTGTCCAGGCCGCGGGATCAATCGCGGCGAAGAGGCCGCCCGAGGTCTGGGGATCCCAGAGCAGTTCGCGTTCGATAGCATCAAGCTGCTCGTCGATACGTACATGCGGGGCGAGGTACGTCTCGTTGCGCTGCGAGCCTCCAGGGATGCATCCGACCTCCGCGTAATGATAGACATTGGGCAATTTCGGCAGCGCGGCGTACTCGAAGCGCATCCCGACCAGACTCTGTGATGCCATCTCCCAGGCATGGCCGAGCAGGCCAAATCCGGTAATATCGGTGGCCGCGTGTACCGCCGGCCCCGCCTGTGTGAGCGCCTCGCTGGCTCTGCGATTGAGCTGCGTCATCGATTGAATGGCGGCTGCCAGATCGCTATCCGCCACCAGATCGCGTTTATGTGCGGTTGTAATCAGCCCTGTCCCCAGCGGTTTGCTGAGGATCAACACGTCCCCGGGCCTGGCTCCGCCCTTTGTCAGAATACGCTCGGGATGTACTATTCCCGTCACGGCGAGGCCATATTTCGGCTCCCTGTCCATGACGGTATGACCTCCGGCGATGGCACCTCCGGCCCGTGCAACAGTATCCATGCCACCACGTAGAATCTCAGCAAGAAGCGCGGAATCCAGATCGTCGGGCCAGGCGACCAGGTTGATAGCCATCAGGACCTGCCCGCCCATCGCGTAGACATCGCTCAGGGCATTGGCGGCGGCGATAGCGCCAAACGCGTAGGGATCATCGACGACAGGCGGAAAGAAATCAGCCGTGCTGATGATCGCCTGCTGATCGTTGACTCGATATACCGCTGCGTCATCTATCGTGTCCAGGCCCACAAGCAGGTCGCGCGGCATGCTATGTGATTGAAATTGACGCAAAACTTGCGCCAGGGCGCCTGGTCCCATTTTGGCCGCTCAACCGGCGCAACTGGCGAGCGAGGTCAGGCGAATCTGGCGACCGGTACTCATTTGCCATTCATCCTTAAAAACCATAAAGGCTGTTGTTCCGCCGACATTGTAGCGCGTTTTTCCCCGGATAGCAACGTTGGCACCGTATGAGGATGCGTGCAGCGCCTTTTGCACTCCTCACCACCTTCGGTGGCTCATCGAAGAGGGAAGGGGTGCATGTGGTGCGGGCGCCCGCACCACCCGCCACGTACCCTTATCCATCACGAGCGACGCAGTTGCGAGGCGTCTATGAATAGCCCGATAGGGCCTCTTGATTCCTGGAATATGCACGATAGGATATACTAAGAAAAAAGATTAAGAATGGATGAAAGACTGGTCAGGAATGCCGCATGAAGTGTGTACATTGTGGATTCACCATCCCGCATATCCCTGAGGATGGGTTATGCCCTCGTTGTGGTTCAGCCCTCTCTACAACGCAGACATTCGCATTAGAGCCGGTATGGCAGCACAGCAGCCGGGAAAACCGGGAAAGAGCTATAGAAAGTGCCTCAACGGTTGCCCTCCAGGTTATGCCGCACATACGACTGCCTGTACGCCAGGTTGATCAGGAGGTGGCGCTGCCGGTTCCTCAATCGCTGGCCCGGCCGGTGATGCAGCGTATCGCGGAAAAAGAGATTACCTCTGCTGATGTCATACGCTATGTCAAAGCAAAATCCACGCGAATCCTGATAGGTCTCGGTGCGCTCCAGTTCGCGCTCTTTGTCCTGCTGGCATGGTGGGTATACCAGCGTCCCCTCTGGCATATCGATGCGGCAGTCACGCGCCAGTTTCAGAGCCACCAGGCGATCTGGGTGCGCGATACGATGTTTGCTGTGAGCATGCTCGGCAATATTCCGCATCTGCTCCAGGGATTGGTGGTGCTGACGGCTCTCATCATATGGTTCGCCCGCCGCCGTTTAGCGGCGCTGCTCATGATCCTCGTGTACGAGGTGAGCGAGCAGGTATATCCACTGGTGAAGTCCATAGTACATCGTCCGCGCCCTACCGAGGCAAGGCACGTACTCGTGCTTACTCCTGCCAGCGGAACAAGCTTCCCCAGCGGGCATGTGGTGACATATAGCTCTTACTGGGGGCTGCTCTTCCTGCTGGTCATCTTCGTTCTGCCGGGGAGATGGAGCAGGACCTGGTGGTGGCGCGTGCCCGTCCTGCTTGTTTCAGGGGCATTCGTGATGTTGATCGGCCCGTCGCGCATCTATGTGGGCGATCACTGGCTGACCGATGTGATGGGCGGCTATCTCTTCGAGGGCTTTCTGCTTTGCTGCGCCTTCCTGTTCTATTACAAAATGATAGAGGTCGGTCCTAAGCTGAAAGCGGTGGCTATGCAGCGCTTCAAGTGGCTGAACAAGGTCCCCTTTCTGCGCTGAAAGGATATTGACGTTTTCCATTCAAGATCGCCCCTGTCATCCTGAGCACAGCGAAGGATCTTTTTACAGGTAGGTTTGTTTGGGGAAAAGGGGAACCCACCGAAGACGCCCGCAAGGGGAGGGAACCCATCAAAGACGCCCGCCAGGGGCGTCTCTACATGGTTTCCCCCGTCACCGCTGTATGTAGAGACGCCCGCAAGGGGCGTCTTGCTCCTTTCTGGTCGTGCTTGCGTGCAAGGATTTCGTGGATCAGGCCGGTGACGGTGATGCCCCAGGCGTCCCAGTTGAGGCGCGCATCGAAGGCCGCGCGGCTCGATGTGACGAGCGCGGCATAGCGCGCCTCATCGCGATAGATGCTGGCGATCAATTCCGCGTATTCGGCTCCGCCGGCTTCGGGTGGCAGCAAAAAGCCATTTTCGCCCTCGCTCACCGCGCCAGAGACGCCGCCCGTGCTGGTCGCGATGATCGGTAAGCCGTAAGCGCTGGCCTCGCAGAAGACCATGCCGTAGCACTCGCTCCTGGTCGGCAAAAAGAGGAAGTCGCAGGTCTCGAACAGGCTCTCAAACTCTCTGCGCTGCTGCGGATCCCGCTTATCCAGATAAGGAATGATGCGCATGCGTTCGTGCCTGAACTGCTCAGGCGGAACGCAGCCGCAGATGATAAGCTCGGCGTTGATGCCCAGTTCTTCCAGCTTGAGCAGCGTATCAAAGGCTATCGCACCGCCTTTTCTTACCCAATCAACGCCGATAAAGAGCAGCCGGCAGTGCTCCGAGCGGTGCCTGTTCTCAACGACGGTGATGGGCGGCGGGCTATCGAAATTGGCGCCGAAGGGAACGGCGCGCACCTTTTGCTTATCAACGCCGTAGCGCTCGATGGTGGCCTGCACGGCCCATTCGGAGGGATGCAGCACCAGGCTCGCCTTATCAATGGCGAACTGCTCAAGCGTGTCGGTCTGGTACCGCGACCTTTTGACCAGATTCGAGTATTCGGCATAGTAGTTGTGCAGCGCGGCGAAATTCGCGTCCTCGATCAGGACGATAGGGATATCAGTCTCCAGGAAGGCTATCTCAGTGCCGCCGCTGGGTGCGATGAGTACATCGAAGCTCCGCCCGGCGAGCTGGCGCGCGGCTGCGGCGGCGGAGGCTCTGGCGAGCGAGAAGGTATGATTATAGAGATAGTTCTTTTTTAAGAGCAGGCGGGACGCTTTGTTGATGATTTTTCCCAGGGTTTTGCGCCTGGAGCGGATGACGCTGATATGGTGGACATCCCCGCAATGCTTTTGCAACGTCTGGCTGATGCGATCAACGGTCCCGCCCCACGATGAGCGCTTCCTATCTTCTAACGTGTTGGCGGTCAGGATCGCAACTTGCAGGCGCCTCTCCTTGTTATCCATGTCTATTCTCGCTCCAAATCAAAAAATGTATGTAGTCATCAAGCATGTCATCCTGAGCGCCCCCATGTCATCCTTCGCTTGTGCTCAGGATGACATGATAGGACGCCTCGGGTTAAGGCTCGCCCGTTCATAGATTTCGTCGAGCGTTTGCAGGGCGACCCGGGCATCGTA
>Ga0070739_10003218_pt1 | contig 20737 bp, 24 predicted proteins | sample Coa_R1_7_FD_66445 | JGI IMG/M metagenome (GOLD analysis project Ga0070739, IMG submission 66445) | Surface soil microbial communities from Centralia Pennsylvania, which are recovering from an underground coalmine fire - Coalmine... | ecosystem: Environmental > Terrestrial > Soil > Unclassified ... | reverse complement strand
CCTCGCGCGTGTTTCGCAGAATGTCAAACACGTCCGGAGTCAGGATGAAGCCTCCGATCTGGGCCAGATTCGAGGGTGCGTCCTCGACCGACGGCTTCTCGATGACGCCGTGCACGCGATACTCTCGTTCGCGCAGCGGCTCGACCTCCAGCATCCCATACCGTGAGGCCTCTTCGGGTTCAACGCGCTGGACCGCGATGATCGGTCCGCCCAGGCGTTCGAAGGCGTCGATCATCTGGCGGGTGACCGGCGGCTCGCCCAGGATAATGTCGTCGCCCCAGAGAACCGCGAAGGGCTCCTGACCGACGGCGGGAGCAGCCACCAGCACGGCATGGCCGTTGCCCAGTGGCTCCTTCTGCCTCACATAGATAATGTTGGCGAGGTTGTCGATCCGGCGCACCCTCTCCAGCGTTTCCAGCTTGCCCTGTTTCTCCAGGTGAAACTCCAGCTCAAAGCTGGTGTCGAAGTGGTTCTCGATGGCCTGCTTGCCGTAACCCGTTACCACCACCACATCCGTGATGCCCGACTCGACCGCCTCCTCGACGATGTACTGGATAACCGGCTTGTCGACCACGGGCAGCATCTCCTTGGGAACGGCTTTGCTGGCCGGCAACAGGCGGGTTCCCAAACCCGCCGCCGGGATCACCGCCTTACGCACTTTCACTCGTCGGACCCCGGAGTGCTGATTCGCCGGTAAGACCGGGCTTGCACCAGGCAATCTAGCATGGGAGCTGCCGTTGAGAGTCCAAGTTGAATCTCGAAGCGTGGGACAGGACCGGGCTTGGTCTACCCCTACCCGCTTCGCGGTCGCCGTCCCCAAGGGCGGATGGTGACCGTTACCTCCTTAGTGGGACACCCTGCTTGCCACGGTGTCGACTGGGCTTCCGGCTGCAGCAGTTGCAGGGCCCCGCAGCTCACACAGGCCATCTGAACCGATGTTGAGGCCAATGTTGGTCATGTTGTACAGGTGCTCGCTGGCGACCAGATAGGCGATCTCACAGACCTCGCGCTCACTGTAATAGTTCCGGAGCCGGGCAAACGTGTCGGGATCCACGTGCTTGTTTTGCGTCAGCTCGGTCGCGTAATCCAGGGCCGCACGTTCTGCCTCGGTGAAGCGTGGGCTGGTCTGGTACTCGGAAAGGGAGTCCATCCGAGCCAGGTCCTCAGGCGAGGTCTTCATGGCAAACCACCTGCCGATGTCGATGCAGAACAGGCATGTGTTGAGGCTGGAGACGCGCTCACGAATCAGCATCGCCGTGGTCGAGGGCAACTCCAGCTTCTTGTCCAATTTGGAGAGCTTGCCGTAGAGAGATAGGAAACCGAACGGCATCCGCGGCGCAAATACCGCGATCGGTGTGGCGACCTTCCCGAACTGACGGCGGCTGAAGTAGTACACCGCTTTGAGGATGAGCCCTCGCGGCTTGTCGATGGGTTGTAGATAGGCACTCACTGTGGATACTCCTTGCACTGTGATTACCCGCCTTCGTCGCGGTCACATTCTTCTCCGCCGGCGGGTCCACTACTATGACACCTCACCATGGGACGATGTGACAGATGAGCGAGAGCACATGGCTGGCGGAGAGATTCGAGGAACACCGGCCCTACCTGCGGGCTGTGGCCTACCGCATGCTCGGATCGGCCACCGAAGCCGATGATGCCGTGCAGGAGACCTGGCTCCGGCTCAGCCGGGCAGAGAACGAAGACGTCGAGAACCTGAGGGGCTGGTTGACCACCGTCATTGCCCAGGTGTGCCTCAACGTCCTCCGGTCGCGGGCAACCCGCCGCGAGGTCGAGTTACCCGATCCGATCGTCAGCTCAGAAGCCATGCTTCAGCCTGAGCAGGAAGCGATCCTCGCCGACTCGGTGGGCCTCGCGCTGTTGATCGTTCTCGACACGCTTACCCCTCCCGAGCGGCTGGCGTTCGTTCTTCACGATACGTTTGACGTACCGTTCGAGCAGATCGGAGCACTGGTTGGGCGGAGCCCAGCCGCCGCACGGCAGCTTGCCAGCCGCGCACGCCGGCGGGTTCGGAGCGCCGGAGTCGCCCATACCGACTCCGACCGCAGTCGGCAGCGCCGGCTGGTCGATGCCTTCTTCGCCGCGGCTCGGGCAGGCGACTTCACGGGTCTCCTCGCCGTGCTCGACCCGGATGCAATTCTACGCGCCGACTTCGGGCCTAAGCGTCCTGCCGCTTCCAGGGTAATCCGGGGGGCGCAGGCGATTGCGGGCCAGGCTCGGTCGATCCCGGGCTCGGTACTGCACCCGGTTCTCGTCAATGATCTACCGGGTGTGTTTGTCACCGTTAGGGGCCGGCCATTCGTCGTGATGGCATTCACGGCTGTCGGGGAGAGGATCGTCGAGATTGACGTCTACGCCGACCCGGAACGAGTGCCGGTCATTGCCGCGGATGTGCTCCCGGACGCTCGTGAGCTGAGCCCCGCTCGGGCGACTTCCTGATCCGTTTTCGGAGCTCGCCCACTAGGCCGGGATGCTCTCCCGCGCCCATCAGCTCCCATGCCCGCGACAGTCCGATGAAGAACATCGCCAGAACGCATCCGAACAGGACCGAGAGCGACACCACGTCGGTGACCTTGCCGAGGTAACGAACCCCGGCATACAGCTCGGCTCCATAGACGGCGGTGCTCACCAGGAATAGGAAGATGCCCCGAGCCGCGTGACCCTGTTCTTTCCAACTGCGCCAGAGAAAGAGCAGAGCCGCCGTCTGACTGAGAGCGATGAGACTCGAAGCTATCGCGACAATGCCCATGTTTACCTCTGGAATGAGGCCCGCCAACGAGGTGAAGAAGGCATTCGCAAGAGCGGTAAAGGCACTGAGGGCCTGAGCCCGCTGCACAGGAGAGGCATCCGACCCGAACACGCGATCCGGGGCCAGGGAAATGGCGATGAACAGCAGTCCGATGAGGGCGGCGCTCGCTTGCGAGCTAACGATCAGAAAGTCGTGATACTCCTGAGAAACCAACTCGCCCTCTTGACCGCAACTTCCGGAAAGTCAGCTGGAATGGTCTGATCGACGCCAGCTTGGTCAGACCCCCAATTGTCAGGGGACTCTCGATGCGAGGGCAACACGGCACCGTCTCACACCTCCATCTGGAGTAAGACCGCAGGGGAATCAGAGAAACCGCAGGAAAGAAGTGGCAGAATTTAGCGTTACGCAACTGACCAGTTCGCGGACGCGAGCTAGGGACGGAAGTTTCGGCCAATGATTACCTGCTGCATCCAATACACTCTCGATCCACACCAGATTCAGGCTTTCGAGGAGTACGCAACCACCTGGCCGCCAATAATCCGACGGTGCGGAGGAGATCTGATCGGCTATTTCCTGCCCAAGGAAGGCGCCAACAACTTTGCCCTCGCACTGATCAATTTCCCCTCGCTGGCTGAGTACGAGGTGTACCGGCGCCGGCTTGCCGAAGACCCGGACGCGAAACGAAACTTCGCGGCGGCCCAGCAGGCTCGGTGCATTCTGGCCGAGTCTCGCTCCTTTCTCAGGCAGTTACCGGCCCACTAGTCGAGCTGGGCGAGTGCCGGGCGAGGCAGTCAGCCGCTCCACTCTGCGTGAGCTGCGATGCTCGTTTTCGGCCCGTACACGCGTATCAAGGATGAACCTCACGCCCTCGGCCGCCCACAGCTCCTGCCGGGCTTTGGGCGCGCAGAGGGGGTGCGATCGCGAGGCGTCGTGGTACAGTAACTAATTAGACGGTAAACTCCCGTGAGGGACTTGCTGTGGATGCGAACGCGGCCGTCTCAGGGTCTTCGAGCGGCATTTCGCCGGCCGGTTTGCCGTCCGCGCTGGACCGTGAAGCAGCCATAAGCGTTCGCGGGTTGCGGAAATCGTACGGCACCTACGACGCCGTCGCCGGCATCGACTTTGACGTTCAGCGGGCCGAGATCGTCGCCTTTCTGGGTCCGAATGGAGCCGGCAAGACTACCACTGTGGAGATCTTGGAGGCATACCGGAAGCGGTCGGCCGGTGATGTGTCGGTGCTCGGCGAGGATCCCGCCTCCGCCCCCCTGTTGTGGCGAGACAAGATCGGTGTGGTGCTGCAGGAATCGGAGATCGAGCCCGATCTCACTGCACGCGAGTGCGTTCAACTCTATGCCGGCTATCATCTCCACCCCCGCCCCGTCACCGAGACGCTCGAGCTGGTTGGCCTGGCCGATAGGGCAGACCGGAGAGGCTCGCAGCTCAGTGGCGGTCAGCGCCGGCGGCTGGACGTCGCTCTCGCGCTCATCGGCGACCCGGAGCTGGTGTTCCTCGATGAGCCCACGACCGGTTTCGATCCATCGGCCCGGCGCCAGGCTTGGGATGTCATCGCAGGACTGCGCAGCCTGGGAAAGACCATCTTCCTGACCACCCACTACATGGAGGAGGCGGAACGCCTCGCCGACCGGATCCTGGTCATCTCCAAGGGGCGAATCGTGGCCGAGGGAACTCCGGCCACACTCGGCGGCCGAGATGCCAGACCCGCGATTGTCGGCTTCGAGCTGCCCGTGAGCGAGGACCTCACTACGCTTCCGCCACAACTTCGTGCTCGCCTTCCGGAGTCCCTCGATGGCCAGGTGCATTTCAGCAGTGACGAACCTCTGGTCGACATTGCTCTTCTGTCGGCGTGGGCGAACGGCCAGAACGTGGTGATCAGACATCTGGAGGTGAGACAGCCCACCCTGGAAGACATCTATCTGGAGCTTACGGAGCATACCTCAGTCAAGCGTGAGGGCTCAAAGGAGGGCACATGATTGCGTACTTTTTGATTCGTCGGTGGAGAAGCAAACCCTGCCCACGCTGTCAGAAGCGGGTCAAGCGGGGTGCGCTTGACTGCGTCAGCTGCGGAGCCCGCCTTCGATGGGACGGGAACAACGTGATGCTGGATGAGTGAGGCCGCTGGGACCGTGGCCCTGAACGGCACAGTATGACCGCAACGCTGGCTCCGGCTCAGAAACAACCCTCGGGTCTTAGAGACCTCTGGCTCATCGGTCATCAGTTCCACTTTGAGCTGCGCTCGTTCTTACGGAACAACCAGGCCCGTTTCTTTACCCTTCTTCTTCCCGTGGTCTTCCTCGTCATCTTTGTGGGAGTGTTCGGCAACCACACAGTGCGCCTGCCCAGTGGCGCGCGGGTCAAGCAGTCCACGTACTACATCCCCGCACTGACGACTCTCGGAATCATCTCCGCTGCCTTCACAAATCTCGTTATCTCCGTGGTCGCTCAGCGAGAGAGCGGTATCCTCAAGCGGCGGCGCGCGGCTCCCATTCCGGCCTACGTGCTGATCGTCGGCCGCGCCCTGGTTGCGGTGGTGGTGGCCCTCTTCATGTGCGCGCTCATGATGGCCATCGGCAGCATCTTCTACGGCGCGACGGTTCCGTCACACACCATTCCCGGAGTGGCGGCGGCCGCGATTCTGGGTGCCGTCACGTTCTGCACCGTGGGATTCGCCGTCTCGACCTTCATCCCCGACGCCGATGCGGCTCAACCCATGGTGCAGATCACCCTGCTGCCACTGTACTTCATCTCCGGAGTGTTCGTCGCTCAAAGCGAGATTCCCAGCTGGCTGTCGAACATCGCCGGCATCTTCCCGGTGAAGCATCTCAGTGCCGCGTTGATCACCGCATACGATCCGACCACCAAGGGAGCCGGATTCAGCCCCAATGATCTTCTCGTCCTGGCTGCCTGGGCCGTGGGCGGCCTCGTTGTCGCGTTGTGGCGCTTCTCCTGGAGCCCACAAGGCAGGTAGTTCTCACATGGCATCGTATGGCTAACCGTCAGGTCACAGTGCCGCCGGCAGCTGACCCGCCCCAGCCCGATGCCGACAGGGTGTGCCCTTCGGGCAGACGGATTCGGCTGTTCTTGCGATCGCTTCGATCTGTGCCCCGGCGGCGAGACCGGACTGCCTGCTTAGCCCTGTGCTCTGAGAGCGCGGTAGGGCGGCCAGAAATGCCAAGGCGCGCCGCTGCCCATCCCCACCTTCGGTGCTGGTACCAGCAAAGTCGCAAGCGCTAGACCAGCAACCTGAAGGGCCGGACAACGTTGTCGTCCCCGTCGGCGGCGAGTTGCGTGCCGACCTGAGCATGGGACGCGACGTGTGCGAAGGCGGCCAGAAATGAGCACGGTCTTCGCGCCGCTGCCCGTGCAGCCAAGGTAGTCCCGTCCTTTAGGCCATCGATGTCCCGATTGTGGATGTTGCCCCGTATCCGCAGGGCGAATACTTGCGCCTGGCCACTAGAGACCGACGCGCTCTCGGGCGGCGTTCGCCCCATGATCCGGTTCATGAGGCCCACGAGGTACGCACTCCATGCCGGCATCTTGACTCCCCCCTGGGGTTATAGCCCACCTTCGGCGACGGTACCACCATCGTGCTAAGAGGGAGACCAACAGCCTGAAGGCCTGGACTACCTTGTTGTGCGCGTCGTTGGCGATGGCCCTTTTGGGCGCGGATGATATATTTAGTCGGCACTAAGTTTGCAGGTGGATATTTGAGAAGCAATACTACGGCTGCTGAGCAGGACTACCTAAAAGAGATCTATCTAGTTACCGAAGATTCAGGTCGCGCCACGACCCAGATGCTGGCCGACCGGCTCGGCGTCAAGCCGCCCTCGGTGACCGCCATGATAAAGCGGCTTGCGGAAGACGAAGGCGGTCCATTGGTGACCCACACGCCGTATCACGGCGTCCAGCTCACCGACCGGGGCTTGGAGGTAGCCCTCGAGATGCTCCGGCACCACCGCCTGATCGAGCTGTTCCTCAGCGAGCTTCTTGGAGTCCCGTGGGACGAGGTACACGCCGAGGCCGACCGCCTTGAGCACGTGTTTTCCGAAAACCTGGAGGACCGCGTGGCCGCCAAGCTCGGTAATCCTCAGTTCGACCCGCATGGTGACCCCATTCCCTCACGGGAGGGGACGATGGTGGAGCGGGAACTCGTCCGTCTGACCGATGTACCGGCTGGGTCGAGGGGGAAGATCGCCCGCATCGACCGGCAAGAACCCGAGGTGCTTCAATACCTGTCCTCGTTGAATCTGAAGCCGGGTAACACCGCGACCGTCGAGTCCGTGGCTCCGTTCGGCGGTGTCCTCATGGTGTCGGTTGATGGTGAACCGGCGCAGCCGATGGGCGAAAACCTTGCCCGTCACATCCTTCTGCATGGGTTGGCAGCCGGCGGCAGAGTGAAGTCCTGATGGAGGCCGTCGCGCAGGCGCAGGTAGTGGTCGACGAGGCTCTCCCTGGCGAGGCGTCGGTCCTCCGAGCCGCCGAGCGTTCCCTTAGTGGCGAGCGGCGCGGCATCTCTGCCGTACTGCCTTTCCTCGGGCCTGCCTTCATCGCCGCGGTCGCATACGTCGACCCCGGCAACTTCGCCACCAACATGGCCGGCGGATCCCAGTTTGGCTACACCCTGCTGTGGGTGGTTCTGGCGGCGAACCTGATGGCGATGTTGATCCAGTCCCTCAGCGCCAAGCTGGGCATTGCCACCGGCCTCAATCTTCCCGAAATCTGTCGTAACCGGTTTCCACGTCCTGTGGTCGTCTTTCTGTGGCTGCAGGCGGAGCTGATCGCGATGGCGACCGACCTGGCCGAGTTCGTCGGAGCTGCCCTGGGCCTGTATCTGGTTTTCGGAATACCACTTTTTGTTGCCGGGCTCCTCACCGGCGTCCTCGCCTTTACGATTCTGGGTCTCCAGGCGTGGGGGTTCAGGCGCCTCGAGGCCGTGATCACCGCATTGGTCGGAGTGATCGTGATCGCCTTCGGCCTGGAGGTGCTCAAGGGCAAACCATCGATCGGCGGCGTGGCTCAGGGAACCTTTATTCCCCATCTCCAGGGCACCCAATCGCTGCTGCTGGCGGTCGGCATCCTAGGCGCGACGGTGATGCCGCACGTGATCTACCTCCACTCGGCACTCACCCAGCGGCGGATCGTAGGCGCCAATGCGTGGGCACGTCGGAAGATCTTTCACTTCGAGCTGGTGGATGTGGTGATCGCCATGGGGATCGCGGGCATCATCAACATGGCCATGCTGACCACCGCGGCGGAGGTCTTTCACGCGCGTGGCCTCACCGGAGTGGGCAACAACCTGTCTCAGGTCTTCCAGGGGTTGGACCGGTACATGGGCGATCACTCGGGCCTGGTCTTCGGAATCGCTCTGCTCGCCTCTGGAGTGTCTTCGTCCTGTATCGGCACCATGGCCGGGCAGGTGGTGATGCAGGGCTTCATTCACAGGCAGATCCCCATATTCCTGCGCCGCACGATCACCATGGTTCCGGCGCTGGTGGTCATCGGGGCGAACTTCAACCCTTCGCGCGCACTGGTCCTGAGCCAGGTCTTCCTGTCCTTCGGGATTCCCTTCGCCCTGGTCCCTCTGGTGATGTTCACGCGGAACCGCGAGCTGATGGGCAATCTCGTCAACAGCCCGCTGACCAACTGGGCGGCCTATGCGGTGGCGGGAGTCATCGTCGTTCTCAACGTGTATCTGTTGGCTCAGACCTTCGGGGTGCACGTTCCTCTAACCGGCTGACGAAACACCAGACCGTCTCCGAGTTAGCTCTTGGCGCAGCCGCACCCAACCTCACCACGCCGGGCATTGGCCAGTGCCTCGCGCGTTTCCGGGACCAGCCACACGAGAAATGCCAGGGCCGCGAGACTGTCGGCCCACCACCATCCGAACAGAGCACTGGCGGCCAGTCCGACCAGCAGGGTGGCAGCCATCCAGGCGCAAGTCATAGAGCATGCGGCATCGGCGCGTAGTGCCTGACTCTGAATCCTCTCCGCTATGGTGCGCTTCCGCCAGGCCAGCACGGGCATGGCGATGACGGCGGCCACGGAGAGGGCGATTCCAGGGAGCGAGTGCTCCGGGTGGATCGCCAGGACCAACCCCGCGATCGAGCCGGCCAGAACGTACAGGCAGAGGAGCCCGAGACTGATACCCGTTACCCACGCCGCCAGCCGCTCTGCGAGCTCTACCGCGCCCAGCGAGGCATCATTCGCCTCAGCCTGGAGGCGGCGCAACAGGACTGCGCCTGATATCAGCTCGATGACGCTGTCAAGTCCAAAGGCGGTGAGAAGCAGGCTGCCGGCCATGACCCCCGCGACCAAGGCCACCGCCGCCTCGGCCGCCATCCACAATACCGTGATCACTTCGACCCGAACGCCCGAGCGGAGGTCTACGGTCGTAACTCGGCCGCGCGGAGCGAGGGTTTCTATACTCATGCTTCAGCCTAGACCCGACCGCCAGACGCGAGAGACAGAATAGCAATCATCCTTGCAGAGATGGTCTCAGATGCTGAACAATTAGGCCTGACGGACAGAATTGGCCGGAGGAAAGACCACATGATTCCATCAGTAACGAACACTCTGCCGGCAGGACGGCGACGAATCAATGCAGTCGCATCTGTTGCTCTGGCGTTGACGGTCGCCGCGATTCCGCTCCTCCTCGGAGCGACCGCATTCGCGGCCGGCCAGCCATACCCAAAGACCGCGGCGGCTAGCCCGATGACGTCGATCTCTTACGCGCTGGTCAAAGACGTCGGAGGTCCTTCTGTGGCTAAGGGTGACACGATAACGTTGACCTTCGCCCCGGCCGCCAAGCTGTACCTTCTGGCCACGAGTCCGCAGGGCGACCTGTCGTACTCGGGTAGCTGGTCACTGAGTGGCACGAAGCTGACCCTCACGTTCAATGACTCCGGCTTCGTGCGGCACGCCACCTTCGCCGTCAATCTCGCTGCGGCACAAATTCAGATTCCGTTTCAGGTCTTTTCCGGCAACAAGGGGTCATCCATCTGGAACCGGACGAGCATCGATCCGATCAGCGGAGCGTACCGCATTGCTCAGGCAACAGGAGCTCTGACCGGGAACGGCGCCACGCTTCCTCAGATCGTGGCGGCCGCCGGCAAGTACGTAGCCGGGGTCACCGGCGCCACGCTCACGGCCGGACCCAGCATGTCCGGAGCTGCGGCGAGAGGCCCCGCCGACCGGCAGGGATCCCATCGTGCCCGGCACCTGCCGGCTCTCAAGCACTTCGGGACGCGCCTGCTCCAGCGCAACGCGAATCCCGGCGCTCGGCAGAGTGGAAGTATCCGACCTGCCGCTCTCGACGTCTCCTCGGTGACTGAACTGGAAAACGAGCTGGTTCTGACAGTGGAGCGCACCCAGCATGTCGCCGTTATCCTCGATTCAATGGATCAGGCCGGAGGCTCGGCGATGCCCCTCACACCCGGGCCTTTGGCGGGCGATCCGCGGGTGCACCTCCATGCGAAGCCGCCGGGCATCAACACGGACGACCCCAAGAACAAGACTGCTCTCTTCTTCGATCCATTCGAGAGCACCCGCTACATCGGCTGGCAGGTCTTTGGGACCGACCTGCTGCCGGCGGTTCGTGCGCTTTCGGATTCCGCCACCACCGCGAAAGAGGTGTCGATCCTCAAGTCCGACGGCTACACCACCGAGGAGCTGGTGGACACGGCCGCGACCGTTCCGGCACTGATTGGCGCCCTCCATTCGTCGCCTGGAGTGGTCATGATCACGACCCATGGCGGAGCAGACGGTTCGCTGGCGACGGGGCAGTATCTGGGCAGCAGCTCAGCGCAGGCGCTGGCGGCCCTCGGGACCATCCAGGACAACCTGGCGAAGACATATGGACTGCCGAAGGACGCAATCTGGGGAGGCAGCGTTCCAACACTCGGAGGTCCCAGATACTTCGTGCTGCTGGAACCGAAATTCTGGACATGGCTCGAGTCATCCAAGGGCGTCAACCTGAGCCACTCCCTGGTTTATGTCGGTGCGTGCTACACGGACCGTACGCCTGCCCTACGTCAGGCCATCCGGGCACGGGCCTACTTCGCCTTCCATGAGGAGGGCTACGGCGGACTCGTCAACGCCGTGGGCTCGTATCTCGTGCAGATGCTGGATCGGCCGACGGTCAGCCCTGAGGAGGTGTACTACAACATGATCCGCGTCGATCAGAGCTCTCAGGAGATCTATGCCGAGGATACCGTGTTCAAGGACGAGCTGTATCCACAAACCGTCTTCTTCAACGACCGGGACATTCAGACCGCCATTGTTGGCGTCGTCGATGCCTACGGCACCAGCGGCCAGGTCATTCCATACCTCTATGATGGGTGGCTAAACAAGAAAGTCGACCAGGGACAGGTATGGTGGCTGACATTCGCCTCCCGTTGGGGTCAGGACACCAAACAGGGTGTAAAGAACCTGGAGTTGTGTTGGAACACGTACTGGAGCAAGGGACAACTGGGAGGCCTGAAATCTCCGTTCTGCCAGAACGCCAACGACGGTTCGGTGCCCTCCAAGAATGACGTCAACTACGCCATATACCTTGTCTCCGGCGACAACATGGGCTTCGGCTTTACAGTTGTTCCCAGATTTACCTTGAACGACGGACGGACGTAGACACCGAAAAGTGTGCCCGGTCCTGGGTGACGGCATCCGGGACCGGGATAGGGAGCCGTGAAATCGAGTGACTCAGCCCCGAGGTGGGGAGGCCCGGCGCCACAAACAGGGAGCCTCGATCGCTGACCGGATACTGCTACCTCCCTCACACATTCGACGGGCCACTCGGAATGTCGGCTCTGCACGTGCCGAGTCGAGCGTGTCGGCGCCGGCTCAAATGTCTTCGAGAGCAGGATTCCAGAGCACTTCCCAGAGGTGGTTGTCTGGATCACGGAAGTATCCGCTCTAGATCCCCCAGGGCCGTTCGTGAGGAGGGTCGGTCACTGTCGCGCCGGCTTCCTGAGCGGCTGAAAGGATGTCGTCCACCTCTTCCCTGGTGGCCACGGGGTGCCCGATGCTGAATTCCCCGGAGCCTGTGGAGGAGAGAGCCACCTTGGCATCCTTCGCCAGCTCGGTTCGAGGATACAGGCATAGAAAGAAGCCGCCGTCGAGCTGAAAAAGGGCAATCGCGCCGGCTGCATTCTCGGCATCTCCCACGTGCTCGTATCCGACAATCCCGGATGACGGCAGCCCGAGAGCGCGGTAGAAGGCATGTGACCGCTCCAGGTCGTCGACCGCGAGTGTGAGGACGTGGATCCTAGGCTTCATCCTCCGGCCTTGACGATCAGAGCTGCGGTAGAGACACGTGCAGCGCCGGCAGTGCTTCTCGCTTCGGGCGCCAATCCAGGTTCAGTGGTGACCGGCGCCCGCGAAAATGTACGGTGTCTCCAACGCCGATAACGACCTCGCCCAGCGGTATCCAGCTCTCGCCCATGATCCGTGTTCGTCCCCCCGTGTCGGGTCTGATCCAAATCGGTGAACCCGCCTGGCGCAGTCCCGCCAGAGGCTTGACATCACTCAGCTCACCGGTCTCCTGATTGATGGCGGTGACCTCGCAGCGATCGCATGGTTTCGCCTGCACCATGCGGACGCCGCCAACAACGGCCTCTGCATGCTCGTGGATTGACCACAACGGCAAGCCCTCGAGCAGGATTTGGTACCGAAACCGGCCCGCGTCCGGTGTCGCGCCCCTGGCCCGGAAAGCCGCTTCCACGTCGCCTCGGACGACGGCATGGACAGGATACCCGTCCTGAGCGCGCAGGGGATTCTCATTGGCGGCGAAGTCGCTGCTGGTCATCCGGTCCCATGGTCCGGATGTCCGCACCACCTTGACGTCGCGGTCCAGATGCGTCGTGAGCCACTGGGACAAGCGGCGCACCTCGAGAGCCTGGCCGCGGTAGCGAAACAGCCGCACCGGCAAAGCCTGCGTCGCATCGAGCTGGTCCCCTCCCGGAACGCCAATAGGGTCGGCGCTGTCGAACGTCAGAACGAGGCCATCCGCATTCAGCCGTGGCCGTATCAGTGCCAGCTTCGGGGTACCTGGGAAGGTCATTGCATACTCCGGGGCAAGTCGCGTGCGCTGGGTGAGCAAGGGGTGATCGCCTTCAGGATTCAGGCGGGCGTCGACGACGAAGAGGGAGTGGTCGAGGATCCGCCCATCGATCGTTTCCAGGCCGGACTTGGTGATGCGCGCGCTGCCGAGCTTGAGTGGACCGCCGCCCTTGATCGGCTGAATCTGGATGTCGACCACGCGCGCCTCGGGCATTTCGCATTATATGAACCAGCCGGCAGCCGTCCCATAGACTGCGGTGTCGGCGTGTAGCCGGTAGATGAGAAACAGGAGAATTGTCCTTGGGCGCAGCTTTCAAACACATCAACGTGGCCGTTCTGTTCGTTTCCGATATGGGGCGTGCGAAGACCTTCTATCAAGACACACTGGGACTGCCGCTCAATTTCGGGGATGAGAGATCGGCAGGCTTTGACCTCGATCCGGTGATGCTCATCCTGCTGGATCGGGAGGGAGCCGTGGATCTCCTCAGCGAGGACGCGGTCGCTGCCCTGCGGCCGGTGGGGGTGACCTCTCAGCTGGTTACCTTCGTCGAAGACGTCGACGCTGTCTACTCAGAGCTAATCGGGCGCGGAGTCGAGTTTGTGCGGGAACCGGTGGACCGTGCCTGGGGCATGCGCACCGCCCACTTCAAGGATCCCGACGGGAATATCTGGGAGATTGCCCAGCGCCACGCGGCTCAGCCTAGCTGATCTGTGTGCTTGAGTGACCACAGACGCCACCGGACGGAGGGGCGGCACTGGCCCACCGCGCCGGCCCCTATTCGAGTGCTGTGGCGGGAACGCCTCGGCGCGGCGGCGGGACTGAGAGGAATCATGCCGCTGACCTACCTCCGCGCCAGTGAGGCGGGTGCCGGGGCCGCGAACGGCTTTGAGAGGCCGATCAGATGGGAGTCGTCGCGGGTCTAAGACGTACTGCCGGACGGGGACGGAATATTCATAGTGATGTGGCCGCGACAGCGAAGGCCGCCGTAGCGGTCGATTCCACAGAGCGTTCCCAGTCCCAGGCTCCAGCGAACAAAGGTGCCGTACGGCGGGTAGAGCCTGCCTCCAGGGAAGCTGAAACCCCAGCAATCGATCCATCCGGAGGTGTCGAGGCCGCAGGCGTAGTCTACCGAGCCGCCCGGCTGAGCGACGGCATGAGCTCGACTTCGAGAAACCGTCCACGATGTGGCCTGGTGCCAGGATTGCTGCGATCTCCCCAACAGACCACCTTCTCGGAGATGGTGGCTCCGCAGGCATCATCGATGCCGGCACTGACGTGCCTAAACCGCAGGTCCTGTGGCGGCCGGCTCTGGCCGTGATTATCCCTTCCCCAACACGTGGCACGCCGGCTGGTCAGAACTCCACAGGCGAAGCCGTTCCCGAGGGAAACCTGCTTGAAGCGGTCCGGCGGGGCCTCGACTCCCGTGCCCCAGCACTTGAGGCTTCCGTTCGCTCGGAGCCCACAGAGGCCGACGCCGCCGGCGCTGACGCGCGAGAATCGCCCCGGGTACCGATGGACGGTCTTGACGTCCGGCCGGCCGGACGAGCTCTGACTCCAGCATTCGATGGTTCCATCCCTCCGCACGCCACACCATGTGCCTGGTGACTCTCGACTGGCATCCAGGTCGAGATAGTGTCCGCGGAGGGTGAAGCTCGGTGGTGACCCGAGGGGTTGAGAAGCAGATGACGGTGCCGCCTCGACGGAGGGCGCAGGTGACCTGGCTTCCCGTCTGTGCTTCCGAGAAGTCGGCCCTCGGTCCGAAGGTATCGGCGAGAAGATCGTAGCCCCAGCAGACCAGCGACCGGTTTGTTCGGAGCCCGCATGCATAGCGCGATCCGACGCTCAGCCGCCGGGAGGCTCCGCCCGGCCGCTGCTTCTCCAGCTCCGAACTACTACGCCCCCAACAGGCGACTGTACCGTTGTCGCGGATACCGCATGCAGCCTGGTCGCCGGCCGAGACGAACCTGAACCCGCCCGCGGGGGCTGGCCATGCCGGCTCTCCAGCAGACTGGCCTCCCACCTGATTGCAGCCCACAGGCGGTTCTCGAACCGACGCTGACCTGAGTCAAGGTTCCCTCGGGAGGTTTGACCAACGACTTCTCGCGACCGCCCCAACAGGAAGGCGCGCCGGAGGGCCGAATGCCACAGGCCATGGCTTCCCCTGCGCTGAGCTGGATAAACGTGCCCGAGGGTGCCCGATCGTCGCCCAGCCGCACCGTGGCCTTGTCGCCCCAACACTCCAACCTTCCGGCATGGGTGAGACCACAGGCGAAGTCTCGGCTGGTGGCGATTGCCTTGAAGGCCAACCTCGCGGGATGTAGGCGATCATCGCCGCCGCCCCAGCACACCGCAAGGCCGGATCTCCGCAGCCCGCAGGCGTATCGGGAGCCGGCGGAAATCTGGCGATATCGGCTGCTCTCGGGCACGGCGACATCGCCGTTGTTCTGACCCCAGCAGAAGGGCGTTCCTGTCGCAGCGACGGCACAGGCGAAGCCGGGTGCTGCGCTGACGGACAGGAACGAAAGTCGGCTTGCTATGGCTGCCTGTCCCGTCTGACAGGCGGGATGACGACGAGGAGAGCGAACACGACCATCACGCCTGCCACCGTCTGTATCCGGGACATGTTCATCAGCTCCTCCCCGGGGCGCTCTCGAAGGCTCTCCGAGCCCGGATCCACAAGACATACTAGGCTGTTGGGCATTGAGTCACCAAATGCCGGCGGTGGAGACAGGCCGGAGGGAGAGGCCGGCGCTACCCGGCCGAGCCGTTGATCCGAAGCAGGGCGCCGGCCGCCCCGGCAATCAGCAGGCCCACGACGACGTTGCGCCGCAGGACAAGCAACCATACTGCCATCCCGGCAAGAATCGCGAACTGCCAGGCTAGGTGCAGTGAGAGCGCCAGAGGGATGGCCGATCCGGCGATGGCGCCGATCACGGCTGGTCCGGCGCCGTTGAGAAACCACTGCACCCAGGCCGTGGCTCGGATCCGATCGAAGTGGGGTCCTCCGACGATGACGAAGAGGAAGGACGGCGTGAAAGCGATGACCGCCGCGATCAGCGCCCCGCCCACGCCACCGGCCGCGTATCCGACGACGGCTACCGTCTGGACGACCGGCCCCGGAGTCACCTGCCCGAGGGCCACGGCGTTGAGAAACTGGGCGCTGGTCATCCAGTGGTAGGTGCTCACCGCGTCGCTCTGCATCAATGGAACGATGACGAAACCGCCGCCGTAGGACAAGGCTCCGACCTTGAATGCAACCCACATCAGCGCTCCCACCGTAGGCATGGTCAGGGAGTGGATCACTAAGATCACGGCCCCCTGTGACCCGCGTAGCGCTCCGCGGTCGATTCCCCGGATGGCGACCTCCAGGAGCCCGCATCCCAAAAAGACCAATACGACGAAGGCCCCAACGGTCGCCGCCCCCAGCACGCCCAGAGCCGCATAGGCGATCCATCTCAGTCGGGGATAGAGCTTTGGCAGGGCGCGAGACCAACTGGAAGGGACGAGCATGGACGCCGCGTTGAGAGCCACGGCGGGGACTGCGGCCCCAGATCCGGCTGCAGCGCCCAGAACCCAGACCGGCGGGTTGCTCGACAGGAACAGCGCCGACAAACCGATGATCAGAGCTAGGCCGGGCACGATGAAGCAGACTCCACCGACAATCGCGCCCGCCACTCCTCGCAACCGCCAGGCACAGAAGATGGCGAGCTGCGTCGATGCCGGCCCCGGGAGCAGATTGGTCGCCGCAAGACCGTCTTCGAACTCGGCCTCGGGCAGCCAGTGTCGCTCGTAGACACACAGCCGCCTGAGCAGGGTTATATGGGCGGGCGGACCACCGAAACCAATGCAGCCCAGACGGGTCCACTGCCAGGCAATCGTCGCCAGCGACACACTCTCGCTGGAGATTGCCGCCTCTCCTGGCGGGCGCAGATTCGCTCGGCCCGTCAGTCCTCGAAGATGGCCTTCAGGTCCTGGGCGGCCTCGTCGGCCACGCCCTGCACAAACCGGTCAATGTCGTTTTGGTCGACCACTGACGAGAGCACAGTCTGCGGAATCTCATACTCAGACGAGGCTGTGAGGACAGTGCCGCCGCCGGCGTTCGCCTGTGCCTCATACACGAAGGTACTTTGAATCCCCCCGGTGGTTTGAAACGAGTATCGCTTCCCGGGCTCGTAGTCAAGGGTGCCGGCATTTCCCTGCAGTGCGACACCGGCGAAGGTAAACGTCCAGGACCATTCGGTCTCTGAATGTCGAGGGTTGCCGCTCAGCTCGTGAACCGAGTTGAGAGCGGAGATAAACGCCGGGTGGTGGTCGACGTCGGCAATGTACTCGATCACCTCATCAGGGGACGCGTCGATCTCAACCGTCCGGCTCACTCTTGGCATGCGCACCTCCAAGGCGGATCACGATCCTCGGCACCAGCGGCTCCAGAGATTTGAGTATCAGGCGCTGAACCACCTGTGCCTTTCTCTGCTGCCAGCTTCCCGTAAAATCTAGCACCGCGACGCCGCGCATCAGGCTGCGCACACGGATGCGGCGCTCCGTCCCCGCGATGGTAGCCACGAAGTTCGAACCCGAGCGGCGGAACGGTGTGCGAGTTGCTCCTAGGCAACGACGAGTCATCGCTTCGAAGTCGGAAGAGTCGTATCGTAACAGGAGTCGTGTGGTCGGGATCGCAAGGCTGAGCGCAATGGCCAGCGTGGAACGAACGACGCGCCTGCCCCGAGCCGGACGGTATCCGTGCAGGGCATACAGCGCCTCGACGGCAGCGATGTACTGCAGGACGGTGGAGACGCGGATGGCCTTTATTCCGGGACGCCGGTACGAAAGCAGGGCCGCCACGGGCGGAAGTGCATAGAGAAGCGGTCTCAGCGGAAGCCGGCTTCGGTTCCAGTCTGGGACCGCAAACATGCACCATTATGATCCTGCAGTGGCCCCTTCCGGTCGATCCGCACCAGGTTCTGAGCGAGGAGGAGTGCACCGCCTATGAGCGTTGCCGTGGCGATAGGGCAGACGAGTGGCTGGCGGCTCGCATAGCTCAAAAGCTGGCGTGGCGTAAACAACACGAGTCGAGAGCCGGCCTCCGCCAGATCGCAACAGGCCACCTTCCCAATGGGCAACCCTGGGTTGGTTCCACCAATTCGGGCCTGCACTGTTCTGTGTCGCATTCCCGTGACCGTGTCGCCGTCGCTGTCTCCGGTTCGTCGGTGGGAATCGACATAGAGGAAGCGCGCCCGATAAGCCGGCGTCTGCTGACCTATGTCGCGGACGCCCGCGAGATCCGCATCCTCGAGCAGTCGACACCAGAGTCGCTGGCGCCGATCCGTCTGTGGACGATCAAGGAAGCGGTGCTGAAGGCGGTGGGCTTGGGATTCAGCGATCCGAACGTCCGTGCCACCGTTGAGTGGGCGAGCACGAGCGCGGCGGGCATCTCGCTCGTCGACCATCTCGGTCCGGCAGGCACCTGGCTGGTCAACACCCATGTGCGGAGCGGAGCCGTGATTAGTATTGCTCATGCCGCGGCCGAAACCAGATTCAGGGCGACATTCTGCGTACCTTCGGAGCTTGACCTACCGGCTGCCGGCGGTCTATCAGGACCTCGACGAGCTGGCCTCGCGCGACCTCATCCATAGCGAACCTGCCACGCTGGCAGAGTTCGGCTTCCGGCAGAGCTTTGCGTTTGAACCCGCCGAGTTCGAGGATGCATGGCTTGAAGTGGGCCGTGAAGCGTTAAGGGGGGGTGAGATCGAGCCCGAGAAGGTGGACTGGCTGCTGATGTACAGTGGGCTCCCGGAGTCAGCGGACGTCGATGACGATCCATTGCGCCTCTTCCGCTACCGGTCCTCTCGACTCCAGCACGAGCTCGGGCTCCGCCGGTCACGAACGCTCGCGCTGTCACAGCAAGGGTGCAGCGGCCTATTGAGTTCCATCGACCTCGCCTGTCGCCTCGTCGCAGCCGAGCCCTCCGGTACGGCCCTCTGCTTGGTAGGTGACATGCTCCCGGCTACGTCACGCCGAGAGATCATGTACTCCCTGATGTCGGATGCTGTGGCCGCGGTCGTCGTTCAGCAGGGGGCGGGCCGGAACCGGGTCCGGAAATACTCCGAGCTGACGCAGCCCTACTATTGGGACCCGTCCGCTCATCCCGACGAGCTGCTGGCTGCCTACTTCCCGCTGGCTCAGCGCGCGATCCGGAACTGCCTGGCTTCGACGACGAAGACCGCCGAGGATATCCGTTGGTTTGTGCCCCACAACGTGAGCGTTCGCAGCTGGGAGATTCTCGCCCGCCTGATCGGCATTCAGGCCGAAAGCGTATGGGCGCAGAATATCTCGCGCGTGGGGCATACCGTAACCTGCGACCACATCATCAATCTGGTCGATATGGAGAAGGCCGGCGCGCTGAAGCCGGGGGATGACCTGCTGTTGTTCACTTTTGGATTCGGCGCCCGATGGTCCTGTCTGCTGCTTGAGCGCTGACGAGGTCGTATTCATGACGGGAGCGACCGGCGCATTGGGCCGGCGCCTGGCCTGCGAGGTATTGCGGCAGTCCGAGGCCTCGCTGGTTGTTCTCAGTCGATGCTCACCGGCGTCCGCAACTCCAGCCGATTTTGTGCGGCACTACCTCCCGACGGTCGGCGGAGTCGTAGGTCGCGTGCAGGTCGTGCATGGCGACGTTACCGTCGACGGCATCGGGATTCCGGCCGGCTTAAGCGAGAAGCTCCAGTGCCGTGTCACCACCATCATTCACGCCGCTGCCGTGACCCGGTTCGACCAATCCCTGGCGTTTTGCCGCGCTGTGAACGTTCGCGGGACCGCTAATGTCCTTCAGTGGGCCGGCTCGTGCCGCCGGCTCACCCGTTTCGCCCTCCTGAGCACGCCCTATGTGGCCGGCCGGCGCGTCGGAACGATCCTCGAATCCGAGCTGGCGCACGAGAAAGGATTTGCGAACACCTACGAGCAATCGAAGTATGAAGCCGAGATCGAAGCCGAGCGATGGTGGCATGAGCTGCCCCTAGCGGTCTACCGGACTTCAACGGTACTGGGAGACGCGGGAGACGGGCAGGTGGATCGGTTCACAGCGCCGCACTTTGCCTTCCGGCTTCTGTGGACAGGAATGGCGCCGATGTTCCCGGGCCGGATGGATTGTCCCATCGATCTGATTCCGGGCGATTATGCTGCTCGCGCCACCGTCTGGCTCCTGCTCGGGCGGTTTAAACCCCAGGCGCGGTTTCACATCGCGGCCGGCCCCAGAGCGTCTTTGCCGGTGGGTAGGTTGATCGATCAGGCCTACGAGATATTCGGGCACCTCGATCCGGAGTGGGCACGTCGCGGATACGCCAAACCGCCGGCCGTCGACGCCGAGACCTATGCGCTCTTCCGCAACTCCGTTATGCGGACCGCCAATCCCCTCTATCGCAGAGTCCTAGAGCAGCTCGACTCCTTCAGCGAGCAGCTTCTGACGCCGAAGGCGTTCGACATCGCCAATGTCTTGGCAGAGCTCCCCGACTACGAGGAGCAAATGCCGCGGATCGAGTCGTATCTTCCCGAGGTGCTACGATTCTGTGTTCACCATGATTGGAAACCGGGATTCGGTGGGCGAGGAGCTGCTGCGCTTCGTGAGCGAGAAGCTCTGTCGTGACCCGGACGTGGTCGTTCTCCGTTCATCGCTTCTCTTTGCCGACCGCATCATCGACTCGATCAACGTCCTTCCGCTGATCGCCTTCGTGGAAGAGCGGCTGGGGCGGCAGCTGGCCGACGACGAGCTGGTGATGCCACACTTCTCGTCAGTCGACGCCATCGTGGCCTCGTTCTTCACGTGACCGCCCGGTCACCCGACGTTGCAGAGGCAGGCATGGGTCCCCTGGACTCCGGATCGCTCACCCTTTCCGGTGCGG